>Ga0115002_10002278_pt1 | contig 25200 bp, 23 predicted proteins | sample ArcticOcean_MG_C_8_FD_89576 | JGI IMG/M metagenome (GOLD analysis project Ga0115002, IMG submission 89576) | Marine microbial communities from western Arctic Ocean - ArcticOcean_MG_CB11_86 | ecosystem: Environmental > Aquatic > Marine > Oceanic | place: Arctic Ocean: Canada Basin | collected... | reverse complement strand
GTGCGGCAGTTTCCAAAAAGCTATGGCTGCGACGGCGGAGTAGATTACGGAAACGTGTACTCCATGCGAAGCGGCACGGCAGCATATTATGACAAGCGGCTCGAGAGCGGTACGGTTCACATTAGCGGTCCTCGCAGTGGTTGTACCAACAGCATTATCCCTGCGGGCGGTTTGCTGAACGTTCCGTATTTCTACGAAGGGTGTACTTGCAGTTACCCTTTGCCAGTTGGATTGGCGCTGCGATCGATGCCTTCTAGCTACGAGCAATGGGCGTGTTGGGGTAAAGGTAAGCCAGAGCAGATCCAGCGAATCGGATTGAATTTTGGAGCGCCCGGCGATCGAGTCTCGCCCGAGAAGACATTGTGGATGGAGGCGCCGTCGGTCGGCGGCCCATCTCCTCAACTCGAGATTGAAATGAAACCGGAAAACCCGAACTTCTTCTATCGCCACAGCGTATGGATGAAAGATGGCGAGGGCTGGCCTTGGGTTAATGCTTCCGGTGTCGAAGGTTTGGAAGAACTGAAACTTCGCGGCCTAAAGCCGGGTAACTATATTGTCCGCCTGTATTTTGCCGAACGCGATACCATTGGACGCAACAGTGCAAATGCCAATGGCATTCGACGGCAGACAATTAGCTTGCAAGGCAAACCGGTACTGGAATCATTCAATATCGCCGAGGTCGCTGGCGGGAGCCTTAAAGGTGTCGTACGGGAGTTCCGTCAGGAGGTTAAAGACGGCGAGTTCACGTTGAACTTGAAATCTTTGGGAAAAGAGAAAACAACATTAATCAGTGGCATTGAACTCGTACGCGACGGCCTTAAACTAGACCCCGTTAAAGTTGCGGAATAGACATTTAATTTTTGCATCAAACAATTTAATATCAAACAATACGAGGCTGCCGAATTCTCGGCGCGGCTCAATCAATAAACGCTTCTGCTCATCATATGACTCCCTTGTTCGACATCCATGACGTTACGCATTTCTATGGCAGAACGCGCGCGCTATTTGGGGTTTCCATGACTGTGCCTCACGGCGCGATTGGTTTGGTCGGTCAAAATGGCGCCGGCAAGTCGACGATCATCCAAATCATGTTGGGCATGATCACACCGACCAGTGGCGAGGCTTCGGTGATGGGCTATTCTGTTCCGCAGGAGTCTATCGAGTTACGAGGACGAGTTGGCTATATGCCAGAGCGAAATGCTATCGTGACAGGGATGAGTGGTCTCGAGTACGTTGCTTTGGCAGGCGAGTTAAGTGGAATGCCGCGACGCGAGGCATTGCGACGAGCCCATGAATCGTTATCGTACCTCGATTTGGAAGACGCTCGTTATCGCAACGTCGAAACGTATTCTCTAGGAATGGCGCAACGCTTAAAACTCGCCGCCAGCCTGGTCCACGACCCCGATGTGTTACTCCTCGACGAACCGACAGCTGGTCTCGATCCCGAGGGCCGCAAGTCGATGCTCGATTTGCTCAAAGGGTTTGCGATGCGACCCAACAAATCGATCCTGCTGTCCACGCATCTTCTGACGGACATCGAACGAATTTGCGACACGGTTGTCATCCTCGATCAAGGCGAAGTTCGCGGAGTTGGCACGCTAGACCAATTGCGAACCAAAGGAATAAAACAGTATCGAGTTAGTTGGCAGGGCGATACTGCCGCTTTGACTGCGCTGCTGGAACGAAAGTCGGTCCCTTTTCAAGAACACCAAGGCGGCTCCTTTCTTAAACTATCCGACGCGTTTTCAACTCTCGATCTATATACAGCAGCATCGAATCACAAAGTCCTCATCACTCAACTGGAACCCGAGGAAGAAACGCTCGACTCAGTCTACCATCGACTCATATCGGAAGACCTTTAGGTGAGCAGTTCTACTAACACTGAACAGAATGAGACGCAATCCGACCTCGGTTATCGAGGGTGGGAGCGTCAGCTCACGCCTACCTGGCTGGCTTGGTGGCCCATTGCAAGAACGAGCATGTTCTTGTTATTTCGCCGCAAGTTGTTGTGGCTACTGCTGGCTGCGGGAACACTAAACTTCCTCTTCATGTTCGCCGTGATTTACATTTACACGGCAGTCCTAATGCGAATTCAAACTCCGGGCTTCGATCGAATTTCCGATCGAATTTCGGAAGGCATTCTGAGCGGCGTTTCGGGCGACGGGGACACGTTCTCGAATTTCATTTTCCGGCAGGGTGTCATTTGTGTCTTGATGTTGTCATTTGGCGGTGCCGTGCTAGTTGGTAGCGATCATCGGCAGGGTGGCTTGATCTTTTATCTCTCCCGCCGAATCGGTCGGTTCCACTACCTGTTCGGTAAATTCCTTGGCATTGCCGCTTTGGTTTCGATGGTGACCACAATTCCCGCCATCGTTCTGTACATTCAATACGGAATGATGACGCTGGACGAAACGTACTTCCAAGATACCTACACGACGATATTCTTCGGAATTCTGATTTATGGAACACTCGTTTCCGTGACCCTTAGCTTGCTCTGTCTGGGGTTGGGATCGTGGATGCATCGAACGGTGCCTCTGGTGATGAGCTGGGGCATGCTATTCATCTTAATGCCAATGGTATCCGCGGCTCTCCACCGAATCTTTACACCAGACTTTCGCCATGAAAAAAGTGCGTGGTTATTATTAAATCTGTGGCGAGATTTAAGAATCATTGGAGAGTACTTTTTTAACGACCTCAAAGACGCCGACGCGCCGTATCTGCTCCCTATGGTTCTGATCGTCTTTTCGGTCAGCAAATTTTCAGCGCTCGCGGCCTGGTGGAAGTTACGCGTGATAAGGGTGGTGTCGTGAGTCAACTTCCCGAAAGAAACGAAACGGTCGTTGCAACGATCGATGGCGTGTCAAAATGGTATGGCTCTGTAATCGCCGTGAACGGAGTAACCGTCGATCTCACTCCCGGTATTACGGGTTTAGTTGGAGCAAACGGCGCAGGAAAAAGTTCATTCATTCGCTTGCTCACAGGGCAGACTCGGCCGAGTTTAGGCCACGTTTCGATTCGTGGATTCGATGCCTGGGGAGCGAAAGCAAAGTCTTTCGTAGGTTATTGCCCCGACGTCGATTCCTTCTACGAGGAAATGTCGGGACAGCAGTTCGTAGAAACGATTGCGCTATATCGCGGTTTCCCAAGAGCAGAAGCAATTCAACGCTGCCTAAATGTGCTCGCCGAAGTAGGAATGTCAGACCGAGCAGCCCTTCCGATGAAGACCTATTCCAAAGGAATGCGGCAACGAATCAAGTTAGCTCAAGCGATACTTCACGAACCAGATTTGATCGTCTTGGACGAACCGCTAAACGGAGTCGACCCGATCGGGCGACGCGAATTGACCGAGCTATTCCAGCAGTTTGCCGACAAGGGAAAGTGTGTGTTGGTGTCGAGTCATATTCTCGACGAAATGGACAAGCTCGCCGACCGAGTGCTGTTTATGCATCGAGGTCGTTTGCTGGCATCCGGCTCGCTTGCGCAGGTGCGGGAGCTCTTGAGTGACTTTCCGCAGAAGATACATATCGAGACGGATCGGGCGAGGGAATTCGCCGCAGCCGTTATACAACTCGACTGCGTGCTGGGAATTCGCGTGGAAGGCGAACGGAGCATCTTCCTTGAAATCGTTCATCCCAAACAGTTTTTCGATGCGATCCAAACGTTGGTCGTCGAACACAAATTTCACATTCATCGAATGAATACCACGGATACATCATCTGAGTCGGTCTTCCAGTATTTGCTAGAGCGAGCCAGACAGTTCTGGATACGGGGGCAGGCGTCGTGAATTTATCGGAGAGAAACGCTGGAATGGATTCATGGCTGCGAAGCAGTTTCTGGATCTCCGTCGTATCCGCCCGACGACTCCTACTCACCTGGCAGTCGGCGATATGCCTTGGAATCCTAGGAATGCTGAGCCTGCTGGCGCTGCTTTGGAGATTCAATGCAAACGAGGAAGCCAATGAATTCATTGACTTCATCCTGACTACGATCTTTATTTCGATCTTCTTGCCTTTGGCCGCGTTGTGTTTTGGTACAGCGGGGATTGGTCGAGAACGCGATTCTAAGACGTTAGTCTTCTTGGTTTCAACTCCCACACCCCGGCCCGTCGTCTACTACGCCAAGTTTGTAGCGATGTTCTTGGTGACTCTACTGTGGACTTGTGGCGGCTACTTAGTGTTGCTGACCTGTGCAGGAATTATCGAAGCCAAGGTCGTATTCTCGTATCTACCAGCGATCATCTTCGGCACGTTCGCCTATGTGGCTTTGTTTCAATTGATGAGCGTGATCATTCGATTCGCTACCATCGTATCGTTCCTCTACGTCATTTTCTTTGAAAGCTTGGTCGGTAATATTCCCGGGACTACCAAACGAGTCACTGTTTCTTTTTACATCAAATGCATGATTTTCGATGCTTCGGAATCACTCGGCTTCGACCGAAACGACGGCGGAGTGGATATGTTTCAAGCGATTTCCGGCGACTACGCGACTCTCGCACTGATCTTCGGCGGGCTGGCGCTAATCCTTCTGGGCTCATTGATATTCTGGCAAAAGGAATATGTCTAGGGAGAGTAAGAGTAAGAGTAAGAAACGTCTCAATCGCGCGTTGCATTTGGGCCTTCGCATTACCAAAGATTCGTTGCACTTCCAGGCAAGCTAAAGCTTGAACTCCAGCGCGGCCATGGCAAGACGACATCTTGGCGACGCGAGCCACCCTCCCTCTGGGAGGGTCGGAGTCTCAGCTCCGGGGAGGGTTTAAGAAGTTCGTTGGACGAGGCCATGGCAAAGTGAATTCTGGCGACCTTGAAGCCACAATCGCGCGTTGCATTCAAGCCTTCGCATTACCCAAAGATTCGTTGCACTTCCAGGCAAGCTAAAGCTTGAACTCCAGCACGATACTCAAGTAAAATCCAAGATACTGAGTAACGACGGTCAATCCATTTCACGAAAAAAGGCAGTGATCATGTCTGGAGTGTTCAAGAATAGCGCGGTGAATCACAGGATAGCAGCGCCTAGGATATTTACTCATTGCTGCTGTGCGTTTGTCGTCTCCCTCTTGTTCATCTCATCAGGTGCCGCTGCCGATTCTTGGTGGCAGGTTCTTTCTGACAAATCGGCTTCAAAGGCCGAGATGATTTCCGTACGGCAATATCTTCAGCGCGAAGCGGAAGCATCATTGGCTCGTCGAGATTCCGTTCTCGAGACGCTCAGGTCGCCGGCTGAGATTGCGAGTTATCAAAGAGAGTTGCGCGAGTTCTTATGGAAGCAGCTCGGCGGTCGGCCAAAGTCGACACCCTTGAATGCTCGCATTACGGGCAGCCATGCTGGGGAACGGTTTCGAGTTGAAAATCTAATCTACGAGAGTTCCCCTCAATTTTTTGTCACGGCAAACCTGTACTTACCAACCAGCTCACCACCATATCCGGCCGTCTTGATTCCGTGTGGTCACACGACAAGCGGAAAGGGGTACGGCAGTTATCAAAGAATGGGCATGCTATTGGCTCGTAATGGAATAGCCGCTTTGTGTTACGATCCGATCGGACAGGGCGAGCGTTATCAGATTTTAGACAAGACTGGAAAGCCGGTTCACAAATCGACCAACGAACACACGATGGTTGGTATCGGTAGCGCTTTGGTCGGTAGGAATTGCGCAACGTACAGAGTGTACGATGGAGTGCGTTCGCTTGACTACTTGTGTCGCCGCGACGATATCGATGCAACGAAACTCGGCTGCACTGGTTCGTCGGGTGGAGGGACACTGACCGAGTACCTGATGGCTTTAGACGAGCGAATTGTAGCGGCAGCTCCGGCTTGCTGCGTAACGTCTTGGCGACGGCGACTGTTGACGATTGGGCCCGGTGATGCCGAGCAAAACGTAGCGGGTCAAATTGCTGGCGGATTGGATCACGGCGACTACGCGATCATTCGCGCGCCTCGTCCTACGTTGCTATGTGCTGCGACTCGCGACTTTGTCGATATCCAAGGCAGCTGGGACATCTTTCGCGAGACCAACCGTATTTATACGCGACTAGGATTCTCCGAACGAATCGATCTCGTCGAAGTCGACTCGAAACATGGCTATCCATCTGCAATGCGAGTTGCGATCGCCAGGTGGATGTTGCGGTGGCTAAAAGACATCGACAAACCGATTGAAGAACTCGAAGTCGAAACGCTCACCGCAGAACAAATTCAATGCACTCCGAAGGGCCAAGCCCTGCTGCTTCCCAAGGCGAAATCTGTCATGGATTTGAATGTGGAGTTAAACGAACAGTTGGCAAGATCGAGAGCCGAATTGTGGCGAGTAAAATCTGGCGACGCCATCGAAAAAGTACGTTCTCTAATTGGCGCCCGGTCGCTGAGTGAACTTCCGGGAGCTAAGAGCGAGTTGGTTGGTACGATCGACAAGTCGAGCTATCGGATTGAAAAGCGCATTGTAACCGGTCCAAACGATATACCATTGCCCGGCCTGTTGTTTGTCCCCAAAGAGGCCATTGGAAATCCTGTTCTGTACCTCAATGGTTTGGGCAAGCACGAAGATGCCGAGGTAGGGGGCGAAATCGAGAAATTAGTTTTGGCGGGCCGGACTGTTTTCGCCGTGGATTTATCGGGGACGGGTGAAACGGGTGGCGGAGCGACAGGGCAATGGGGCGGCGACTTCGACAACATTTTCGTCGCTTATCTCGTGGCTAAGTCCACCGTCGGAATTCGAACGGAAGACGTGTGGCACAGCACGCGGTTTCTCGCTCGACATTCAAAGACGAAAAAGATCGACCTGGTCGCCAAACATGTTGCGAGCATTCCAGCTCTCCACGCTGCGGCACTCGAGCGAGACTTGTTTGGGAAAGTCGATATCGATCTGCCATTTAAAAGCTGGACCGAAACGCTGACACAACCTTCTGGCAAAGGCCAATTGATCCACATGGTCCACGGCGCACTCGAGGTGTACGACTTACCTGAATTGAGCAAACACATTGCAGCATTCAGTTCGAATAAATAGCGCAAAATAAACACCTACCGCAGCGCCTTCGACAAAAAATCGTGCGGGAGGTTTTCTTTACCGCGTAGCGGTTACCACAGTAGCCCAGGGTCGCGCAGCGCACCCTGGGTAACAGGTTATTGCTGCAACCAAAAGGGCGCAGCCCGCAGTGTAGTCTTCCTCTCCGAGGAAGTACTTTTCGCCAACCAATTCGAATCGAAGCCAACCGCCGTTGAGCTACTACATGCCTCGTCCGCAGAGAGACAAATGTAGCTACGCTCGCCAGAGTGTGGTTTATGTGGTTGAAAACAAGTGCTTTCCACCGTCTGGCGACGGTAGCTACGGAAAAAGTCTCTGCCTCGGAGAGGAAGGCTACGATGCGTCTTCTTTGAGTTTGCGATAGAGGGTTTTACGATCGAGCCCGAGGACTCTGGCGGCTTTTGTCTTGTTGCCGTCACAAGCTGAGAGGACGTGGTCGATGTAGCGACGTTCAATTTCTTGGAGGGGCAGGAGTTCGGAGGGATCGTCGCCAGCGAGGACGACCTGCGAGGATTTATGATCGAGGATGGATTGAGGCAGATCCTCGGGGATGAGTTGATCGTATCGAGTCAGTGCGACCGCTCGCTCCATGACGTTGCGTAGCTCGCGAACGTTTCCCGGCCAATGATACGAAATGAGTCGTTCGGCAACTTGATCGGAGAATCCCGTAATCGCTTTGTTTGAGCGACCGGCAAAAGTTTCTAAAAAGTAACGTGCGAGAAGCAACGTGTCAGTGCCTCTCGCTCGCAACGGTGGCGCTTCGAGCTGAATGACATTGACTCGAAAGAAGAGATCCTCGCGAAACGAACCTTCCTCCACAGCCGTTTCAAGATCGCGATTGGTCGCAGTGATGATTCGTGCATCAAATGAAATTTCGCTATTCCCACCGACGGGTCTTATTTTGCTCTCTTCCAGTGCTCGCAGCAATTTAGGTTGCATGGCGATTGGCATTTCGCCTATTTCGTCGAGGAAGAGGGTACCACCTTGAGCTTGTTCGAACAGGCCCTTGCGGTCCGCGCGGGCATCCGTGAAAGCGCCTTTTACGTGACCAAATAGTTCGCTTTCGAGAAGCGCTTCTGGAAGAGCCGCGCAATTGACGGTTACATAGGGCTTGTCCGCTCGCCGGCTGCGTTGATGGATCGAGCGCGCGACGAGTTCCTTTCCGGATCCACTTTCACCCGTAATCAGTATCGTTGCTTCGGAATCCGCGACCCGTTTTAGTTGATCGTAGAGGGTGTGCATAACCGGACTGGCACCGATCAGTTCATCGAATTGCTGTGTCCGTTGGACTGCTTCGCTGAGTATCTGAATTTGTTTTTGAAGTGCTCGGTGTTTAACCGCGCGTTCGAGAGTCAGCTTTAAGACTTCGGTTTCAAACGGCTTGACGACAAAATCGTAGGCGCCGGCGCGGATGGCTTCGATCGCAGTTTCCATACTGCCGAAGGCGGTCATAACAATGACGGGAATATCGGGTCGCGATTCCACGGCGTGGCGACAAAACTGAATTCCGTCCATGCGCGGCATCTTTAAATCGGTGAGGATGACGTCGTAAGTGGTCTGCTTGAGTTCCTCGAGCGCCTCCGCTGGCGAAGTAAACCATTTTACGTCGAAACCGCGCATGGTAAGATCGGCTTCCAGCAATTCGCACATTGCTTGTTCGTCGTCGATTACCAGTAAGCTTGGATTCATTCGTTCACCTTACATTTGAAACATTGCATCAGTCGCTCGCCTAATCATGAATGGGTAGGTAGACGAAAAACTGACTCCCCTTGCCGACTTCGCTGTGTACTTCGATATCACCTCCGTGCTCCTGAATGATACCGTAAGTGATGGACAAGCCCAGCCCCGTTCCTTCGCCGATATCTTTCGTCGTAAAGAACGGCTCAAAAAGTAGATCCAAATTCTCGAGTGGCATGCCGCCGCCTTCGTCTTGTACAACAATCCGGATAAACTCTCCGCGTTCGCTGCCCGCAGCAGGCGGCGTCCATTCCAATTGCTGTACATCGATCGTAATCGTGCCGCCATCTGGCATTGCTTGAATAGCGTTGTTCACTAAATTGGTCAGGACTTGCTGAATCTGCCCCTGATCGATTTGCACATTCGACAGTTCGTCGGGCAGCGTGCTGACAATCTCAACTTGCGACTTGGAAGCAATACTGGCCATCAGTTGAGTCGTTTGATTCACTACACAACGGATGTCGCAATCGGTTTTCTGCGGAGAGGTGCGACGAGAAAAATCGAGTAGCTGTCGAATGATTTGAGTCATTCGTTCCGCTTCGCGTTTGATTATTTCTGCGCTATCGACGAGCTTGTCCTCGGGGAGATTTCCCGAAGCGATGAGCGCTGCTCGGCCCGCTACAACATTGAGTGGCGTTCCCAATTCGTGGGCCACTCCAGATGCCAATTGCCCAACCGTTCTCAGCCGATCGGAGTGGCGAAGTTGCTCGACCGCGCGAAGCTTTGCGGACGCCTCTTGCGCCGTTTGTTTCTGAGCCACATCCAGTTGGTCGCACATATCGTTCAAACTGTCCGCGAGCTCAGCAAGCTCATCGCGACCGCGTACTTCGACAGGTTGACTCAGGTCACCTTGAGCAACTCGTTGCGTTTTTTCGGTCAACTTCTTGAGTGGTTCGCCGATGAGGCGGATACCCGCCAACGCCGTGAGAGATACGGTGACAATCGTCATGCATGTCATTTGCAAAAGGGTCAGCGTAATCATCTCACTTTTTTTGCGTTCCAACTGTTTGAGCGAGTGGTCAAATTCCAAGGCGCCGACCATGCCATCCGTAGTCGCCACTGGCCAATACGTAAAAAGATGTGACTGCCCTTCCGAATCTCGCACGACAACAGACGACGTTTCCCGTAGACGTAAATCTGGCATCTGATCGACATCCACTTTGGGTCTCATCGGAACGGCCGCAGTTTGACTGAGTATCACCCAACGGACATTGAGCTCTTCGAGGTCGGAGGTATCGCGGCGAATGATCTCTACCGCGCGATCGGCGTCAATGGCGTTCCACGCGTTTGCCAGTATCTCCCCAATAGCCTTGCCAACTCGACGGGCTTCATTGCTAGCCTCCTGTTGGAAGATGCGGTCTTCGCGCAAAACCGCCAGGTAACCGTTGATAACGGTCACAATCATGATGCCTAACATAAACACGAGTATCAGTTTGGCTGTGATCCTCACGGCAAACTCCAGTGGGTGATCTCACGTTGGCCGGACAAACATGCGCGGTGCCGGACAATCTTGCGCGTTGCCAAATGCCCCAATGTAGCGTATTGCTACGAATTGCCATCCGCCGATAACACGTAAATTCATCGGAAAACGAGGACTTTCTTGGCATCTATCTATAAAAGCAAAGGATGTGCCAGCGACCAAGCGATTTCGGTCAACATTCGCTGAACTTCGGCGAAGTGCACGAAAGGAACTTTGATCCCAAACGGCAAAATCGATTTGGCCGATTTGGTACGACATGTGCATTTAATGTCATACGAAAGACTCCAAGACGAAAGCAACTTGAAACGAATAGCGGCAAGACGAACAGCGAGACAACTCAAGGGACGTGAAACAGAGCCGTCCCTTACACCGAGGTCGAATGGATCCATCAGCGGGTTTCGACTTGGTGAACAGGAACGATAAAGGAGAGCATCATGGGAAAAGGTTGGAAGCTTGGCGAGTATTCTGGAATCGGTGTTTTCGTACACTGGTCGTTTATGTTACTGCCGGCGTGGATTGCCATTTCCACGTTGATGGGTGGTGGTGGCATTCTTGAAATCGTCGGCAGCCTCGTTTGGATCGCCGCCGTATTTGGCTGTGTCGTGTTGCACGAATTTGGCCACGCCTTAGCCGCTCGTCAATTTGGCATCGGCACGAAAGATATTACCTTGCTGCCAATTGGTGGCGTAGCTCGATTGGATCGCATTCCCCGCAAACCAATCCAAGAGTTTTTAATCGCAGTGGCGGGACCAGCTGTCAATGTTGTCATCGCGATCGGGTTGGGACTTGTGCTGTATTTGACCGGTAGCCTGACTCAATCTTTTTCGTTCAGCTTCGTCGGTGGATCATTCCTGTTCAACTTGTTGGCAGTGAATATCGGACTGGTCGTGTTCAATATGATTCCAGCGTTTCCGATGGACGGCGGGCGAGTCTTCCGATCGTTGCTGGCGTTCGTCTTACCGTACGTTAAAGCGACCGATATTGCTTCGGCAGTAGGCCAAGTTGTCGCCGTAGGTTTGGGGATCGCCGCAATCTCGTTCGGCGAACCAATGTTGTTTCTACTGTCGGCGTTTGTCTTCTTCGCAGGCCGAGCGGAAGCTGCATCTGTCCGTCAGCGGGAAGCTCATCGCACAGCTCAGCGAATGGGAATTTTGCACGAGCCTCTCAAGCCAGGCATGATTACGATATTGAAAACGCGAGGCATGAACGAAAGCTGGCATTAAGGTAGAATCTCAGCTTTGAGCCCCAGCTACAAATGCAGTTCTAAAAACCTCGTTTCGATATTACGCATTTCGATAATACGCATCTTTCCCTGATTCGCGAGTATGGTTAGCATGATGAGTTGTGCAAATCACTCGTGGTTGGGGAATTTTTCATGACGGTACGATGGGGAATCATTGGCTGTGGCGACGTTGCTTGGAAGCGTGTAGCTGACGCGATTCGCAATGAACCCGATAGTAAGTTAGTGGCTGGCTGCCGCAGAAATGCCGCACAGCTCGATCGGTTTTGCCGACACTTTGATGTTTCGTTGGCTTTCACCGAGGGTGAACAACTGATTGAATCGGGCGAAGTCGATGCGGTATATATCGCGACGCCCGTCGATTCGCACCATCGCCTGACGTTGCATGCCGCAAAATTCGGCAAGCACGTGTTGGTCGAGAAGCCGATGGCGATATCACCGACAGAATGCGACGAAATGGTCGCGGCTTGCAAAAAAGCAGACGTGCGCTTGGGCGTGGCTTATTACCGCAGATTCTATCCCGCCTCGAAAAAGATTGAGGAAGTGATTCAGTCTGGCGAACTCGGCCAGATCTATTCGGTCACGGCAGTAACGGCAACTCCGCCCTTCCCGGACGAATTTGAGGGAATCTGGCGAGTGGATACAGCTAAGGCGGGTGGCGGTTCTTTGATGGATATTGGCAGCCACCGTCTAAATCTATTGCTCCATTGGTTTGGTCCCGTCGTGGATGTGAAGGCATATTGCGATACGCTTGGCCAAGACCACTCCGCCGAAAATTGCACCACATTCATCTGCCGGTTCCAATCCGGAGTTCACGGAATCATTCATTGTATCTTTGGAGTGCCCGTTGATCCCGATGAACTTACGATCATGGGAAGCAAGGGACGCCTAACTTGCTCGCCTCTCAATGGTGGTCACGTCGAGATTCAAAAAGACAATCGACGAGAGCAATTCAGCCTGCCGCCCAATGAGAATTTTAATGCTCCCTTGATCGCGGATTTTGTTGCGGCCATCCAAGAGCAACGCGACCCAGAGATTTCAGGAGAAGAAGGCGCGTCGGTTAACGAAGTAATGAACCGAGCATACAATGACGCTCAACGAAGCCCTGCCTAAACCATGCTAAACTACCCACCACTCATTAACTTACCACTCATTAACTTACCACTCATTAACTTACCGCTCACTAACTTACCGCTCACTAACTTTCCGCTCACTAACATACCACTCATTAACAAACGGCTCACTTAAACTCGATTAGCGTCCATGACTCAACCAACCAATTCAGCCAAACGCATCGCAGTCATCGGCGGGGGAATCTCCGGTTTGGCAACGGCGTTTCGAATTAGTGAGCTCGCGTCGCAACACGAGGTTCGGTTGTTTGAAGCGTCCGATAGAGTTGGTGGCGTCTTGAAGACCGTACATCGCGATGGCTATTTGCTTGAACGCAGTGCGGATATGTTTACGACAAAAGATCCGTGGGCCGTCGACTTGTGTGAACGAATTGGATTCACCGATCAACTGATCAAACCGAACGATGAATTCCGCAGAGCGTTCGTCGTGTTTCGCGGGCAGCTACATCCGGTGCCCGAAGGCTTCTCCCTGATGGCGCCGACAAGCATGCGTGCCCTGCTGAAATCGAAGCTCCTTTCTTGGAGCGGAAAGATGCGGATGGGCTGGGAGTATTTTGTCTCCGCAACTAAATCTAACGAAGATGAAAGCCTGCACTCATTTGTTACTCGACGACTTGGGCAGCAAGCTTTTGATCGACTCGTACAACCGCTCATCAGCGGAATCTATACCGCCGATCCAAAAAAACTAAGCATGCGAGCCACGTTGCCCCAGTTCCTCGATATGGAACAGAAATACGGCGGGATCCTGCGAGCCATCCGCAGCGCTCCTCCCAAGCAAGAACAACGGGAAGCCGGTGGAGCTCGTTACGGTGTCTTTACCGCCCCCCGCGATGGCATGCAAAGTTTCGTTGACGCCGTCGCCGCGAAATTACCTGAGAGGTGCATCCAGCTAAACGCACCCGTACAGTCTCTGCGACAGCTGCCCAAGAGCGCGACAGACGGTCACGGGCCAGATAGTAACGGGCCAGATAGTAACAAGTCAGACAATCGAGCGTGGGAAATTGAAGTCGACGGGAAGCCTCCAGAGCAGTTTGATGCAATCGTGCTGGCGACGCAGTCGAGTCGCATCTCCGCGCTAATTGAACAGCGATTCCCCGAACTCGCTCAACTCGTAAACCAAGTCACACATGCCAGCGCCGCAGTTGTAACGATGGGCGTAAAACGTTCCAGTCTGCAACATCCGCTCGATGGATTCGGTTTCGTCGTTCCAAATATCGAGCAGCGACCGGTGCTCGCCTGCAGCTTCACGAGTGTGAAATTCGAAGGACGAGCGCCCGACGATCACGTCTTAATGCGAGTCTTTATTGGCGGCGCTTTGCAAGCAGACTTACTCGAGCGAGACGACGACGAACTCCAAGAGATGGCCCTGCAACAAACCAGAGAGTTGCTCGGACTATCGGAGCCACCCGTCTTCTGCGAAGTAAGCCGCTGGATGAATACAATGCCGCAGTACCACGTCGGACACCTGCAGCTCGTCGACAAAATCGAATCGGAAGTCGATCGAATCGAAGGACTCGAACTAGCCGGCAATTCCTATCGAGGAGTTGGCGTTCCATTCTGCATTCGCAGCGGCGAAAAAGCCGCGCAAAAAGTCGTTGACTTTCTCACATAGTAGTCTTCCTCTCCGAGGAAGTACTTTTCGCCCGAACAATCCAGGCTCCGCGCCAGCGCAACTCCGCTCGCAATTTCTTTTCGAATCTAGCCCACAGCACTTCAAACGCCCGTCCGAAGAGGAAGGTGGCAATCAAGAAGTGTAGTCTTCCTCTCCGAGGCAGAGGTTGTTTCCGTAGCTACTGTCGTCAGACGGTGGAAAGCACTTGTTTTCAACCACGTAATCCACGCTCTGGCGAGCGTAGCTACATTTTTTCACAGCCTCTCCGAGGAAGTACTTTTTGCCAACCAATCGAAACGTAAGCCAACCGTCTTTGAACCTCAGAACCGAAGGCCACATTAACGTCAAACCACTCGCCCAGTTTACGAAGTCTACCCACCTCCTGCGACCGACAGATTCAGCTCATGTATGCCGTTGAGATAGACGATCAAAAGGATGCCACTTTTCTTTTGTGAGGTGATGAGATGGATGTGTCCTCGTTAGGTTTTTTCGCTGGCAAACAAGCCGTTTCGCTAGCATCGAATGCAGTCGAAAAACTGGCTGGTGCTGGCAAGTCGTTCTTGGATGTCCTCACGGAGGGCACGAGTGTTTCTGATTCTGTCGAAGCGGGTAGTGCTGCGGAATCGATCTCCAAAGAAGACCTGCTCGATTTGCTTAAGCAGTTTCAGCAGCGGGCGAATCTGAAGTTCGCCGCTAGCGGAGTTGATACAACTCGTCCGGTACAAATTGCTGCGGGGCCTGCGGGTAGTATTCAAGTTGCGGGCGGGCATCCCGATCGCGCGGCGATTGAGCAACTCCTCTCTTCGGACAAAGAATTGCGGTCGATGTTTGAGGCAATTGCCGCTGCAGCAGAAGAGCTAGACGGAGTCGATCCGAACAAGTTGCAACTAGTACTTGAAGGAATCGACGCGAAGATCGTTTCGTAGCGTCGTCACGTGCCAAACGCCCAGAAAAAATGGCCCGCGCCCCTTCTCATGGGCGGCGGGCCGAAAGAAACAGACTTCCGACTAGCGAAGCCGAAACTCCTTGCCGGAAGTCCGTCGGGGCAGGGTTGCCTTGCCCGTTCGTATGCGATGCTTTCCTTACCTCTATGGATTTAGTTTGAGTCAGTTCTTCGACCGACAAACTCTTCCAATTCTGAGTTCTGTTTATGAGCGAATATCAGCGTTTATTCGCGGTTTCCTTCTTTGTACTAATGCGAGCGACGTGCCAATAAAGTGGCACGGTCGACCCAACAGGCGACTTAAGTGCTGTTATCACAAATAGTTCCCGCCTGATGCTTGCATTTTCACAATCTCGGTCGCTCACAAAAGACTGCTCAAATTGTCGTCAAAGTGATTCCATCGATCTTGCTATGAGATGGAAATGTCTGGATGATCCCGCCCCATGTCACGAACAAGTCGCAAATCTCAAACGCTGAAGTTTCCAACAGCTGACGGTGCAGAGGACCGCCGAAATCTCGGTGCCGTCTATACACCCTTATGGATGGCTCGGTATATCGTTGATCGATCGATTGAATTCGCCCATCAGCCAAACGATCGCGAGGGTTCTTCGAGTGGAAACGCGGAAGAGCCAAGTTGCCTTCGCATCCTCGACCCGGCCTGTGGAGACGGCGTGTTTCTGCAAGCAGCTCTGGAACGAGTACTTCTTCACTGCGACCAAACAAATGGCGAACAGCTTCAGGTAAGTGACCGTTTAACGCTGGTGCAAAATCACGTGTTCGGCGTCGATGTGGATCCGCAAGCGGTAAGCGCGGCGCGGCGGCGGTTGGCTCAGCTTGTATTGCAGTTCGATAATGCAGCAGGGTCAGACTTGGAGGCTAAAGTTGCCAGCGTCGCAGAGCAGCTATCGGGAAACATTGTTCATGCCAACGCGTTGCTCGACGCTCGCGATGCTATACATACCGGCGAATCACTTGCGATAGATTGGCCGAAGCATTTTCCCGACGCGTGGGCTTCAGGCGGTTTCGATATCGTCGTTGGTAACCCACCCTACGTCAACATTCGTAGAATTAGCCAAACCTACGACGAGCAAACTCGCAAATACCTCAAGTCGACTTTCAAAACCGCGACGGGCAATTTTGACCTCTACGTTCTTTTTATGGAACTGACGAATCGGTTGCTGCGGCCCGGCGGCGTCGCCGGACTGATCGTGCCAAATAAATTAGGGACGCTCAAGTATGCTCGCGCTTGCCGCGAGATGCTCGTCCGCGATACATCGCTTGCTCAAATCGCCGATGTTTCGCAGGCAGATGTGTTTCGCGGAACCGGTGTTTATCCTTATATTGTGATCTGGAAAAACGAGCAGCCGAGTAGCGAGCACATGTTCGAAGTCTTGGAAGCGAAAACACAACGAGAGTTGTTAGTCGCCGCGCCCCGATTGCTCGAACAAGAAAGCGTCGATGCGGACACCGGATTCGCCATTCACGGAGAGTTGGACCTCGAGTCGCGAGTGGCGACCAAACCGTTGAGTCATTTATGCAAACTGCATAGTGGAACGACTGGCTTCGCCGCCCAAAAGATCGCTGCAGAGATCGTCGAGTTAGATGAATCCACTCGGCCCGCTTTCCCCTTTATCGTCAGCGGAAACATCGATCGCTATCGAATCGATCTCGGCAAGGTTCGTTACATGAAACGAAAATTTGCCCGCCCTGGCTTACCGCACGAAAGCAACGAGTATTCGGAAAACAAACGCAGGCTCTATGGGAACCCAAAAATTGTAATCGCCGGGTTAACGAAAGAAATTGAAGCAGCGTGGGACGATCTCGGTTTAGCTCTGGGAGTGCAAGTTTATGCCGCGACAGATTTCACCATCGACCATTGGTATGTGCTTGCCGTGCTGAATAGTCGTCTGATGACCGATGTCTTTCGAATGCGTTTTAACGCCAAACATCTAGCTGGTGGTTATTTAGCAATCAACAAAGGTCAACTCGAATTATTGCCTATCGCGATCGGCTCAAATCCCAGCGAAAAGCGGCTGATCGAGAAAATCGGGCAGCTGGCACAGTCTCAACACCAAAGTCCTGGCGTGGAAGGCGACGAGCAAATTGACAGACTCATTGACCAGCTCTATCAGGTCACCGAATCGGTTGGAACGCGGGCGGCGTAGGCTGAGTCATCATTGTCGGCGGGCCATTCAACTGCCGCCGCTTTTCTCTTGAAACTTTGGTTCCACGCAGATCAATGCGATACCATTTCAATTCCGGTAGGCAGATGATGTGGTTAAGGCCTTCATCGTTAATCTCGTTGTAACGAAGAAAGATCGACTGTAATTTAAAGAGGTGCGACAGATGTCTCAACTGTTCACTTTTTACTTTGGCCTGCGATATATCCAAGAATACAAGCGTCGATATTCGGCCGATATTTTCCATACCTTTGTCGCTGAGACGGCAATCGGATAAAGAGAGACGCTCCAGCTTGTCGAGAGAGAGGTCTTTGAGCGATTCTCCATTAATCGGATTAGAATTGAGCGCGAGCGTCCTGAGTTGACTGCTGACGCGAATCAATCGCAGATGATCGTCGCGTATGCCACAGCCGGAAAAGACCAAGTCTGTCAAATTGGGGAAATTCTTAATTCCGGCAACCACCGTAGGATCAATAAGTTTACCCCTTATCGCAAGACTAGTGATTTTCTTGTGCCTATTGAGCGCAGTAAGGTCGTCCGCCCGCAGCCCTCGAACTCCGTCGCTTCCAACGCGAAATGTTATCCGGTTCAAATCGACGTGATCGAGTGCCGGCAATTCCGACATCTGATGAAACGCATCGGATGGAAGAGTCGCGCCATAGATTCCTATGTCCGTGACTCTCGGTAAACCGTCAATTTTCAGCGTATCCAACTTGTGGCCGTTTAATTGTAAATACGTTAGAGCGCCCAGCTGCTTGAGAGTTAAGGCACTCACCACTTGAAACGAAAGATGCTCGAGCTTTGGAAGGTTTTCAAGGTGCAAGCTCGGAGGTTTCTTACCTCGATGCGAGCGAACTTTGATCGAGAGATTTTCAAGTGCAGGACAATTCTTGACAACGATTTCTCTGAAGTCTCCGCCAATGAAGTTCGCCATTGCGAGTTTCGGCATATCGTTTAAGCGAACGAACTCAAAACTGTCGGAACCGATGCGAATCTCAGTGAGATTTTTTAGTTTATTGAGGCTGGCGAGACCTGTTCCACTCATTTTGTCGGAATGGATGTAGAGCACTTTCAGCTTTGACAGTTGCTCCAATTGCTTGAGATCGTCATCACTAACGGAGAGGTTACTAATCTCAAGATGCTGCAAACGCTTCATTGCAGCCAGATGCTTTAAGCCCGCACCCGTGATTTTTGTATTTGAGAGTTACAGCTTGATAAGATTGGTCAAACCCGCAAGCTCTGCCAGACCGTCGTCGGAAACTTCTGTCATCTTGAGTGAAAGAGTGTCCAACATCTTGAGCTGGCCGAGATGCTTCATGCCATCGTCTGTCACGCCAGTTCCATGAAGTGAGAGAACGCGTAAATGTGGCGATTTCTTGAGGATTTCAAGGTCGCTATTGTCGAGTCGTGTTTGCCCTTGAAAGCTCACGGCTTTGATAGATTCGAAGTGTCTGTCACTGGCGAATTGTCGCAACCAGGCTGGCTCGCCCGGTTGCATTTCCAGATACACCGACATCGAACGAATCTCTTCGGCAACGCTCTCTTGCTCTTGGTACCATTGCAACCGCCAGTTGATTGCTGCGAATCCAAGTGCGCAAACGAACATCACGACCAAGATCGTGCTCAAACTGAATCGCGTCAGGTTTCTTAGTAGCTTCATGGATACAACGGCTAAACGTATTATTGGAATCGATTGCGATACTATCGTCGTGGTAAGACCTTTTGAAATTCCTCGCTTACTTTGGTCGCAAAAAGATCGTAGCTGGCGTAATTCAGATTCGGCAAGCAAGCAACATGCCGCATCCCTTCATCGCCAATCTCAGTGTGTGCCAAACACAGGTACTTGAGCTTATAAAGATGTGTCAAATGACGAAGATGTTTGTTTTCAATCGTAGATTGCGAAAGGTTAACTTGATCGAGTTGAGGGAGCCGTGAAAAATACTGCATACCTTCTTCGTTAAGTTGACAGTCTTGCAGGCAAAGCGTCTCTAGTTTGCCACCAACGAATACTTTCAGTGACGTGCCGGTCATCTCTCCGTCAATTACCATGAAAGCTGTTAGTTGCTTTGCAATGGGAAGTTGGCGAACGGCTTCATCGGTGACATTGCAGTGCTCAATTCGGATGTGCGTCAGACTGGAAAATTCTTTCAACTCTGGCAACGCGTCGTTGACAGTGAATTGTTGGCGGAAAGAAAGCCGTTTCATTGCGGGCTGTTTGCCCAATGCCGCAATCGCTTCTCCTGGAAGCGGAACGACTTCGCCATTTTCATTCCGTTGCCTAGAATTAGTGATGTGGATGCGTTCCAGCTTTGGGAGCAGCGGCAAATTCTCAAAAGCTTTGCTCGGCAACGTGACATTATTAATATGTATTCTTTCAAGCAGCGGCATTTCCGCGAGGGTAAACTTTTTTAACTCTGTCGGGCTGATCATGACATGCGATATAGCATCGAGTTGCTTAAACGTCATCGCACTCGCGGGTGGATATTCCAAGTTTGAAAGCAAGGGAAGATTTTCCAGATGAATGTCTGGGCGACGATCTTGCCGACTGTCCTGACGCACACAGCAAAGCGTGGTTAATTTGGGACAATTCACCACGTGCAGCTTACTCAAGTCGCCACCATAGATTGTGATCTCTTCGATATTGGGTCAGTCGCGTAACACAACTGTGTCGAATTCATAGCAGCGAAACAAAAGCGTCTTGAGCTTCTTGAGTTTGTTGATACTCGCCAAACCACTCCCATCCAAGTTGCGAGACTCAAGGTGCAAATATCGCAGATCTTGAAGTGGTTCCAAATGTTTCAAGTCTTCGTCGATGATCTCCAAATTTCTCAGTTCGAGGTGCTGAAGCTTTCGCATTCCAGCAAGATGCTTGAGTCCCAATCCGGAGATTTTGGAGTCCGACAGTTGAAGCTTGACGAGGTTATTGAGTCCACTGAGGTGGCCGAGTCCATCGTCAGAAATATTGGTGAATTTTAAGGACAGGGTATCGAGTACTTCGAGGCCACTCAAATGTTTCATGCCGTCGTTGGTGAGGTTGGTCCCGTGCAACGAGAGGACTCGAAGATGCGGCGTCTTACGGAAGAGTTGCAAGTCGTCATCTTCGAGTTTCTTTTGATTTTGAAAACTAACCGATTTGATCGAAGCAAACGATTCCTTTTGAGCAAACGGCGCCAGCCACGATGGAGTGCCGGGTTGCATTTCGACGTGAATCGCGTGCTTGCGAATCTCGGAAGCCAATTGGGCTTGCTCGCGATACCAGCTCAAACGCCAGTTGCAAAGTGTGAAGAGGAATGCGCACACGACCATCAGGATAAGGATGGTTCGAATCCGAAACCGCATTAGGCGTTTGAAAAAGCTCATAGTTCAGTCTGTCCGGAGCTTGGTCGTCCCGCTGTTCTTTTCAGTTAACAATCGAGCGAGCAATGTAATTAGAGAGCAATCCTCTTCGCGGTTCAACTTTCGACGATCGGTTGTTACATTTCCCTATGTGGCATTGTCTCGTGCTGGAACGAGGGCTATTTTCTTCCGAGAACACGAGCAACACTCCCTCAAATCTACTCGCAACGCGAGTCACTCTCCCTTTGGGAGAGTCGGAGTCTCAGCTCCGGAGAGGGTTTATGGACTTCGCTAGACATTCACCTGCATGTCTTTGCGAACTGGAAAGAAGCAGAAAACTAAGAGTCTCGTGCTGGGCGATTTGTACTCGAACCTAGCTGCAACGCCTTCGCCGTAAAGAATCAAAATGCAGAATAGAATCGAACCGTAAGGACTTACTGGAATTCGTTTGCGCGAAATACGAGGACAACGGTGCGATTGGCATTGGTCCCTTTCCAGGTCGCTTCCAGCGACCTGTGGGGCCGAACGGCCAATTACTCCAACCGCCGCATGGTCAAATCAACAGAATTCCCGGAAGGCCAGAAAACAAGGACTTTCGTGCACAGGCCGTAGCTCTGAACTGACGTGGTGCCAGACCATCGGCTGGAGCCTAAAGAAACCGCGGCGCGTGATGTGGAGTGGAGAACTATTTTCTCTGTCGACAATTTGCATGGCCTCGTCTAACGAAGTTCCTAAACCCTCCCCGGAGCTGAGACTCCGACCCTCCCAAAAAGGGAGGGTGACTCGCGTTGCGAGTTGATTTGGAGAAGCGTCCGACGGCTCGAGGTGTGGGTAATGGTCAGGCAAGATGCTCATGCCACGTGAGGAGTTGGTTACGGGCTAAATGCCCGTGCTGCAACGCGAGACATCCGCAACAAACCGGTTTACCCGGCATTCTCGATCCAACCCGAACCACGGCGTTGCGGTAATCTTGCGAATTCCGTCGAGTGGCGAGTAATTTAGATGCTTCCAACTAGACTGAAAAATTAGATGCAAAGAACGGGTGCACGTGCGCGCCCACTTCTAGTTTGAGTTATGCCGTTTTCCGCGGAGCCTTATCATGTCGACACACGACACGATTGCCAATGATGTCATTGAACCGAAGGATGATGCCCCTCGCAGCATCCACTCGCTCAGCACCGCTTCGTGGAAATTGACGGATATAGTTATTGGTGTAGCGATCCTTGCGCCCATTCTGTACTTCCAGCAACGCCTCGAATTTCTATTTAGCTGGGCGCCTGATGGCAGTCGCTTTGCCCTGATGTCGATTCTTCCTCTGGCGGTCATGATCATGCTACCGCGTTGGATTGCGATGGCCCGCGGCGAAGTCGTGAAAATGCACTTTCCCAGTGGAACTCGGCTGGTTTGGGAAGTCTTTGTCGCGCTCTTGATGTCCATTGTCGTTCTGTTCTGCTTGATGTCGGTTTCCTATGCCTATTGGCGAATCACAAATCAATCGCTTGGAAACTCGCGCGAATACGTACAAAACATTTCCCGCGGCCAGTTGATGGCGTTCCTGCTGTGCTCTTTTACACTGATGCCAATCGCCGAAGAGATATTCTTCCGCGGGTTCGTATTTAACGCCCTAGAACGTCGTTTCGGAAAATGGGCCAACCCGCTACAAGCGCTCATCTTCGCGCTCGCTCATCCATACAACATGATCCAGCGAGTTGTGATTTTCGGCCTGGGAATGGCCATGGGAGGAATCTACAAGTGGCGGAAAACTCTCATTTCTTCGATCGTCGTTCACGCTGTTCTGAATTTCGTCACCGCAGTGGTGACCGTCGGATTGCTGGCCGCTTACGCCCAAATCCCCTACGTGGGAATTGATGGCGAGATTGGAGACAGCGGATATCAAGTCAATGCAGTTGTCGACGATTCACCGGCGGCGACTGGAGGACTGGAAGTTGGCGACGTGATCACTCACATCGGCGGCGAAAACGTCGCGGGTGGAAACGACCTCAAACAAGTCCTGAAAAAATTCGCGATCGGAGACTGTGTCAACTTTGACGTTCTTCGCAATGATGAATCAATGAATCTCGAAGTAACCTTCTGCGAACGCCCGGGCGTGAAGTAGCACAGAGCGAGAAACGCACACATCAAGAAACAACGAAAAATGCGGCTGGCGAATTATTTGCCAGCCGCATTTTTTTTAGTTATTTCAAGTCGTTGCTTGTCGAATCACAAAATCGTTTTCAGATTCAGACTGTAATGTTGGTCTGCGACCGGCAAGCCGGACGTTTTGCAGACCGCTTTGGAATTTGATAGTCCAAAACTAGCGTCGAATCTTGAGAACTGATTTTTGCGAAGCGTAGCGAGCCGGAATCTTGCGAGTCGTTCTGACAGCTTCGTCGACCGTCGGTGCTATGGGAGCAGCCTGAGGTGCGACTTGTTGAATGACTTCCGCTTCTTGGAAACTCGCACCACCGCAATCGCTGCAACCACTGTCGCAGCAACCACCGTTGTATCGGTAACCCCAAAACTTTGTCCAACCAGTCAGGTTGAGTGGAGTCTGGCAACAGCCGCTATCACCGGTCCATCGACCGTGGTTGTCGCAAGGATCGCAACCAGCTGGATTGTTGTGCCAGTTGTCCCAGTAGATTTCACTTCCACAGCCAGATTGGCATGTCAGCAAATCGTGAATGTAAGCAAAGGGACGTATGGGGCAAATCGGGCGAAGTGCACCGCAACCACCAATCCCACAACCGCCAGCAGCGCCGCAACTCGGCTCGCAAGCCGTTTCGCATCCGCAACCAGGTTCCTCGACAACTGTCGCTCCGCAACCCGCGTCACAACCAGCATCACAGCCTAAGTCGCATCCGCCTGTCGCGCAACTCAATCGAGCGCCCGGCAAACCGCATCCAACTTGGCCAGTACAACAGCATCCACTCGCCAAGCTTATACTCACCAAGGCGACAACACATAACATCCATGTACGAATCATTGAAGTAGCTCCTCATTCCAGCTGTTTGCCAGAACCCCCAATTGGTAGTTGTTTGTCCGATATAGCAACGATCAGAATCTTTATCGGCCAATCAATCCGCAAAATCGAGAAAATCGTTATAACCCGCAAAGTTTCTCTCCGCTCTTGCTACTGGTTTCCTAACTTCGCGCAACACACTATATTGCGGTTGGAATGGATGGCTCGTTGGTTGAAGGAAGTGGATAAAGTCCATTTCCCCTTTATTCACCGGAGAAGTAGGCGTGTTTCGAACTGCAAAATGTAATTTTTCGGACAAATCTCGTAGCCTACTCTTGGGTCTGCTCGCATTTGGATTCCTTTTGCTAGCAGGTTGTGACGCCGGTGGAGGGGGTGGTTCGACCGACGCCCGTTTGTGCGGCAAATGGGAAGGCCGCAAAGGATGGGCCACAGTAATCAACGTCGAGTTTAAATCCAATGGCTCGACAACCATGTCGACCAAAGGAGAATCCGGTCCCGCTAAGACGATGAATGCGAGCTGGGGCGTTGTTAAGTCCGGCACCAAAGCAATCAAGATTTTTCTCGTCAACAGCAGCAAGCGAGAAGAACGAACCGTCAAGTTTATTGATGCAGATCACATTGAAATGAAATCGCCAGGTGGAGGTCTAACCAGACTTCAACGCGTCGGCAGCTAGACCGTTTTGCTCGGCTACCACTGCATCATTTATCTGCATTCCGCAACTCACGACCAGAAATTCAAATCCCGCACACAATTTCTGGGCACTACCTTCCCTAACTTCACTTGCAACCTTTGGACTTGCTCGATACAGTTCACGCCGCCTGTATTGAAGTTCGAGCACAAAGGATTAAAGCAATGAACAAGGAACGTTCTGTTCTGTGCGTGGTAGCGATGCTAGCTTGTACAATGTTGAGTGGTTGTGGGAGCAGCGAGTTGAAGCCCCACGATCGATTGATTGGACAATGGGAAGGAAAAATTGAGTTGGACCAAGCTGTGATTCAACAGCGATTGAGTGCAGCTCCCGAACAATTTTCGCCCGGCGTGGCTCCCACGCAGTTGACGCGGGGTCAGCTACAGCAGCAGTTCGACAGCATGGCAAACATGCAGATGGAAGTCGAATTCACCAAGGATGGCGAGATGCGAATCAATGCCCATGTCGGTGCTATGGAGCGCACGGTTCGCGGAACTTGGGAATTAACAAAACACGACGGTGATACACTGACGGTCAAGATGACCGAACCGGAAGCAGGTGCTGACGAGCAACCAATGACCTTCCAAGGCAACGACAGTTTTATCATGGCGCCTCCAGGTGCCGACACGAAAATCGGTGTAATGCGATTTCGCAGATTACATTAGGGGATGACCTTTTGAGCGACGACGATTCGACAAACGAGAATGACGATACTGTAAGTGCAGATGGCCCGAGTGACGAAAACGTCGGTGACGTTAACGTCGGTGGTGATTCGGCTGAGGCGGAAGGCCCGACCGAAAATGAAAACACCGACGTCGCCGAAGCGGGCGAACCCACCGACGACAAAGTCGTTGAGGAGGG
>Ga0115002_10002274_pt1 | contig 25213 bp, 23 predicted proteins | sample ArcticOcean_MG_C_8_FD_89576 | JGI IMG/M metagenome (GOLD analysis project Ga0115002, IMG submission 89576) | Marine microbial communities from western Arctic Ocean - ArcticOcean_MG_CB11_86 | ecosystem: Environmental > Aquatic > Marine > Oceanic | place: Arctic Ocean: Canada Basin | collected... | reverse complement strand
CGGCTGCGGCCCGGTATCAGCAACGAGCTGTTCGAGGTCGACCCCGTCGAGCAGTTCCATGACGTAGTAGAAGACACCGTCGCCCGTAAAGCCGTAGTCATACACCTCCACCGTATGCGGCGAGCGCAGCTGGCCGTGGCCTGAACTTCCCACTCGAAGCGTTCGAGCGTGGTCGCAGCCCTTGGATCTCCTGCGGCCGTGCGGATACCGCGTACGAGTTTGACTGCGGCGGGCCGCGCCAGGATCCGATGTTTGCCCCGCCATACCTCCCCCATACCGCCGCTGCCGAGCTTCTCGATCAGGCGGTAGGCGCCCATTTCATGCGCAGCGTCGAGTCGCTCGGATAGCTGCAGGATCTGACGCGAGGCCATATAGGCAATGCCAACGCACAGAAGCGAAGGCACGACAGTAACCAGCAACACCGCCCGCGTGAGTTGGTCGATATAGCCGGCGAGCCCTTCCGGGATCGACGCAGTGAAAAGCGACAGCAGAGTCCAGCCGATAAGCGTCGTTGTAGCAAGTAGTCCGCCCAGGAGCTGTTAGCCTGGGCGCAGCGGCAGAACGACGCCGAATACGAGAATGAGGACTCCAATCCAGGCCACTTCGCCCGCACCCAGTCCCCACGGATCCTCGCGACCGTCCTGAATCCAGCTCTGAATAGCCGCCGCCGTTATGAGCGTCTGCCAGCCGTGGAGCGCCGCCCCCAGCAGCACGGCGCACAGGACCTCGTAGCCAACCGCCAGCCAGGCGAACCATTCGACCCCAGGGCGGAAGCGCCTGCAGACGGCCACCATCCCGAGGCTCGACGCCCCAAGCAGCAGAGTGAAGACGCTGTTGACCGGCCCCGGACGCCAGTCGCCGCCGCTCAAGAGGACTACGAGGAGCCAGATGAGCAGACGCGCTGCGGCAAACGCCGCCACGCCCGACGCCACCCAGGCGAGTCGATCGTAGCGGCGCGCGCAGCATCATCGGCGATCCGCGGTGACCATATGGACGGTGATGCCGCCCTTCGAAGTCTTCTGCGAAGAGTCCATGCGCGGCATTGTACGCCGACTCCGGCACACGGCATGGAGGCTATGATGTCGCTCCGCGCTCCCGAACTTCCGAGGAATCCATGCGTAACTACTCGATCCTGATACTCGCTCCAGCTCTCCTCATCGCCGCCTGCGGCGTGCCTGCCCCGACGGCGACGGATTCCGTGGTGCCGGCGTTCGATGCCGCAGCAATCCTCGACGACGTCCGCACGCTCTCGGCCGACGACATGGAGGGCCGCGCGACCGCCACGGAAGGCGAGCGGCGAGCGGCCGACTGGATCGAGAGTCGGTTCCGTGAGACCGGCCTGGAGCCCGTTAACGGGTCCTACCGCCAGAGCGTGCGCTTGGTTGGGATGCAGCGGGACGGCGCGGCTTCGCGAATGGCGATCATGAGCGCGAACGGCTCGCTGCCCCTCATTGACGGGGAGAACATCGCCTTCTGGTCGACAGCACAGCAGCCGATCGCCGAGATCAGTGCCCCCTTGCTTTTCGTCGGCTACGGCGTCGAGGCGCCCGAGTACGGTTGGGATGACTTCAAAGGTGTCGACGTGGCCGGCAAAGTGCTGTTGTTCCTCAACAACGATCCGCCCGTCAGCGAGGACGGCGTCGACCTGTTCGGGGGCGAGGCCCGCACGTACTACGGCCGGTGGACCTACAAGTTCGAGCAGGCCATGAAACATGGCGCAGCCGGCGCGCTCATGGTCCATACGACACCCTCCGCGTCGTACCCGTTCAGCGTGGTTCAGCACAGCGGCTCGCGCGAGAGCTTCGCGCTGGACCTTCCGGGCGCCGGCTACCAGGTGCCCATGGTCGGATGGCTCGACGAAGACCTTTCGGGGCAGATTGCCGCGGCCATCGGCACCGACGTACAAGGCCTCTTCGACATGGCCGCACGGCGCGACTTCGCGCCCGTGGAGACCGGCTATCAAGTCGCCGCCGTCGTGCGCACGAATGTCCGGCAGATCACCACGGAGAACGTGCTCGGTATGCTGCCAGGCTCTGACCCCGAGCTGACCAACGAGATCATGGTCTTTTCGGCCCACTACGACCATATGGGGCACAACCCGACGCTCGAGAGCGCCGACAAGACCTTCAACGGCGCCTGGGATAATGCCGCTGGCGTGGCTGCGGTCGCAGCCCTGGCCGACGCGTTCGCCGTAGGCGAGCGCCCGCGCCGATCGCTCCTGTTCCTCGCCTGCGCGGCGGAGGAGAGCGGCTCACTGGGAAGTGCGTGGTTTGTGGCGGACCCGCCGGTTGAGCGCAATCGACTAGTAGCCAACTTCAACATCGACATGCCGCAGATCTTCGGCGTAACCAGCGACATCGCCGCGATCGGCGTGGATACCAGCAGTCTCGGCACCGTTCTTCAGGAGGTTGCTGGTGGGTTCACGGTCAACGTCAACGGCGTCGACGTTCCCGTCCGGGTCACAGGCGACCCGAACCCCTCGGCCGGCTCGTTCTATCGCTCCGATCAAGTGAACTTCGCCAAGGCGGGAGTGCCCGCGCTCTTCATGAACCCCGGCGGCGACTACGTCACGGCGCTCGACTTCGATCCGCGTGAATACCGCGCCGCCAACTACCACCAGGTGTCGGACCAGGTGTCGGCGGAGTGGAACCTCAGCGGTCTGGCTCGCGACCTGGCGATCGTGATGGCCACGGTGCGCGCGGTCGACGCGGACGACGCGATGCCACGGTGGAACCCGGGCAACGAGTTCGAGACAGTCTGGCAAGCACTCCACGGCCACGAGGACTAGCAGTCCGTGGGCTGCTACGGCTCTACCAGGTCACTCCAGCCATGAAGTAGAGGGCGCGCCATTGGGCGCTCTCGGTACTGTCCGAATTGTCGATGTTCGACAGGCCGTGGTTGTAGCGGAGATCGAACGTGAGCGCCCAGATGAACTCGTGAAATTCTATCCCGGCGCCCGCTACGAGCCCCCAGTCCGTCGCCTTGACGAGCGTGCTGCCCTCAACGTCGACAATCGATCCATCTTCACCTTCGAAGTGGTTGGACGAGATCGCCCATACCAACCCGCTGCGACTCTCACGCATCGCCGCCATGCGCAGCCCCATCACAGGCCCGGCCTGCAGGCTGAAGATCGTTCCCCGGCGCTCTCCCGGATACCACTTCGCGAGTAGCGGTACTTCGAAGTAGTTGGCGCTGAGTTTCTCGGAGCCGGTGTAGGTCGAGCCGGAGAGATCGATCGCCGCGTGTTTCCGCACGATCAACAGCTCGGGCTGGATCGAGAAAGACTTCGAAACCGGCACCTCGAACGAGGCCCCTGCGACGAAGCCGAAATCGCCATCGAAACCAAATGTGCCAACATCGGGAATAGGCAGCTGTCCCTGCAGCACCGACCAGGTCGCTCCCGCCTTGAGCCCGAACCGGACCTTCTCCCAGGGCTCCTTGGCCCACCGCGGTGTGCTGTCGTCGGTCGCTGGAGCAGCGGCATCCTGTTCGGCCTGTCCGGCAGGCGCGACATCGGTATCCGCCTGCTGAGCAAGCGCCCGCGGCGAAAACACGATCACCGCCAGAATCAGCAAGAAGCGACGCACACCAGCCTCCAGAGCTCGGGCGCGACACCGTGCCGTGCCAATCAGGCAGTCTACCAGCGCGCGCCGATGGATCCTCTCAGGTCAACCGTCGGCGGCTGCTGCCAGCTCGTTCAACAGCGCGGCCGTGCTGTCTGCGCGTTGTCGCCAGTGCGCACCAATCGGGCCGTCAACGCCAGTAGGCTGTGCCGCCAACGTGGCCAGTCCGCGCAGCGTGGCCGCCGCGTCCTGCGCTAGCAGGGCCTTGAGGGCATAGCGTCGCTCGCCGGCGCGAAGCCCAACAGCAGCCGACTCCGCAACAACCGCCAGGTCGGTCGGTGTCACGATGAACCCTGCGCGCGCCGGGCTCAGCAGGCCACCGATGAATCCGTCAGGGTCGTCGTCGGGTGGCTCCAGCGGCTCGACCGCGAGCAATTGCGCCGGCAGCTCGCCGGGCAACGCCAGGGCCGCCGCTTCGGCCGCCAGCCAGGCCTCGAACGTTCGGCCCCAGGCCAGGTAGCAAGGGCTGCCGATCTGCGCCAGTTTGGCGAGCCAGAGCGGTAGCCAGCTCAGGATGTGCTCCCAGAGGAAGGCGGCGCGCGCATGTTCAAGCGCCGCCGACCTGCGCCCATCGACTTCTCCAGCGGCGGCCTCCGCGAGATTGGCATAGGCGCCCATCAGCGTCCCCAGATGATCGGGCTCGGCGGGAGGCACCTCGCCGAGCGCGCGCCAGAACCCGGCGACCCGATCGCGAGCATCACCGCCCATCATCCCGCTGGTGTCCAGATAGACGGATGCGTAGGGATACAACTGCTCGAGGAAGATCGCGGAGTATTCCCACCCCTCCGGCGCGCCGGGCAACTCCAGCAGAGCTGCAATCCGCGCGGTCTCGGGTCCTGGCGGCTCGGAAAACACACCGAGGCATCGCGCCAGCTCGCTCACACCTCGCCCCAGGGCATCAGTCGGCGTCGACGACTACGGGCACAGGCGTCGGAAGCTCATAGGCAGCACGACCCGGTTTCAGCGGACGGATCAGCCAGTAGGGCCGGCGCGTACCGTCAGGCGAATGCTCGTGCGCACCGCGAGCCCGGCCCAACCACTCGTGGTAGATCTCGCGCGAGCGATCTGTATCGACGGCAATGTCGCCGTACTTGTCACCCTCACCCGCAGGAGTAATGCGCACCGCCTGGTGCCAGCAATGCATGCCCGACACCGGATCCGGATGCACGCCGAAGGCAAGATTCTGATGCACACCGACGTCGGTCCACCAGATTCGCTCAGTATCGGGGTCGGATGATGCAAACGGCTGCGCGCCGCGCAGACGGCGCAGACCCCAAGCGGATCCGTCGTGGTTCAGATCGGCCGTGGCGGTGAGCTGTCGCTGGCCGCCCTCATGCAACTTCCATCGACCCATATGGTGACTACATGCCACTACCCCCGGCCGGATGCCCTCGGTGACCCAGGCTTTCACGACGAAGTGGCCCGTCTGGGTCTCGACCCGTACGAGGTCGCCCGTCGCGACCCCGATCTGTTTGGCATGATCGGTGTGCAGCCAGAGCGGGTTGGTATGGGCGATCTCGTCCAACCACTTCGAATTGGCCGAGCGCGTGTGAATCTGCACCGGTAGCCGGAACGTCGAGATCAACGGCACCTCGTCGGACTCCATCCTGTCGGGATGGATGTGGCTCTTGATGTACATGGGCAGCGCCGCATCGGCCCAGCCCCAGTGCGCCAGCGTAGAGGAGTAGAACTCCAGCCGGCCGCTGGGGTTGGGAAAGCCGCGCAGCACCTCACCGTCGACACGAACCCCCACGGCGCGCCGTCCGTCGGCGTCCGGATCCGGAGCTCCCGTCGGCACGATGTTGACTGGCGCCGGGGCCGGCGCACGCGTGTAAACCCGACCGAACAGATCCTCCGCCGGGTCGTCGAGCTGCTCAGCCCCAATGCGCTCTTCATACAGCGCTCCGATTTCGGTCTCGATCTCGAATGCGCCGTACTGCCGCATGTACTCAAGGGGCGAGCGCCCGTCGGCGGCTGCCGCTTCGGGAAGCCCCGGTACCGAGTTGTCGAAGATGTGGCCGTAGTACTCGTCGACCGTGAGCTTGGTTCCGGGATTCTTCTTGGACTCAGCAAACCCACGGATGCCGAGCTCTCCATCCGGGTCGATGCGCCAGGTGAGTTCGATCCAGAACTCGTTCTCCTCCCACACCTCACCGGGATTCGACTCGCGTGTGTCGGTGATCGTCTCGCCGAGGCGCTCGCGGGCAGCACGCAGAACCGGCTGCCGGAAGCCGATCCACTGCGCGTCGTGGGTCTCGTAGGAGTGAATGTCGTGGCGTTCCGACGAATGTCCCATCGGCAGGACATAGTCGGCAAAGTAGGCGGTCTCGTTCCACGTCGGCGTCAGCGCCGCATAAAGACCGATGCTGTCGGGGTCGGTGAGCATCTCGATCCAGGCGAAACCATCCGGGTTGGTCCACACCGGGTTGTAGACCCGTGAGAAGTAGACCTCGAGCCGCGACTTTCGCTCGCGCATGATGTGAGGCAAGAGGAAGGAGAGCTCGTACATCGCCAGCGGATAGTCCGTCGGCCAGTTGAGTTCGTTCCACGTCTCGGGATGCGAGGGCGAGTGAATCGGCTTCGCGACAAACTTGTTCCAGGCATTCGGGTAAAGGCCGCCGGGCGTAGCGACCGCGCCCATCAGCGCGTTCAGGAAGAACAGACACCGCGCGACCTGCCAGCCGCCTTCGTTGCCCGCTCCGGCGCTGCGCCAGTTGTGCGTCGACAGTCGCGTGCCCGCCGTGGCAACGGTGCGCGCGACTTCCGCAATGACATCCGCGTCGAGCCCCGATTCGGCGGCAGCGTACTCGAACGTGAACTCGGAGTACAGCTCCTGCAGCGCACCTTCAAAGCCCTCGAAGGTGGCGTCCTCTTCCGGGCGCTCCTTCACCATGTATTCCTGCCAGTTGAACCACCGCTCGACGAACTCGCGGTTGTACGCCCCTGTCTGGATCAGGTGATTGGCAATTGCCAGCAGAACCGCGGCCTCGGATCCGGGATAGCTAGCCAGCCAGTAATCCGCGTGCGTCGCGGTGTTCGACATCCGGGTGTCGAAGACAATCACTTTGGCGCCACGCTGCCGTGCCTCGGTGATGCGCTGTGCGTGAGGATTGAAGTAGTGGCCCGTCTCGAGGTGCGCCGAGATCAGCAGAATCACGTCGGCGTTGGCGTAGTCCGGACTCGGACGGTCGATGCCCGTCCAGAAGGCGTAGCCGGCGCGCGCGCTGGCCGAGCAAACGTTGGTGTGCGAGTTGTGCCCGTCCACACCCCACGACGCGATGACGCGCTCGGTAAACCCGTCCTCGCCCGGCCGACCCACGTGGTACATCACCTCGTTGTGTCGGTCCTCCTGCAGGCAACCGCGAATGCGCTCGGCCAGGTCGTCGAGAGCGTCGTCCCAGGAGCAGCGCTCCCACTTGCCGGCGCCCCGCGCCCCGACGCGCTTGAGGGGATAGAGAATCCGGTCGGGGTCGGTGATCTGGTTGTGCGTCGCCGGCCCTTTGGCGCAGTTGCGGCCACGCGAGCCGGGATGCTCCGGGTTGCCCTCGAACTTACGCACCTGCATCGAGTCGCGATCGACGTACGCCAACAAGCCGCAGGCAGATTCACAGTTGAAGCACGTGGTCGGCACGAGCATGTAGCGCTGTTCCTTGCGCTCCGGCCACGCTCGGGAGTCGAGCTCGACCCAGTCGTCCCAGCGCTCCCGCGGGGGGAAACTGGCCAGGTGCACCCGGCTGGGGCCCGGATAGAAGGTCTCGCCGCGACTCTCGACGTCCGCGCGCGCCGCGCTGACTCGCTGCTCCAATTTCTCGAGGTCTTTCATTGGATCCTCACGCCAGCGGTACCGACTGTCCGGCCTGGACGTAAGCGTGTTCGTGGAGCGCCAGCCCGATCAACGCCAGGGCGGCGCCTCCGATCGTCAACCAAGGCGCCAGTACGCCCGCGGCCAGGAGCACCGCGCCGGCGCGGAAGTACCCGGCATAGCGGCCGCGCGTCATCTCCTTCACCGCCAGGGCGGCATGGGCCGTGGGGTGCGCGAGGGTGATCTCTCCGAGCACAAACAGCAGGTGTGTCGCCGAGCTCAGCGCGACCGTCCACAAGAGAGCCAGGGGCAGTCGCGAAGGCATCCCGCCCGGCAGCAGGGCTGCGACAATGAACAGCGCCGCCGCACCGGCAAGCACTGCCTGCACTGCCATATGCGGCGGTAGCAACGGGCTCTGCCAGAGATCACGAGCCTTGGCCTGAGCGAACAGGTAGGCCGTGTAAACCGCAGTCATTATTGCCAACGGCACGCCCGGCACAAGTAGCGCCAGCTGCAGCTGATGGCTGCCAATCAGGCTACACAGCAAGTGTCCAACAAGAATCGCGGAATACGCCGCGATGATGTAGGCGCCCTTCACCAGCCAGCTCCGGCGCTGCCCGTGCGTGAAGATCAGATAGAACCGCTTGGGATGGTCGAGATCCCAGATCAGGAGCGCCCCGGTGATACCGAGAAAGAGCAGCGACAGCAACGGAATCACCCATTGCCAGAGGATGTGTGCGCTGTTGATGAGGCCGAAGTAGGTCGCGAGCCCGCCGACCACATAGGCACCGGCGGCGATCGCTTTGGTCCAGGTGTACGCGCTGACGCGCCAATCCCAAGGCATCTTGTGCGGCACGTCGTACGACAACATTGCGGCGGCCGAGCTGTTGGGCTTGTCCGGATGGCCCGACACGACGTGTTCCGGGCCCGTCGTCTGCTCGCTCCACATGAACAGGCCGCCAGCAGGCCGCTGCGCCGCAAGCGGGTCGAGCGTCGCCTGCGTTACGCCGCGATAGAACAATTTCGGGCGCGTTTCCTTCTCCGGCCGACGGACCGAGATCGGGTAGCGCTGGATCGTCTTCGAAACCTTGGAGGTCGGGTCGAGCATGTCGCCCACCAGGATGGCCTCCGTCGGGCAGACGACGACGCACGCGGGTTCGAGTCCGATGTCGAGCCGATGCGCGCAGAAATTGCACTTCTCGGCCGAGTGATCCTCGGGGTTCATGAAGATCGCGTCATACGGGCAGGCGGCGATGCAGGCTTTGCAGCCGATGCAGATCGACTTGTCGAAGTCGACGATCCCATCGGGGCGCGCGTACATGGCGGACGTCGGGCACGCTGCGACGCACGGTGCGTTGTCGCATTGGTTGCAGCGCGTGACCTGGTAGTTGCGGCGCACGTTGGGGAACGTGCCCACGTCGACGTACTTGACGTAGGTGCGGTTTACCGAGAGCGGCACCGCGTTCTCTGACTTACACGCCGTCGAGCAGGCGTGGCAGCCGATACACAGCGTGTGATCGACGACCTTGGCCCACTTCTGTTTTGGCGCAGCGTCCTGCTCGCCCAATTGCGTCATGCGCCCACGCTACTCTTCCATTCCGACTGGAACATAGCGATAGATCACATAGAAAGACTCCGGGAGGTGCACCCAGACCGACCACTCCGAACGGGGGTCCAGGTGAAACAACTCGCGCTCGCAGCGACCGGCATCTGTCATGTAGTTGATCTCGCTATCGACGCCCGTCGACGACTGTGGGCTGCAGGCCTTCACTGCCTCACCTTCATCGAGAACCTGTTCCTGCGTAAGGGGCAATGCCACGACGATCTGTTGCGCCCCCGGCGCTCCGTTGACCACCTCCACGGTGGCGCGAATATTGAGTCCATCCGCCATGCAGATCTTGGCGGGCGGCGCCGTCCACCCGAAGCGTACCTGGCCGTTGGCGAGTTCGCTGTCGACGGCAAGCAACGCCCACGGGGATTCAAGACCGCGCCCATGAACCATGAGCTCGCTGTAGGGAACGCCCTGAACCGCCTGTGTAGCGCGCAGGTCCGGCCCGTAGGACGCATCGCGTCGCACCCACCGCCACCCATCATCGATCTCCGAGAGATGATAGCGCGCGAAGGCACCACGTCGGAAGCCCGAATCCTGTTCGGCCAGCCAGTCCACCGCAACGGGTTGCTCGCGGGCCCAGCAGATGTCTGCGGCGTTGGCGCGTCGGTCCATTTCGCGATCGAGATCCGAGACGCCGGCTCCGGCGGTGGGAGGTTCATACTCACCCTGCGCCCAGACCGGAACAGCAATCGCCACCCAAGCTAGAGCTATCAGAGCCTTCGTCATTACCCGCACGCGACCCTCCACGGCGCCCGGGAACACCAGACCGTCAGAAGTGACGGCGGCTAGGCTACCGCGTGTTGGGCAGCTTGTCAGCGAGAACAGCGCGACACGACGCGACGGCGGTGTTTAAATCTCCGGACAAGCATCGGTAGCGGCCGGAAAAACTCGACCCACCCCGTCGGCCAGCCGTACCTTCACCAATCGCGCGCGCTCGGGAACGGGCCTCGAATCTGGGTGAGGAACCCTATTGAATTCCACCAACGAACACCTCGCTCGCTGGGTCCGTGAAGTAGCCGAGCTATGCCAGCCGGACGACATTGTCTGGTGTGATGGTTCAGATGCCGAGTACGACCACCTCAGCCAGCTCATGGTCGCAAGCGGCACGTATTTCGAACTCGACCCGGAGCTCAAGCCCAACAGCTATGTGTGTCGCTCGGATCCCGGTGACGTCGCGCGCGTCGAAGACCGGACCTACATCTGCTCGGCACGCGAGGACGACGCGGGCCCGACGAACAACTGGGCCGACCCCGACAAGATGCGCGAGCAGTTGCACGGGTTGTACGCCGGCAGCATGCGTGGCCGGACCCTGTACGTGATCCCGTACTCCATGGGTCCGATCGGCAGCGACATCGCCCGGATTGGCGTGGAGGTAAGCGACTCGCCCTACGTCGTCTGCAACATGCACATCATGGCCCGCGTAGGCAATGCGGTGCTTGAGGTTCTCGGCACGAGCCCGGACTTCGTGCGTGGGCTCCACTCCGTCGGTTACCCGCTCACCCCCGGCCAGGACGACCTACCGTGGCCTTGCGATGCAGAGAACAAATACATCTGCCACTTCCCGGATACCCGCGAGATCATGTCGTACGGCTCGGGCTACGGCGGCAACGCGCTGCTGGGCAAGAAGTGCCACGCCCTGCGGATCGCGTCGGTTCAGGCGCGTGACGAAGGCTGGATGGCCGAGCACATGCTCATCCTCAAGCTGACCAGCCCGGACGCGGAAGTGCGCTACGTCGCCGCCGCGTTCCCGAGCGCGTGTGGCAAGACAAATCTCGCGATGATGAATCCGTCGCTGCCCGGCTGGAAGGTCGAGACCATCGGCGACGACATCGCCTGGATGAAGTTCGGCGACGACGGACGCCTGCACGCGATCAATCCCGAGGCCGGGTTCTTCGGCGTCGCGCCGGGTACCAATGATGACTCCAACCCCAACGCGATGCGGGCGCTGCGATCCAATTCCATTTTCACCAACGTCGGGCAGACGCCCGACGGCGATATCTGGTGGGAAGGGATGACCGAGGAAGCGCCCGAAGCGCTGACCGATTGGCTGGGGCAGCCGTGGACCCCCACGAGCGCCACGCCCGCAGCGCATCCCAACGCGCGCTTTACGGCCCCCGCTAGCCAGTGCCCGGTGATCGCAGACGAGTGGCAAGACCCGGCAGGCGTACCGATTTCCGCCATTCTCTTCGGCGGGCGGCGCGACACGGTGATCCCGCTGGTAACTGAGGCCTTTAGCTGGACTCACGGGACGTTCCTGGGCGCGACGATGTCGTCGGCAAAGACGGCCGCCGCCGGCGGCGCGATCGGAGAGGTGCGGCGTGACCCGATGGCGATGTTGCCGTTCTGCGGTTATCACATGGGCGACTACTTCACGCACTGGCTCGAGATGGGCGCGCGCGAAGGCGCGCAGATGCCGCGGGTCTTCTACGTGAACTGGTTCCGCAAAGACGATGCCGGACGCTTCCTGTGGCCGGGCTTCGGGGACAACTCGCGCGTCCTGAAATGGGTCTTCGAACGTTGTACCGGCACCGCCGGCGCAGACGAGTCGCCGATCGGCCTCATGCCCGCGGCGGATTCACTCGACGTCGATGGTCTCGATCTGGATCCCGCCGCTCTTGCAGAGCTACTGCGTGTCGATGAGTCCGGCTGGCGCGACGAGCTGCCTTTGATCGAGCAGCACTTCGCCCAGTTCGGTGAACGCTTGCCGGAGGCACTCCGCGAGGAGCTCGCCGCGCTTCGCACGCGCCTGCAACAGACGGCCGCCACCGTCGCCAGCTAGCTCTGCTGAACGGGGCCTTTTCGTTCGCCGGGAAACTCGCGTGGGGACGGCACCAGCCGAACTGGCTGCGTACGACCAGTGCCGTCCACTCTCACGCGGTGGCCTTGGGGCCAATGCGTTTCAAACACCCTGCGATCCAGCGACCCAGTACTTCCAGGCCGTCGCTCCGCGCGCGGTAGATCCGCAGAGCTCCACGCCGCTCGACCTCCACCAGGCAAGCCTCTCGCAGCACCTTCAGGTGCTGCGAGACCGCCGGCTGAGTCACTGGCACTCGTGCGGCCAGCTCCCCCACCGACTGCGGCGCATCGATGATCCGTTCGAACAACTCTCGCCGCGTCGGATCAGCGAGTGCTGTCAGCATCTTAATATCATTCATCACTTATATAAGCAATATCTAATATTTAGTGCCTCAATACAAGCCCCAAACATTTCGTCAGCGCTTTACTCCTGGCCAAGAGCGAGGCTCACGGTAATCGCTATCTCAGCCAGCTCGTCGCCCGCGGCGACCGCGGGATATCGGGCCGCCGCATCGGGGCGACCCCAGGCGTCGTAGAGGTCGGCCAGTGACCCGGGCTCGGAGTGGGGATCAGTACCCGGCGGAAAATCGATCTCGGGCATGGACACGTGCAAGAACGAGTCGCCATTGTCACCGACGAGCTCGCGCGCCTCTTCGGTGTTCATGACGTCGTAGGGGGGCGCCGCGACGCGCGGCGCAGCGGCCGGGTCGACGCGCAGCCCTCGAAACGGACGAATGATGTCGGTCATGGCTCAGCCCTTGCGTGGTCGAAACGCGGTGATGTGGTCACTGTCGGTCTCCAGATACGGACCGTCGATCAGGTCGATGCAGTACGGAACAGCGGCGAAGACAGCATCGAGACACTCGGAAATCGCCTTGGGACTCCCGGGCAAATTAATAATGAGGCAGCTACCGCGCGTGCCGGCAATCTGACGCGACAGGATGGCCGTCGGCACAAACCGGAGTGACTCGACTCGCATCGCCTCACCAAAACCCGGCAACATTCGCTCGCACACGGCGGCGGTCGCCTCGGGGGTGACGTCGCGGGGGGCAGGGCCCGTCCCGCCCGTCGTCACGATCAAACAGCAGCCGCCTTCGGCGAGCTCTACGAGTGTCTCGGCGATCAGGTCCGTCTCATCGGCAATGATGTGGCCGATGACCTCAAACGGCGTCGCCAGTACACGCGCGAGGTAGTCGCGGACCGCAGGACCGCCGCGATCCTCGTACTCGCCGCGACTGGCTCGGTCCGAAACCGTCACGACACCAATTCTTGCTACAACGGACACTCGGACTCTCCGGTCGGCTGGACCCCAGCGGGCGATCGGACAAAGATACAACCCGCAACGCTCGCCAATCGCCCGCACGTGCCGCCGGAGTCCCCGTTGAACGAAATCCGTCTACTCGCTTCCGTCGTCGCCATTGTCACCGCCACCGTCGCGATCGGACAGGACTCGGTCACCACGCCCGAGCTGGTGGACTCACTGCGCTGGCGGAATATCGGTCCTGCCAACATGACGGGTCGCATCGCGTCGGTCGATGCACTCAACACCGACCATCGCGTCGTTCTGGTGGGGTCAGCCTCGGGCGGCGTATTCCGTAGCGACAACGCCGGCGTGACCTGGGATCCGATCTTCGACGCCGCCGACGGCGCCGGGTCCATCGGTGCCGCCGTCTTTTTTCAGGGCGACCCCGACATCATCTGGGTCGGAACCGGCGAAGCGGCCAACCGCAACAGCACCGGCTGGGGCGACGGGATGTGGAGGACCACCGACGGCGGCCAGAACTGGAGTTACCTCGGACTGGGTGACACCGGCCACATTGCCGAGATCGCGACTCACCCTACCGATCCCGACGTAGCTTACGTCGCCGCGCCCGGTCACCTGTGGGGCTATTCCGGCGACCGGGGTCTGTACAAGACGATCGACGGCGGAACGACCTGGTCCAGGTTGACCAACGGCTTACCCGATGACGGCCGCACCGGGGCGACCGAGATCCTCATGGACCCGAGCGAGCCTTCGGTCCTCTATGTCGGCTTCTACCACCGCATCCGACAGCCTGCCACGATGCAGTCCGGCGGCGAGCAAGGCGGCATGTTCAAGAGCACCGACGGTGGCGCCACGTGGACGAAGCTGACGAGTGGACTCCCCGCCGAAACTGGGATGATCGATATCGCGATCCATCGCACGAACCCGCGCATCGTAGTGGCCGCGGTCGAGGCGGACGACGACATCCCCTACTTCAGTGAAGAGGGGGGCTCGGAGGATGTGCCTGGCGGTGGCATCTACATCTCGCACGACGCCGGCGCCACGTGGCGCTGGTCGCTGCGCACGAACGTGCGGCCGTTCTATCACGGCCAGGTCGATATCGATCCGCTGGATCCGCAGCGGATCTACTCGGTGGGGCGCGAGTTCAAGGTCACGAAGGATGGTGGAGCGACCTGGATCAACCGGTGGTGGGGCGGCGGTGGCGATGATCACGACTTCTGGATCGCGCCCTACGACAGTTCGATCTGGTACACAGCGACCGACCAGGGCGCCTATCTGACTGTCGACGACGGCGCCACGGTGGTGAATTTCGACAACATGGCCATCGGTCAGTACTACAAGGTCGGCGTCGACATGCGCGACCCGTACTGGGTCGGCGGCGGTCTACAGGACAACGCCATCTGGATGGGGCCGAGCAACTCGCGTGAGGTTCGCGGCATTCTGAACATGCACAACACCTGGCTGGCCGAGGGCGACGGTTTCGCCACGTGGTTCGACCCGACCGACTGGCGCACCATGTACGGGGTCAACCATGTCGGTTTCGCCATCCGGCTCAACACCGAGACGCGCGAACCCGTGTACATCACGCCCACACCGGAAACGGTGGTGAACTTTGCGGAGTACGTGGATCACGAGTTCGCGGGCGAACCGATTCGCTACACCATCGACCCGGGCGAGCACTGGTTTCGCTACGGTCGCCCCGAGCGCCCGCTACTGCCACCGCAGTTTCGGTTCAACTGGGATAGTCCGTTCCTTATCTCGCCGAGTAACCCGCGTGTTGTCTACTTCGCCGGAAACCACCTTTTCCGCTCGCAGAATCGCGGCGACACCTGGACGATCATCAGCCCAGACCTGTCCACCAACGATCCCGAACTGCGCAACCCGACCGAGCAGGGCGGTCTGACGCGGTCGGTTACGGGCGGCGAGAACCACTTCACGATCTTTACCGTCGCCGAGTCGCCGGCAAACCCATCCGTGATCTGGGCGGGCACGGACGATGGCAACGTCCAGATCACGCGCGATGGCGGCGTGTCCTGGACCAACGTACGGGCCAATGTCCCGGGGATCCCGGCACGCGCGTGGATCAACAAGATCGAAGCGTCGCGCTTCGAGGAATGCCGGGCGTATCTGACGATCGACAACCACCGCGTCGACGACTTCAATGCGTACGTCTACCGGACCGACGACTGCGGCGCTTCGTGGCACGACATCACCTCCAACCTGCCCGACGACGGTGGTAGCTACGTCACCGTGGAGGATCCCGTCAGTCCCGAGTTGCTTTTCGTAGGCACCGAGTGGGGCGTATGGGCGACCGTCGATGGAGGCGCGCGTTGGGCGCGGCTCGACAACAACCTGCCCAAGGTCGCAGTACGCGATCTCGTGATTCATCCGCGCGATGGCGACCTCATCGCAGGCACCCATGGTCGCAGCATCTGGATTCTCGACGACATCACCCCACTGCGAGCGACGACCCGCGCCAGCCTGGCGGAGTCGGGGTGGTTGTTCGAGCCGCGGCGGGCGACCACCTGGGTAAGGATCAACCTGGGCCGCAAGCAAAGCCACTTCCTGTTCCGCGGCGAGAACCCGCCGTACGGCGCAATTCTCAATTTCCATCTGACAGACGCTAGTGCCGCCGTGTCGCTGGAAGTCGAGGAAGCGGCCGGCGATGCGCGCGTCGAACTCGCCGTTGAAGCTCAGTCCGGGATGAATCGCATCGTCTGGGACCTGATGTTCCCGCCGTCCGTTGAGGCGACGGCGCGGTTCGTCGCAGAATGCGAGGCGGCGATGGCGACGCTGCGTGAGCGCGTCCCCGAGGCCCACCACACGGCGCTCGACGCCGCCGCGGCGGCTCTTTCTGCGATCGACCTCAAAGCGCGCCCCGCCACGCGCGAACTGAACGAGGTTCGCGGCAGCCTGGTTGGCGAATACGGCGCTTATGCCTGGGGACGGCCGTTGTTCCCCGCACGGCTGGAGCGCGCGCTCGCGGCACCCGGCACCTACCGCGTGAAACTCACAGTCGACGGCGAGGTCATGGAGCGCCGTCTGGACGTACGCGATGATCCGCTTCGAGCAGCACCGCAGCGCTAACCCGCCCCACGAGGCTCATCGCGGCCGAAAATAAATCGCTGCGAGCCCTCGAACGTCGCGCACCAACTCCCGCTGCGGGTATAGGATCGGCGCGAACGTCCCCAGGGGTGGCGGCGTTCGACACTAAATGGGGGTGGAAATGCCGGAACCGTGGATGTGGTGCACCTGCACCAATGCTCGCGTGTGGTGCGAGAGCATGGCCAGTTCGTCTCGCTGGCTCCATGATCTGGTTGACGCGGCAGGAGAAGATTTTGCCTGCGAACCGCAGGAAGACCCGACGCTGACCGAATCCACGTCTGCCGCTGGTGGTGCGGTGAGCGGGGCGATCATCGGCACGACCACCACGAGAATTCCGCCGAGCTGGTCGGCCAGCAACAGCTGGTAGGCGGCGACGGTCCGGGGTAACGAGGGTCGATGCGCCAGTCGCGCCCACGACACCCCGCCGCTGCGGCGGCTGGTCAGCGATAAGCCCGACCCCTGCGATAAGCTGACCCTGGGGGAGGCATCGCGATGATCCCATAAGGGTGACTGCTATGAAAAGACTGTGGGTATTACTCCCGGTGGTGGCCGTGCTCGTCTACGCCGAGCCGGCGCACGCTCAATTGAAAGCCCAGGGCATCTACATCGGTGCCAGCGGTGGCGTGGGGCTCACGAAGCTCAACTTTGACGAGATCGATCTTCTCGACGACACCGCGCTCGTGTGGAAAGCCGTTGTGGGATACCGAGCACGCTTCTTCGCATTCGAGATCGACTACCGCTCGCTGTCGCAGCTGAAGGCTCTCTTCCCGGGAAGCGAACTGGTTGCCAAGTCAAATGGCTTCACCGGATCGGCACTCCTGATTCTCCCACTCGGACCCATCGATATTTTCGGCCGCGGCGGCGGCCACTACTCGACTTCCGAATTCGGCTTCGGCAACGACGCCGTCGAGACCAAGGCGTGGTCGCTCCTCTACGGCGCGGGCCTCGGGCTGCGCATCGGCAACTTCGCGTTGCGTGTTGAGTACGAGCGCCCGCAGATCGAGGCGATCAGTGAGCTCCACCAGATGACCGCGGGATTCACGATCGCATTCTAAGCACGGCCACCGCGCGGCTACTCAGTGCGCAAAACCTCCATCGGATCGGCTCTTCCAGGCTGGTCAGCGTGGCAGATTCCTGCGAGTACATCGCCAGCTGAGCAAAGGAGCGTCCGTTTTCGCGCCACTCCAGAAACAGGTCCTGGGACGTCCCGAGCGGTCCGCCGTCAGTGAGCCCCTCCTCGCTCTGCTGCACGACGACGATGCGATCGGGATCGTCGTACGGCAACGGCGACAGCAGCACGCCGTCGACAACGCTGAAGATCACGGTGTTGGCGCCGATCGCCAGCGCCAGGGTAGCAAGCACCACCAACGTGAACGCCGGCGTACGGACGAGAGCTCGGCCTGCATGACGCAGGTCACGGACGAAGTGCATGACGGTCTCCTGTCGCTTGCGTGGATTCAGAGTCGATTTCGAATACGAAGTGCGGGCTATGCTGGCTGCGTCGCGACAGGCGGGCCAGGTGGCGCCCCCGGCCCATGACGGCCAGGCGCAGCAGAAACACCTCGGCGACGTCGCCTTCGACGATGTCACGATAGCGCGGGTCGCACAGGTGCCGTAGCAGCCACCGCGCTGCCATCGGGGTCGCCAGAGCTGAGTCAGACATCGCCGCGCTCCGCCAGATTCCAGAGTGCCGCGCGAGCATCGTGGGCGCGGCCCAGGACATCGCTACCGGTATCACTCAGCTGGAAGAGCCGCTTCCGGCGCCCGCCCTGACGGGCCTGACTGTCGCCGATGCGCGAGTGCAGGTAGCCCTTACGCTCGAGCCGCTCGAGGGCCGAGCACACCGCTCCCAGCGTGACACGGCGGCTCGCGTTGGCCTCAATCGTCTGCTGCACGGTGACGCCATACGCGTCGTCGTGCTGGGCCCTGACCGCGAGCAGAACGAGTTCTTCAAGTTCGCCGAGATGATCGCCTTTCATAGGCAATCAGACGAGGCCTCTCGAACGAAAGTCGAGGGTTTGTCCTGCAAAGGCGAATTTATCGATCCGAACCTCGGTATCGCGAACTGGAGTGGAGCCTGCCCCGATCGAAGGGCGCCTACCGCTCGGCGATGACCATGGCCAATTCGACGTAGTCGAGCAGGGGGAAGTCGCGCTCCAGATAGTCATTGCCCTCGGCGCCAAGCCGGAGCTGGTCGGGCCCGTTGCCACGCGGTGTTCCCTCGCCGTAGTCGGCGTACAGGCTGTCGACGACGCCCATCCCTTCGATCACCTCGCCAAACGGTGGGAAGCCCCGGTTGTCGAGGCTCAGGTTGTCGCCCAGGTTGATGAACAGCTGCGTGGTCCGGGAGCTGGGGCCGCTGTTCGCGAACGTCAGTCGCCCCCGGGTGTTCATCTCGCGGGTGGGATCGTCATCGATCGCCGCTATGTCCCAGGCTTCGTTGATCGCGGCGTCGCCGTTCAGGCCGAACTGGGCGACAAAACCGTCGAGCACGCGAAAGAACCGGTTGTTGTTATAGAAACCGGTACGCACCAGATTGTAGAAGCGGTCGGCGCCGAGCGGCGCCCATTCGCGATGGACCTCCACAACGAACTGGCCTTTGCTCGTGTCAAACGCCACACGGTAGCTCGCCGGCGCCTGCTGGCTGTATTCGGGGTGGTACGGATCCAGCAGTGGGTTGACTGTCGGAGCCGACGCCTCGGGCGCGGGCTCGCCTGGAGGGGGCTGCGCTGACGAAGACCCCGCTTCCGGTGCTTCGGTCGTTGACGGCTCGACAGCTTCCTCGCCACCACAGGCGATGACAGCCAGGCCCAGAATCAACACAGCAGCCCACGTCGCGCGTCGCTTCATCATCCCCACACTCCGGTCGCAATCGATTGGATAACCCCGCGCTAGTTTAGCGTGACCTTGCGTCGTAGCTGTGGCCGGCGGCGTAGCCGAACCCCGGGGCACGCGTTCTTGCCGCTGCCGTAACCTTTGCATTTGGATATAGTCATAAGCGAAGCTTTCGTCACTTTCTACCGGATGCGTCATGGATTCAGAATCGGCTCGCGCGAAGCTGCCCCTCCGGCCCGTCGTGTTCGGGATTCTCACTGTCCTGCGGCAGACGCCGCTGCACGGCTACGGGATCATGAAGCGCGCCAATGAACACGTTGGCCACCGCGCCATCCTGGGACCAGGCACCCTGTACCGCACCCTCAAGGAACTCCGCGCCGACGGCCTGATCGCGCCCGCCGAGGGACCGGACGACACGGACGCCCGTCGGCGGTACTACGAATTGACCCACCTTGGCGAGGCCGTCGCCGAGGCGGAGACTACTCGGCTGGGTCGGCTCATCGAGAGCGGCGCCCTGGTGGATCAAAGCGCCGGATCCCACAACCTTCGTAACCGTCGTGGCGCTGCTGCTACTGGCCGGACTGGTCGCGGCGATGTTGCCGGCGCGGCGAGCTACTCGCATTGATCCGGCACAGGTGCTCGGCCGCGACTGACGTGCGTCGTCAGTCATTCGCCAGCGCGGGCCGAGAACCCCACTAGCCGGCCACAGAACGGAGCATGCGGTACCAGAACTCCACGGCGTCGTGGAACTCGTCAACACCTATGCGTTCGTCGAGGCCGTGCGCACGGTTGTCTCCCGGCTGCTCGAACAGCGCCGAGGCACCGTACACCGGAATGCCCACGTTCCGCACCCAAAGCCCGTCGGTTGCGCCGGTCGACATGTCGGGGATCACCGGCGTGCCCGCCCACATCTCGCCGACCAGTACCTCGAACTGCGCGGCAACCTCGTCGTTCCATGGCGAGGGTTCGCTGGGAAAGGCCTCGTCCATTCTGCGAAAGGTGACGGAATCGTCGTCAACTACTGCGCGCAAGGTTCGTTCAACTTCGCCCGGCGTATGCCCCGGCAAGATGCGGCAGTTCACGGTGGCTCAGGCTGAGCGCGGCAGCGCGTTCTCCGCGTGCCCTCCCTCCAACTGGGTCGCAACACAGGTGGTGCGGAGTGTCGCGTTGAAGTACTCGTTGTCGCCGGCGAGCTGCGCTGCGATCTGCGGCTCGAACGGCAGTTCGGCAACTTGCCGCATCCACTCTCCGGCCTCACCGTGCTGGAACTCGGCGGAGCGCTCGAAGAACGCCCGCGTGCCGTCGTTCAACTCCAGCGGAAACTCATGCGCCTGGATCCGGCCGAGCGCGGCGACCAGCGCGCAGATCACGTTGTCGGCACGCGGCACGGAGCTATGCCCACCGGGGTTCGTGGCCTCGAGCATCACCTGTTTCAAGTAGCCGTCCTGTCGCAAGAGGCGGGCACACTGCGCCGCACGATCATCATTCAGCCGCCGGACTTCGAGCCGATGCAGTACTTCGCGGCTGCGCTGCACGCGAACCCCGTCGAGCGCGCCGATCCAGCACCGGATGCCCTCCTCGAAGCGCTGCTTATAGGACATCCGCACCCAGTGGGCCAACGGAACGCGCGGCGCCGAGGTCGACGCCTGCCCCTGTCCCGCGACGAACGTGAAGAACACGATCATGGTGTCGATGAACACCGCGATGAAGGCAAACACGATGGCGGTTGGCGAGCCGGCAAACAGCTCCGTCACCGCGCGCTGCCAGTACTCCTCCTCCATCGCGCTGGTATCGAGGGTGGCGGGATCCACAGCCGACGCGACGAAATCGCCACGCACCTCGCGAATGCGATCGACCGGCACCAGCGCCGACGCGCGCGAGTAGCTGGAGCGCATGGCCTCGTGATCGACCTCGCTGCCTTCAGTCAGCACGGCGATCTCAGCGTCGATCCCAGCGAGCGCCGTCGCCACGTCCGACTCCATCTGATCCAGGCGCGGCGCGAGGCTGGTGAGGAAACGATAGCGCTCGCCCGAGCCGATCTCCACCTGGCGGAGATCGACGATCAGATCTGACTCAGCAATGAGCTGCTGCAAGTACGGATTGGAGATGTTGCGCAGACCACCACCGGTGGAGGACTCCATGCGAATGCGCTCGTCGAGTTCCGCTCCTGCCTCACGGAGGGTTCCAAGAACCCCGGCGCTCTGATTACGAACGTCAACGAGATAGCCGCGCAACGACTCGTAGCGCTCAAGCCGTCGCTCCTTCGCGATGGTCTCCTCGGAGAAACCCCGGAAGTAGAAAACGTAAGAGGTGGAGCTCGACATGATCACGGTGAAACAGATCACGGCGATGACCATCGGCTGGTGCTGCTTGCGAGAGCGTGCTCGAAAGCATACCCAGCTGGATGATTGCGGCCAGGCCGAGCGCAGCGAGCACAGAGTAGCCGAAGTTCGGGAAGATCTCGGATATGCCGTTGAACGTGCTGTATCCGGAGACCAGGCAACCGATCGCCGCGGCGAGCGCGGGAAAGGTATGTACGGGCGACTTGATGAAGCGAGCGAGGGCGCGGAACAACGGAATGCCCTCCCGGGTACGCCTCCGGCTCACATCCCTGGCAGATCCTGTCGCTTTCGCCCTGGGGAGCAGTCGGCAAAGCACACGTCTCCCCCCCTTAACATAACTATGGGGAGGTCCAAAAGGTTTCATCGGCATACAGAAATGCAGACATCGCGCCGATCGGCTACCGTCCGCACCATGCGTATTGCCACATGGAATGTCAACGGACTCCGCTCGCGACTTGATTTCGTCGTGCACTGGTTGCGGGCGCGACAGCCTGACGTGGTCGGGCTCCAGGAGCTAAAGCTCGAGGACGACCAGTTCCCGACACTCAGCTTCGAGGCCGAGGGCTATCACGTGGTGTCCCATGGTCAGAAGGCCTGGAATGGCGTCGCGATTCTCAGCCGGGAGCCCGCCGAGAGCATCCAACGGGGCCTGCCCGGACAGGACGACATGGGCTCGCGCCTGATCACCGCCCGTGTTGCCGGACTGGATTTCACGACCATCTACGTGCCCAACGGCAAGACGCTCGAGCACGACGACTATCCGCGCAAACTGGCCTGGCTCAACCAACTCGTGGAGCACTGGCGCGCCACGCAGGCCGCTGACTCGAACGCGGTGATCTGCGGCGACTTCAACCTGTGCCCGGCGCCACTGGACTCGTGGAAAGAGGATCCCAGCAAGATCTTCCACACCGCCGAGGAGCGCGGGGTGTTCGAACGGCTGCTCGACACCGGGCTTACCGATTTGTTTCGGCAGCAGTATCCGGACGAGCAGAAGTTTTCCTGGTGGGATTACCGGATGGGCGCTTTCCATCGCAACATGGGGCTCCGTATCGACTTCCTGCTGGGAACACGGGCCGTCAGCGAGCGCATCAGCGACGTCTGGACCGACCGTGACTACCGCAAGAAACAGGAGGGGCTCACCGCCTCCGACCATGCGCCGGTTATTGCCGATCTCGACTAGCTCCGTGCTGGTAGCGAGCCTGCTGCTGGCCACCGGCGGCAACGCTGCGCCGAGCCAGGAACGTGACGGCGGCGTGGAGATCACGCTCGAGTCGATCCACCTGTCCAACCGCGGCGCCATCGATGTGGCGTTGGCCCCCGATGGCGAACTGGCGGCAGTCACCGCGACGACGTCGGCAGGCCGACACGTGTGGCTGGCCAAGCCCAGCGGCAGACCACGCCCGTGGGTAGAAGGTGGCGGGCCCAGCTGGCTCGCCGACGGGAGCGGCATCGTCTACCGCCACGATGGCGATCTCTGGCAGGTCGATATCGGCTCCGAGCGGCCACGCCGGCTCACTAACGACGAGCACGACGAACGGGCACCTGTCGTATCGCCCGACGGCACTCAGGTCGCGTTCTACTCTTCGCGCTCGGGCGCCCAAGACATCTGGACAGTCAGCATGACGGGAGGCCCGCCGATCCGCCTTACGACGAACGCGATGTCTCTCGATGACGCGCGCTTCGCGCCAGCCTGGTCGCCGGACGGCACCACCATCGCCTACATCTCGAATGCCGCCGACTACTGGCACGACGATGTATGGCTGGTTGACGTGACCAGCGCCGAAACCTCACAGCTATCGACCGGCCTGATGGCATCGTCAACTCCCGTCTGGTCGCCCGACGGGGCCCAGATCGCGCTGCTCGGAACGGCGAAGGACGAGTACTGGTACGAGGACCTCGCCTACATCTATCTGCTCGATCCGGTCGAGCGGACGGAGAGCATCGTGCCCATGCAGATCTGGGCAACCGACTGGCTCCACAACCATCGGCTGTTCTGGACCGGCGACGGGACGAGCCTCGCATTCCTCTATCACGAGCGCGGCGACCTCAATATCTGGAGCGTCCCGGCGGCTGGTGGCACTGCCACCCGGGTCACCAATATCGGCGGTGCCGTGCGCTCGTTCCATGTCGCGAACGACGGGTCCGCAGCAGCGCTCGTTCGCAGCGTGCCAACTCGCGGGTACGACGTCGACTACGTCTCGCTAAACGGCGGCGAGCCCACACGCATCACCAGATTCGCCCCACCCTGGTCGGGCCTTCAGGACCCTATCGAGATTGCCTACCGGAGCTTCGACGGCCTCTACATCCAGGGCTTCCTCTACAAGCCGCCGTTCTACGACGCGGGTGACGAGTTTCCGGCGCTGGTGCACGTTCACGGAGGAGGAACGAACTCGTACCTGCGCCGCGACAACCTGATCGAGCAATATCTGGCGTCGAAAGGCTACCTCGTGCTGGCCGTGAACTATCGCGGCGGCTCGGGTTTCGGCCGTAGTTTCCAGGACCTCTCGATCAACGACTGGGCCAACCGCCAGGCGCTCGATGCGACGGCTGCCGCGGACTTCCTGCGCGACCTGCCGCAATCGAACGGCAAGGTCGGAATCTACGGGTACAGCTACGGTGGCATCACGTCGATGGCCGCGATCGCGCGCGCGCCATGGCATTCGACGCCGCGGTCCCGATGGCCGGCATCTACGACTTCGCCGACGCGTACTCCACTGCCGACCGGCTGGGCCGGATCTTCATCAAGACCGGCCACGGCGGTTCGCCCGAGGAGCGACCGGAGGTCTACGCGGTTAGCGACACTCTCGCGCGGGTACCCAACGTCCAGACGCCGCTGCTCCTGATGCACGGCGAGGCCGATGTCAGGGCGCCCTTCCGCCAGTACGAGTTGGCGCTCGCCACGCTCCGTGCGGAAGGCATCCCGTTCGAGTCGCACAGCTATCCCGACGAGCCGCATGGCTTCCGCGACCCACGCAACCGGATCGATATGTACGAACGCCTGGAGGCGTTCTTCTCGCGGCACCTGCGCTAGATCAGCGTGCCCTAGCTACCACCCACAGGGGCGGGCGGTCATTGCCGCCGGGTTCGACGAACTGCAAGTGCTTCCAGTCGACAGTCCGTTGCAAACGTTCTACGGTCTGCGGCGCTGAACCTACCCGGAAACCAGGAGACCTCCGTTATGCAACGCCTCGCTCTGCTCGGCCTCGCTACGCTCCTCGCGGCCGGTTGCGCCGTGACCGTCGAGAACTCCCGCGACGAGGGCTCTGCGACGGTCTCATCGAACGACGAACCGTGGAGCCTCACGCCCGCCGCCGTCGATAGTAGCGACGGGATCCGCATCCTCGTGCTCCACGACATGGAGGGACTTTCGGGCCAGGACGATTGGCGCACGTTCAGCTTCGGCCACCCCGAGCACTACGCCCGGGGGCAGGAGCTGCTGGTGGCCGACGTGAACGCGGTGATCGACGGCATGTTCGCCGGCGGCGCCACCGAGGTCCATGTCGTGGACGGTCACGGCTCGGGCAATCCCGAGCCCGACGTGAGAACGGATCTCCTCGATCCGCGCGCGACGCAGATCTTTCGCGACGAGGCCTTTGACACGTATTTCGACATTCCAGAGACCTCGGAGTACGACGCCGTCGCGGTGGTCGGGATGCACGCCAAGACCGGCAGCGCTGGCTTCGCCTCGCACACGTTCACGCTCGGAATCGAGTTCCAGGTCAACGGCCAGGCGATTACCGAGACGGAACTGGTGGCACTGTCGTGGGGTCGTTTCGGCGTACCGGTGATCTTTGCCTCCGGCGATGATCGACTGGCAGCCGACCTCGCCACCAT
>Ga0115002_10002272_pt1 | contig 25229 bp, 29 predicted proteins | sample ArcticOcean_MG_C_8_FD_89576 | JGI IMG/M metagenome (GOLD analysis project Ga0115002, IMG submission 89576) | Marine microbial communities from western Arctic Ocean - ArcticOcean_MG_CB11_86 | ecosystem: Environmental > Aquatic > Marine > Oceanic | place: Arctic Ocean: Canada Basin | collected... | reverse complement strand
TCGAGCGAGCCTGACGAAAACGAGGCCGTCGTCGACGCATTCCTCTCGACCCACAACGACTTCGCACTCGTGGATCTCCGTGTCGACGCGTCGCCGCACCTGCTTCCCGTGCTCGACTCTCGCGGCATGCTGCGAACGCTGCCGTTCGCCCACGGCCTCGAAGCATTCTTCGCGGCGGCGTTGGTTCGCACCGGAGCGGCCTAGTCCTCTGGAACCGTAATTCCTAATACAACTCCCTGGCGGGGCATCCCGGCCGGCTGCGTTGTTCTTCCCTGACATACGCCCAGTATTCTCTGCCATCACGCGTGGCGCGGATTTCACTGTCCGAGGGAGCTACGCGCTCATGAAATCCGCGCGTGCCAGCCGGGCGCCGCGCTCTGGGACTTGTCCAAGGAATCACGGCTCCAGGGGACTAGCAGCCCGCGGCAAGAGCCCGTCGGGATTCAACCAACGAGACAGCCCAGCGAACCGCGTTGCTCCTCCTTCACATACAGTCGATATTCCCAGTCGGCGTGCCCAGTCCGCGAGCGCGGAATCCGCAAACGCACCACGACCCAGCACAATCCGCGCGAGGCGACTCGCTTGTCTCGGTACGACGCCGGACCTTCACCGCGGGCTACTCGCGGACAGGAGCACCGACACGGACGACCCGAGACTTCGTGGTACGATCACGCACACATGCAATTCGGCACACGCGTCTGGGGACTGGGAAAGGTGCTGCTGCTCGTCGCGGCCCTTGCCACGACATTTGTGACGTCCGGGCTGGTGTCGATGCGATTGGCGCTGCGCGCTCGCGACGTTGAGGTGCCGACCCTGATCGGGGTCACAGTCGCTGATGCCTCTCAGACTGCCACCGCCGCTGGCCTCTCGCTCCGCATCGATCCGATTCCGCGCTCGGACGAACGCGTCGCTGCCGGCAGCATCATGCAACAGGATCCGGCGCCAGGGGTGGAAGCGAGACGACAGCGCACGATTCGCGTGTGGGTCAGCTCAGGCCCTCACACCACGACCGTGCCAACGCTGCTGGGACAGACGGAGGGCTCAGCCCGAATGCGTCTCGTCGAGGATGGCCTCGAACTCGCCGCCTTCTCTGAGTTCCGGTCCCCCGACTACATGGCCGACGCCATCGTCGCGCAGGACCCCGCACCCGCATCACTCGCCCCACAGGTGTCGATGCTGCTCAACCGTGGAGAACAGGCCACCACCTACGTGATGCCGGACTTGATCGGCACCGACGGTGAGCGCGCATCCGAAACCCTCAGGACCAAGGGATTTCGCGTCAGCATCGTCGGTTCGCAGCCGTACGCGGGCGTGCCGCCAGGCACCGTCGTGCGGCAGCGACCGGCCGGCGGCTTTCGCGTGGGTCCCGCCGACTCGATCTCTCTGGAGATCAGCCAGTGACGGCAGAGCGTGCCTGGTCGAGTGACAGCGTACTGATCGCGCCATCCATCCTGTCGGCGAACTTCGCCGAGCTGGGACGCGACATCGCGGCTGTCGAACGGGGAGGCGCCGACTTCATTCACATCGACGTCATGGACGGCCACTTCGTGCCGAACATTACTATTGGCCAGCCGGTTGTACGCGCCATCCAACGGATCGCCGCGTGTCCGCTCGATGTGCATTTGATGATCGAGGATGCGGATCGGTACGTGGACGACTTTGTGGACGCGGGAGCGGACATGCTGTCGGTGCACGTGGAAGTCACCCCGCACCTGCATCGCACAATCGCGCACATCAAGAGCCGTGGCGTAAGAGCCGGCGCGGTGCTTAACCCGTCGACACCCGTCTCTTCGCTGCTGGAAATCGCCTCGGATCTTGACTTTGTGCTCGTCATGTCTGTGAATCCAGGCTTCAGCGGACAGGCCTTCATTCGGCAAGGGCTGGACAAGGTACGCCGCGTGCGCGATGTGCTCGCCCAAGCGGGCTCCTCTGCGCTCATCGAGATTGACGGCGGCATTGACGCCTCGAATGCGCGGGACGCCGTGGATGCCGGTGCGACGATCTTGGTGGCCGGCAAGGCGATCTTTGGCGGCGCAGACGCCGAGACTGCAACCCAGGCGCTCCGCGCGGCGGCCGACACTGCCGCACGACCGTGACCACGACGCCCCCTTCCACGGTACCTGGGTCTGACGCCAGCCCTCGGAACACGACTCACTCGGACATGCCAGATGCACCACCGTCGGTGACCGCGGGGGCCGGGCGGATCGAGGCGTGCACATCCAGGCTCCGCGTGCGATATGCCGAGACCGATCAGATGGGGGTCGTCTATTACGCCAACTATCTCGTGTGGTTCGAAGTGGCACGGACCGATTGGCTGCGCCAGACCGGCTGGACCTATCGGGACATGGAGCGTGACGGATTCTCGCTCCCGGTGATCGAAGCTCACTGCGAGTATCGCCAGCCGGCCCTGTATGACGACAACATTTCGGTCGCCACGCTGGCGACATTGATCACGCCGATTCGGATCCGGTTCGACTACGAAGTCACACCGGAAGGCCGCGAAATGATCGCGGCCTCCGGATACACCGTGCATGCCGTCCTCGATGCGAGTGGTAAACCTCGTCGTCTGCCCTCGCGATTTCGGGACATGTTCGTGTGAAGGCCCTCGTGACTGGGGCGGCTGGTTTTATCGGGTCCCATCTCGCCGAACGTCTCGTTGTAGACGGCGCAACAGTCGTTGGCATCGACTCGTTCTCCGATTTTTACCCGCGTGCAACCAAGGAGCGGAATCTCGCTCGGCTGCACCGCTCCACCGCCTTCTCTCTGATCGAGTCCACCTTGGCCGACGCCGACCTGGCGGCGCTACTGGACGGCGTGACGCACGTATTTCATCTGGCGGCACAGGCGGGGGTACGACACAGCTGGGGGAAGGAATTTCGGATTTATACCGTCAACAACCTGGAAGCCACCCAACTCCTCCTGGAAGCGTGCATCGGAAAGCCGATCGAACGCCTCGTCTACGCGTCGAGTTCGTCGGTGTACGGCGACGCTGTGCCACTTCCAATGCGCGAGGACGCTCGCCCGCAGCCGGTCTCCCCGTATGGCGTCACCAAGCTCGCCGCCGAGCAACTCTGCTCCCTCTATCACGTCACCTACGGTGTTCCAGCGGTCGCCCTGCGGTTCTTTACCGTATTTGGGCCGCGCCAGCGCCCAGATATGGGATTCTCCCAGTTCTTGCAGGCGGCCCTCGATGGAGGCGTGGTCCGTCAGTTCGGCGATGGTCGACAAACGCGCGACTTCACATTTGTCGCTGATGCCGTAGCCGCGACCGTGGCGGCTGCCGGCCACGGAACACCCGGAGGTGTTTACAATATTGGTGGTGGTTCGCGGGTCGAGCTTCTGGCTGTCTTCGAGCTCATCCGCCGAGTGACGGGTCGCCCAATGCAGGTGGAGCGGACTGACCCGCAACGAGGCGACATGCGGGATACGTATGCCGATACCGCGCGCGCGAAAGCGGACCTCGCATTTGCCCCGACCGTGACGCTTGAAGAAGGGCTCCGCGCCCAGTACGAATGGATGACGTCAGGACATGACTGAAGGTAGGCTCGCCGGAAAGCGTGGACTCATCATTGTGGTCGCGCTCACGATCGCGCTGGTGTCGTGCGCGACTGGCTCCCAAGCGCTCCTGCCCACGGATGCAGCACGACCAGATCAGTTTCTGTGGGAACACGGCCTGGAGTCGCTCGAGATGAGGCGCTGGGCCGACGCGCGCGCGTACTTCCAGCAAATCATCGACGGCTATCCCCAGAGTCAGTTCAGGCCTGACGCCCAGCTGGGAGTTGGTGACTCGTACCTCGGCGAGGGCTCCGCGGAATCTGGCGTATTGGCCACAAACGAATTCCAGGAGTTCCTGGCTTTCTATCCCACGCATGCGCGTGCCGACTACGCACAGTACAAGCTGGCGATGACACATTTCGAGCAAATGCGAGCAGCTGGACGCGATCAGAGCGAAACGGCGGCCGCGCTGACCGAGTTTGACCTGTTTTTCGAGAACTACGCGAACAGTCCACTCACTGCTGAGGTCAGAGCGAATTGGCGTATCGCCCGCGACCGTCTGAGCGAGGCTTCCTTTGGCATCGGCATGCACTACTTCCGCTCTCAATGGTACCCCGGCGCGATTGACCGATTTCGCGAGGTACTTCGCGACGACCCGGAGTTTAGTGGCCGAGACGAGATCTTCTTCTATCTGGCGGAATCGCTCTCCCGGACCGATAAGACCGCTGAAGCGATCCCGTACTTCGAGCGACTGCTGACGGAGTTCGACAGCAGTGAGCACCTCGACGATGCGAGGGAACGGCTCGAAGAGCTGAAGAATCAGTAACTTATCGACTGGCGAGCCCGAGACGGCACGTCTGCGAGTAGCTGCCCATGACCATCACTCACCGCATCACCGCCCGGCGCGTCCCTGTGTGGCTGGGCCGATCACCCGTCGCCGGACTCCTCGTCTCCGCCCTGGTTCTGACCACTGCGGGAGGAGCCCTCCTTGCGCAGCGAGCCCCCAGCCCAGTAGCCACCGGCCTCCCGGCCGACGTGCTCTCGCTGGCGTGCGCACCATCTGTCGCGTAAGAGGTACCGCTGGTGCCACTGCGCGTGACCGGAAGCCAGGAGTCTATTGTTCGCTACACCTTCGGGCCCGGTGACCTGATCGTCATCAACGGCGGGACCGACAACGACATCGAGATCGGGCAGGAGTATTTCACGCGACGCGCGGTACCCTTCGCGCGCGGAAGCGTCAACCGAAACAACCCGGCGACAGTTCACACGTCAGGATGGATCCGCGTCTACGCCGTCGACGAACAACTGTCGCTTGCGACGGTGACGTTTGGCTGCGACACCATTGAACCGAATGATTACCTGGAACCGTTCGTGCTGCCGAATATCCCAGACACCTCGATTCTCCGGCCGAAAGCACAGCGCGACAACTATGGCCACGTGCTTACCGGCAATGACAACCGTACGAGTTTCGGCCGCGACGACTACTTCGTCATTGACCGCGGGAGCAATCACGGCATCGCCGCTGGCGCACAATTCGTCGTCTACCGCGACAAGCTGGAACCAGACATCTTTCTTGTTGAGCTTGCCGAAGCGGTCGCGGTTGATGTCGGACCTGAGATATCGACGCTACGGGTGACCGTCTCTCGCGAGGCGTTTTCGTCTGGCGACTACGTAGCGCTCAGAAAGTAGCGCCCTGGGCTCCAGGCCCTCGCGACGCCGCCTGACAAGGGCACCCTAAATCGCTATTCACAAAACTGTGGCGCCGGGACTTCAGCCTGCGCGCTACAGCCCAATGAAAAAACGCTCTAGCTGGCTTTCCCGGCGGGCACGACGCTGCCGTCGTCGGCGCGTGGGTTCAACAACCGCTGGAGCCGGAAGCAATAGTCGGCGGCCGACGCCAGGGCCGCCAACATCACCACCCACAACGCAATGTGGCCTAACGGCGCAAGCCACGGTAGCGGGCCCCACCCAAGAATCAGCAGTAGTATCGCTGCCACCTGCGATGCCATTTTGATTTTGCCCAGCGGAGAGGCAGGTATCGTGACCCCACGTGTGTGCGCGAAGCTCCGAAGCCCGGTGATTGCGAATTCGCGCCCGATGATGAGCGCCACCATCCACGCCGGCGCGAGGTTCAACTGCACGAGCGAGACAAACGCCGCCGACGTCAGGAGCTTGTCCGCAATCGGGTCGAGGATTTGGCCGAGCCATGTGACCTGCCGACGGCGTCGCGCCAGATACCCGTCGAGCCAGTCAGTCAACGAGGCGATTGCGAAGATCGCCGCGCCAACCAGCTCCTTCGGCACACCCAGGATCCTGCGCCCCTCGAACTCAGTCAGCAATACGACCACCAGGAGCGGCACGAGAAACATCCGTACGAGCGTCAGAGCGATCGGCAGGTTCATCGAGGCCGCCAATTCTATCATCGAGTAAGATCGGTGGTTGTCATGAAGGCCATCCTGCTAGCCGGGGGCAAGGGGACTCGTCTGCGGCCGCTCACAATCCACACCCCGAAACCGATCGTGCCAATCTTTAATCGGCCTTTTCTTCAGTATCAGATCGATCTCATTAAGCAGATTCCCGAAATCGACGAGGTCATCCTGAGTCTGAACTATCAGCCGGGACGCATCGAAGAGGTACTCGGCGACGGGTCGAACCTGGGCATCCCGCTCCGGTACGTCGTCGAACCCGCACCGCTCGGCACTGGCGGCGCCGTGAAATACGCGGCCGGCAATGTGTCGGACTCCGTCGTGGTGTTCAACGGCGACGTGCTGACGCAGATCAATTTGGCTGCCGTGATCGCGCTGCATCAGGAACGGCAGGCGCGCGCAACGATCGTGCTGACGCCGGTCGACAATCCCGCTGCCTACGGCCTTGTGGAGACCGATGCGGATGGCAACGTTCAGCGTTTTCTCGAGAAGCCAGACGCCGAGCACATCACAACCAATCACATCAACGCCGGCATTTACGTGCTCGAGCCAGACACATTCGATCGGATGCCGGCTGATGAACCCTGCTCCATCGAGCGCAGCTACTTCCCTTCCCTGGTCGAACGGCGGGAGACGTTCGTGGCCTACATCTACGACGGCTACTGGATCGACATCGGCACGCCTGAGAAATACACCGAGGTCCACCGCGACATCATGGATGGGCGCTACGCGACGGAACCTTTTCTGAACCTCCCCGACCCGCAGGTGTCGGTGGCACCGGACGCGATCGTCGAAGACGGCGCAACCCTAGCGGGACCATGCTTCATCGACGCAGGAGCCGTCATCAAATCCAGAGCCCGCGTAGGTCCTTATGCAGTGATTGGCAGGCAGACCCGCATTGACGCAGACGCCACCGTCGACAATGCCATCGTCTGGCCACACTGCCACATCAGCCAAGGGGCCTCGGTGCGCGACGCCATCCTGGGACGACACTGCCAGATCGGCCACGACGCCAGCGTGGGCGGTGGCGCCGTGCTTGGTGACAGAACCGCCCTGACCGATTACACACGAGCGTGACCATGAACGTGAATCCAGACATCTTCAAGGCATACGACATCCGTGGCCTGTACCCCGGAGAGATCGACGAAACGGTGGCGCGACTGATCGGACGGGGATTCGCCGCCTATCTCCAGACACCGACGATCGGCATGTCCCGCGACATGCGGCTGTCATCGCCGTCACTCTCGGCCGCGTTCATCGATGGCGTGCGCGAGCAGGGCACCGACGTCATTGACTACGGGATGATGGGCACAGACATGTTGTACTTCGCGGTGATCCGCGATGGCCTTGGTGGTGGAGCGCAGGTCACGGCCTCGCATAACCCGAAGCAGTATAACGGCGTCAAGATGGTGCGGGCTGGTGCGCTGCCACTGAGCGGCGATGCCGGCATCGGCGATATCCGCGACATGATTGCAAACGGGCATCTTCCCCGGCCGGAAACACGCCGCGGCTCGCTCTCAACCGGTGAGGTCGTGCCCGACTACCTGGAGAAGGTGATGTCGTTCATCGATCCGTCGGCGATCAGGCCTTTCTCGGTAGTACTCGACGCCGGAAGTGGCATGGCCGGATTAACCGCGCCAACGATTTTCGAGCGACTACCGTGCAAGACGACGGCACTCTGCTGCGAGATCGACGGCAACTTCCCCAACCACGAGTCGAATCCATTGATCGAGGAAAACCGTCGGGACATCACCGACGAGGTGGTACGTCAGCAGGCGGACATCGGCATTGCCTGGGACGGTGATGCGGATCGCTGCTTCTTCATCGATGGCAGCGGCGCGTTTGTCTCTGGCGACTTTGTGACCGCACTGCTGGCAGAGGCGTTTCTGCTGAAGCACCCGGGCTCGACGATCATCTATGACCTGCGTGCGAGTCACGCCGTGAGAGACGTTGTCGCTCAGTACGGTGGCCGGGCTTTGATGAACCGCGTGGGCCATGCGTTTATCAAGCGGCGCATGCGCGACGAAGACGCCATCTTCGGTGGCGAGGTCACCGGACACTACTACTTCCGCGACTTCTACTACGCCGACAACGGGCTCATTCCAGCGCTCCTGATGCTTGAACTCATGTCAAGAAAGAATCAATCCCTGCGCGACCTGCTTCAGCCGTTTCGCGAGCGCTATTTCATTTCGGGAGAGATCAACACAAAGCTCGCGTCGATGCAGGAGGTGCCGAAAAGGCTCGCCGCGATCGAGGCGCAGTATACGGATGCCACACGCGCGCACCTGGACGGCCTGTCGGTAGACTTCCCCGACTGGCACTTCAACGTGCGGCCATCCAACACAGAACCGCTGCTGCGCCTGAATCTCGAAGCCACGTCACCGGAAATGATGGAGAAGAAGCGCGACGAGGTCCTGGCGCTTATTCGCGCGTAGCGGGTCCGAGCAGCCCGTGGTGAACTTCCAGCGTGGCGCCTAACGCGGATTTCACGAGCCAGGCACTTCTGAAATCGGCGCTAGACGAGTGAGGCGCCTCGAGCGGATTTTGCTCGATCCCTGCATGCCTGCGAAATCCGCGCTCACAAGCAAGGAAATACAACCGAGAATACCGCCTGTATTCGAGAGAGAAGCAAGGCAGATCGCGAGGATGTATCGCTCGTCGAACGCCGCCCGACTTCCACCACGGGCTGCTAAGCTACAATCTTTCAGGCCTCGACAGGCCACACACGCGGGCTTAGCATAGTGGTAATGCACTGGCTTCCCAAGCCAGCTACACGGGTTCGATCCCCGTAGCCCGCTCCATTTAGCTTCTTGAGGATCAAGAGGTCGTCTTTCTAGCCAGCCGCGCCGCCCGCGAGCATCAGGCGCGACCGCTGAAGCGTTTCGACGTCTGTGCCAACGACCCGTTCACAAAGCGAGCCCCTCCCCTGCCCCCCGGACAGCCTGCGCCCCTGTTCGTAGTCACGATGCCCAACCAAAATGTGATCACCTACGACGAGACGGGGCAACTCAACACCTGACGATGCTGGAGACGTTGCAGACTGTGGGCGTGTCTTTCGCCTCAAACCACCAGGCGACGCCCGGTCAATTCGACCGCGCTGAAACCATGTGGAAGGCCGGTTGATACATGGCGGTGCCAACCGGAACGGCCAAGATGGAAATACGAGTGAAAGCCGCGTGGCGTCGATGTGAGCGCGCCGGGAGCGAGCTGAGGCGCACCGTCTTTCTTCACCCGGCGGGGTTTATGCTGAACCGTGCGCGTCTTCGTTGACTACCGCTCGGACGTCCGTCAGCGGACTGGCGTCGGCGAGTACGTGCACAATCTCGTGCGCGCCTATGCGCCTCACGTCGCAGTTGCTGGCGACGAGCTGGGCGTGTTTACCAGTTCATGGAAGGATCGCCCGGCCGGCGGATTGGCAACAGAGCTTGGCGCACGAGTCGTGGACCGGCGGATGCCGGTCCGCCTCCTAAACTACGCCTGGCATCGGTGGAAATGACCGCCGATCGACTGACTCGGCGTCACCGGGGGACGTGGTCCATGCGGCCCACCCGTTGCTCAGTCCCAGCAGACATGAAGCCCCAGTCGTCACAGTGACGATGCTCTCTACACGGACGGCGAGTATGTTGTCGGGGGCCGCCTGGCCTCGGTCACGCTCGGGGGGCGCGCTTCTGGCCACGCGCCGTCTGCCACCGTCGTATCTGTGCGGCGAGGCCGCTCCGACGTGCCAACATTTTCAGCCTCTGCCCGAACGTTAGCGGCAAGCGCGCGGCGCGGCCGTTGTATATCTGAGGGATAAACTGACCGGTGCGGATGTCACGTTTGTCGAGCCACTGGATCTTGCCCAGAAACGGGTCTGACTGATGCGGGTGGTAGTGGAGGCAGTCCGAAAAAAGTAGTGGGTCACCTGACTGTGACGGGTTCGAGTCGGGTCTGTGACCGGGCTTCCACCATGTAGTAGGTTAGCGGCCCAGATAATGGCCTGCCCCTGCAGGATAGAGAGGGTGCGTCGCTCGAGCGATAACTCAGTAATGCACGACTGAATGAACTGTTCGTATCGCGGGTAGAACTCGTGCTCTCGCTGGTCACTACCTGTGATACCGAGGTGGCTGAAGTCGAGATACGGAAGCCGGTGACTCCCGGGATAGTACTCGAGGGGACCGTTGGTCTCGTCGATGTCCTCAAGCGCAATCCACACGCCGCACATAAAACCTCTGGGCACGGAGCTAAAGTGCACCGAGTCGCTGTGTGCTCGCTGCTGTGTCCCTCGCCCGAAGTTTAGCGTCTGCATCGGAATCGGATCACGCCCATACAGCGTCCTCAACGTCGAGAGGATCTTCGGCGTCAGGGCCAGACGGCGAATGGCGGGCACCCACTCCCACTCGTCCAGCAGCCGTTGCTGATACTCCGGATCTTGTTCGCACGCGCCGACAATCTCTTGGGCCACGCCGTCGACATCCGAGATCTCGGGGTCGATGATCAGATAGCCATTGTCCGCGTAGAATTTGACCATCGCCCGCGTCGACTCGTCGAGGTTGCTCTGAGCCAGCCGTCGATCGAAGAACAGAGAATCGATCCACGGCACGTCGACGTCGTGAAACTCCATCGGCGTAGGCCAGTCTACCCTGGTGCGGGCTCGCCCATTGAGCCGGCCACGGGTGCTGGACGATACGATCAACCCTCCTCGGTAGAACGTTCCGTCAGCGTGTGCTCAGGATGCAGGTTCATCGACACCCTGTGTCGCGACTCCGCCCGAATGTGATCTGGGCAGGTGGATATCCGCAAGGCCGGATCAGACCCAAGCAGAGGCATTCATCGTGTGACCTTTCTGAAATACCCGGCCGTCATCGATAACCCTCGCATAGAATGACCCGAACATAGCTTGGACCCCAGACACCGGTCTGGGCTTGTCTGACGTGACCACTTGGATGCAGCTCTCCTTGGCCCCTCCTCTCACCGACCAGACGCCGCCGCCGTCGAGCGTGTCAGTCATTATTGTCAGTTACGAAGTATGCGCGCGGCTACGTCGGTGCCTGCAATCTCTTGAATCCGCCACCGAGATTGTCGTGGTGGACAACGCGAGCGTGGATGGCAGCGCCGCGATGGTACGCGAGGCATTCCCAGAGGTGACCCTAATTGCCAACAGCGAGAACCGTGGGTTCGGAGCTGCGGTCAATCAGGCGTTACGGTGCTGCTCGGGCGATATGGTTCTGTTGCTCAACCCCGATGCGTACTTGCAGTGCTCGCTCGCAGTGTTGAGCGAGAGACTGGCACGATTACCGTTGGCTGCCGGGATCGGCTTTCGGCAAGTCGACGAGTCGGGGTTCTTCCAACTCTCCTTCGGGCCGCCTCCGTGGCTGCTCGCGGAGCTGGTGCGCAATCTTCTGCAACGGCGCCTCGATCGGCGCAACACCTGGGTGGCGGCAGGCCTTGATCGGATCTTCTGCCGACCCATGCGCGTGCCATGGGTTTCCGCGTCTTCCCTGTTGCTGCGCAGTCGCGCGCTGCGTGACGCCGGAGGATTCGACGAACGTTTCTTTCTGTTCTTCGAAGACATCGATCTGTGTTTGAGGTTACGCCAGCTGGGCTCGGAGATTTGGTACGACCCAACCCTGACCGTCTTTCATGAGCGTGGTTCGAGCGCGGCGGTACGGCCGCCGGCGGCCGCACGCGCCTATCGCGCCAGCCATCTCTATTTCTGGCGCAAACATCGTGGTCCGTGGGTTGGCCGTGCGGTCAACGCATATGCCAGCATTCGCGAGCGGCTGAAATGAAAATTTTGCAGGGCATGGCGTCGGGGGCGAGCGGCGGTGGGGCCGCACACTTGCTCGGCCTGTTACCGGCCTTGGCCAGACGTGGAGTTGAGTGTGAGGCGGCCGTAGGCGAAGACGGCCCGCTGCGCGGACAACTAAGCGACATGGGATTCACCACGTGGCCCTTGCGCCTGATGGCATCCCGGGTCGACCCGCGTGGCCCCCTCCGCGTGGCGCAGACATTGCGCCGTTGTCACGCGGATCTGGCGCACTGGCACGGGACACGCGCCGGCTTCTATGGGGGCCTGTCGCAGCGATTACACCCGATCCGTAGCGTCTATACGGTCCATGGGCTTGCACATAATCGTCGCGCGAAACCCCTGACGACCTGGATGCTACGAAAGGCTGAACGGATCGCGTGTGCGGCGGCCGACCTCGTCATCTCGGTGTCGAATGCCGACTTGACGGACCTACGGCAGCAGGGCTTCGTCAAGGACACGCCAACACTTCATCTGCCCAACGCGGTTGATACGGAACGGTTTTGCCCGCGGCTCCAGCACGATGCGCGCCGCCAACTGGGTTTGCCGACCACTGGGTTTGTGGTTGGAACCGTGTCCCGCTTGGTGCCTCAGAAATCCGTTGAGGTCTTTCTGGAGGCTGTCCGTCAATTGCCCGACGTGACGGCGTTAGTTGTCGGCACCGGTCCGCTGGAAGCGGATCTTCGGCGCCGCTTCGGTGATCTCGGCTCACGGGTACGGTTCCTCGGCGCCCGCGATGACATACCCGCGTGTCTCAACGCTCTGGATGTCTTCGTATTGAGCTCAAGCTGGGAGGGCCAGCCGATTGCATTGCTCGAGGCACTCGCCAGCGGTGTGCCCTGTGTCGCCACCGATACAGCGGGATCGCGGGAAACACTCGAAGCGGGAACCTTGGGACGACTCGTACCGATCGGTAGCGCTGCCGAACTTGCGACGGCAATCCGCCAGCTCTCCAACGACAGTATCTGCCGCCAGCAGATGGCACAACGGGGGCGAACCGCGATGATCGCGCGGAGCTATGACTCTGTGGCCTCAGAGATCGCCGCGGCGTACCGCCGACTGCACGGCTGATCTCGCGCGTCGGTCTCCCGGCGTCCGCGATGTAGCTCGTGGATGCCCGGATCCTGCTATACGCCGTGCCGATGGTGACCGTCCGCGTTTTACGCTCACTCCGACCGGTCTCGGCACCATCTTGCCCGACAAAGCACCAGTACTGCTTCAGGCACATCAAACCACTAGTACACACCGACGTCGTCCAGCCAGATGGTCCCGGCGGTTCCAGGCTTGACAGCGCCATTGTCCAGAGTGAACGCCAAGGCACGAATCTGCTCGAGATCGAATTGACCATCGCTGTCAGGGTCACGCGATCGCATGTTCGCGAATGGCACCGTGACCTGACGCCACTCACTCGACGTACGAACGGAATATGGTCATGCGCCGTTTAACCTGACCCCACTTGGCAGCAGGATCCGACTAGCAGCGCCATTCCCGCACCATTCAGGGCAACGTTGTCGTGACGATCGAACGGAACGGGGCGCCGACGACGTGAACTCGGCCCGCTCGGCGGTGGTGAGGCAGTCCGTCTGTCGACCGGCATCGCGATCGGCTTGGGTCACCCAGTTGCTGATCGATTGGGCCGTCGGTTCACATCGGCGGGCGAGATCTTCGGGAGTACGCCCGGGCGCGGCGCCTGGGCGGTCATTCGCGTCTTCAACCTTCGCCTCGTCGCCGCCGCCAAGCCGAAGAAGATCGCGCTCATCGTGTGTATGTGAAACGTGCTCACGATCCTGAAAGCGATGATGCGAACCAACACCATCTGCCACCAGATCGGTCAGTCAGAGAACGCTTGACTTTGAATACAGTTACTATCGTCTGTCAGATCCAGAGGCGATCAGGCGGGTGACATAGCCTGAGAGACGTTGCGGCTCCCTCATCATCACCGGATCAATGATGAAGGTCACGTCACCTCGGTCATCTTTCTATGGTCCGTCGACGCTTCCCATAGGCAACGTGGTTACTCATGGACAAAGCACATCGGGATGAAATCGCAACGCTCAAGGAACTCCTGTTTCAGCGCAAATCCGCTGCTTCCTTCGAAGAATTGGTCGGCAAACAGATCGAGCACCATTTCCCAGTCGATCTATGGGCGCTGCCGGACAGCGAGTTGGACCAGGAAATGGCTCAGGGCCTGAGTGCGCTCAACGAGGAGATCAACTGCAATCCCGTCCAGAACACTACATCCGACGGACGGTTCTTTGCAGCAGCCATCGCCCTGTTACACAGACAGGCCCTGAAGATTCTGCGGCCGTCCATCACCGCAATGTTTGCCCGCCAGAACCGTTTCAACCAAGATCTGGTGGCATTTCATTTAGCCTCCTTCATACGTTTTCGACGACTTGAGGAGAGAGCGCGGAAGCTGGAAGCACGCGCGAACGAAGTACGGCAAAGCCCTCCAGACAACGAGGACCCTCCACTGCCACCTCGCTAGACATCTCCTAGAATGAACGACACAAATTCGGCACGTTGACACATTGGGACAGACGATGATTCGGAATGGTTCGGGCCTAAAGAACTCGGCCGCCCGACTAGAGGCCGTGGCGAGACAGTCGGGCCCGCAAGCCGCGTACAACCTGTTGCTGCGCGGTGAAGTGGCGTCCGGCTGGCGCCGCCCCTCAGTGGCCATTTACGACCATTCGCTACATCTGATCGGCGGCGGCCAGAAATACGGCTGCACCATGGCCAAGGCGTTGCAGGACGACTTCGACATCACCCTCCTCGCGAACCGGCCGGTCAGTTTAGACACACTGATGGAGTGGTACGGTCTCGATCTGTCTCGGTGCAGCGTCAAGATCGTACCCTTGGATCGATTCGGTCAGACAGAGCGAAATCAGATCGATCCTGGCCTGGTATCGGCCCGCACGGACAATCCTTTCGAGGCCGTCAGCCGCGAGAGCGGGAACTACGACATGTTCGTCAACGCCAGCATGCTGGAAATGGTTTACCCCCTGTCCAACGTATCGCTGTTTGTCTGCCATTTCCCTGAGCGCTCCAAGGGAGCCTATTTCTACGTCCATCATTACGAGCATCTGATCTACAACAGCCTCTACGGGGCCGAATGGATCAGCAAGAAATGGCACATCTCTCCCAGCCATCATCTCTACCCACCTGTGGACATGGAGCCGGTTGACTCGATATCGCCTCCCAAGGACAAGATCATCCTTTCCGTGGCTCGCTTTGAGACCGGCGGCAGCAAGCAGCAAGCGGAAATGATCGATGCATTCCAGGGTCTTCGGACCAGATTCGAGAACGATCTTGAAGGCTGGAAGTTGATTCTATGCGGCGGCAGTTCTGCGTCCAATCCTTATCTGGAAAAGCTTCAACAGACACTCCACGCCCAGTCCGGTGTACCCGTGGAGTTGAAGATCAACGTTCCCTTGAGCGAATTGAAACAGCTCTATTCCCGAAGCGCCATCTTTTGGCATCTCTGCGGTCTGGGTCAAACCAACCCTGCTCACGTGGAACACTTCGGCATGTCGACTGTCGAAGCCATGCAGAACGGATGCGTGCCGATCGTGTTCGACGGAGGCGGCCAGCGTGAGATTGTGGAGCACGGGTCTTCCGGATACCGTTTTGCGAGTATCAGAGAGCTGTCTGACCGGACCGTCAAAGTGATTCGTGATCAGAATCTGCGCGACCGATTGAGCCGAGCGGCGCACGAGCGGAGCAAGCTGTTTTCCGAATCGGTGTTCACGGCCAACGTTCGTCAACTGTTCAAGCACCTCGCCGATGAGTACGCCCAAGGAGAACCGCTGTAGGTTGTCACTCTGTGACCAAGGGAACGATGGAAGTACTCGTGTCGATCGTGGTTCCGACCAGGAACTCACTCCCGCTCATTCGCCGTCTTGTCGATGCCATATTGAATCAGAACGTTCCATTCCGTTTCGAACTTGTCTTCATGGAAAACAGTTCCGATGATGGCACGGTCGAGTATTTGCACGCGATTCCCCATCCCGACAAACGCATTATTACGATTGCTAAAGGACAGTTCAGCCACAGCGGCACGAGGATGCTGGCGGCTGAGGCTGCCGCAGGGCAGATCATGGTGTATTTCACCGACGATGCCGTGCCCATTGGCCAGCAGTTCTTGGCCAATCTGACCGCCCCGGTTCGTGCTGGCCTGGCAGCAGCCGCTTATGGCGTTCATCAGATAAATCATGAGTGGCATGATCCAGTGGACGCCTTCTTGCACAACGAATGGTATGAGCGGTACGACGATATCGTGGAACCAATATCGCAGTTCTGCTGGGACAAGTTCACCCCGGACGTGCGCCGTCGTCTGAGTAACTTTGACAACTGCGCGTCCTGCATCCACCGCGAGACCTTGTTGAAGATGCGATTCCCCTCTGTGGCTTATGGCGAAGACATGTTTTTCGCCCGTCAGTTGATCTTGAACGGATTCCGAGTGGCGCAGGTCAAGGACGCCAAGTTCTATCACTGGCATAAAGTGAAGTTCGGCTACATGTTCCGCCGAATGTGCGTGGATGCACACCTCAGTCTCCAGCATTTTGATATCAGATACGTGAATCGGTTGCGTGGAGTGATCAAGGCCATCGTCATCCGAACGCTGCACCGGACCTACATAGCCTTCTTCAAGATTAGGATGCCGCTCTCCAGGAAAATTTATTGGAGTTGCTACAACGCCAGGGTCCTAAGTGCCGATTTCTTGGGGAAGTACTGCGGAACCATAGATGCCGATATGGCTGCGAGACGTTTTTCGCCGTTGAAAAAGAAACTATTCCACCTGAAGACCAGGATTCTCGAGGAGACCGAGCAGCGGAGCATCGGGCGGTACTGACAATCGCCAACCATGCGCAGCGGCGGCACACTGGCTCGCGCACGAACTGCATCACCATCGGGAGCCAGAAGATCGCGGTTTTCGCCGACTTCGAAGATCGCGTTGTCGGCAGATTCTCAGCCGCAGGCGATGAGACCGTTTCTCTCCCGCTGCGGCGACCTCTCCCAGAGTACCTTGAGCATCATTTCGCCGACTCCCGTGAACCGCTTGCTCTCGGAGTTCCCGCGTCCGTTGACGCCGTTCATGATAGCCTCACCGCTTTCGACGGGATGTCGATAGTCGATATAGGCCGCTCCCGTGGTCATCCTAGGCTTCCACATTCGCCGCACCAGCCCTGAGGCTTTGTAATTCCCATGTGTAGTAAGAGTTACCCTTAGTCTGCGTCTTGCCTCACTGACCACAGCAGCAATCGTGTCCAACCAACTTCGCCGCGATCCCTCGTCCCTACGGGACCCGGCTGGCTTCGTCTTTCACCAGGATGGCCGCGTCAGGCGCGCGGTCACCGACTACGGCCTGTCGCACGCGCGCGCGGTCCGTGAGACCGGGTTGATCGATCGGCTGATCGCGGCCGGGCGTCTGCTGCCAGAGACGGAGATCGCGACGAGCCTTGAGGGCTGGCCGGATGTGCGGCTGGTCCTTGAGCACCCGCGGCTTCCGTTCGTGTCTTATCCGTACGAGTGGCCGTTCCGGGCGCTGCAGGCGGCGGCGCTGCTCCATCTGAACATTCAGCTCGACGCGTATCAGAGCGAGGCGTTCAGCTATTCAGTTGGCACAGATGCCGCGCGACGGTTTCCAGGATTCACGTTGTTCAGCCGCTTCAACACAAATTTTCCGCGTACATCGTCTTCCGAGCCCGCACTCATTGAGGGCCGGCCTCCCCAGCCTGGCATGTCATTTAACGAATGGCCGGCAAGAGCTCTCCGGACTGGATTCTGAACAGATCTTGTCGCTGCTGACGTGGGGCTCTGGCTGTACCCGTATGGCGAGTTCTTCTGCCACGAACAAGCGGTGCAGTGCGTCACGAGCGCAGATCTCGAGCGAGTCGCCTGGGCCACCGTGACCCGAGACACGACGATCGACCTCTGGGCGCTGCGTCTGCTTCCAGGGTCGGTCCGCCGCGCGCTGAGTGTGGAATCAATTGGCGCGGCCACTACCCAGAACTTTTCGGCGACCAGCGCGGTGCGCGTCCTGCTTGACCGTGGTGCTGAAGAATCGCTGGGGTCAGGAGTACGAACCCTTCCGCGGCAATATTTCAATCTCAAACAGTTCGATCGGCTGTTGGCCGACGAGGCCATGCGGCCCGCGCGCGGGCAGTACGTGTACTATCATGCGCTCATACCCCATCACGACTCCATTCTGAACGAGCGCTGTGAGCTTGTGCCAGAACCGCGGTATGGCATCGATGAGTACTGGGCATTCGTCGGGTGCGCGAATCTGATGATCGAGCGTTTCGTCGGACGGCTGCGCGAACTCGGTCGTCTGGACGACGCTCTCATCATCGTCCACGCGGATCACGGCGATCCGAATTTTGTCGCCGCACCGGTGGCATGGATGAAGGGCGACGCTTCTCGCGTGCTGGATGCCGGCGCGCAGCAGTATCAGGCAGTGGACACCACGTATGCAGAAGACTACGACGCGTACCTGCGGCTCTCTGACGGCGACCCCGCGGCATGGCGGTCCTTCGCGGTCGAGCAGTACTCGTCGGGACTTTTGCTCGTGAAGATGCCCGGTGCCTCCGTGTACTCGGAGGAGACACGGCCAGTTCAGCTCCTCGATATCGCTCCAACCGTCCTTGCGCACTTCGGTCGGGAGGCGACCTCGTACCCGGGATTGTCTATTCCGCTTGTCCCGCCAGACCGCGAGATGATTTTCTATGTGCACACCGGCCAATCTTCCGAGAAGTTCTCCCGATACCAACTGATGAATGACGGCTGGCACTTCGTCGACGATGTGCCGGTGCGTCCGTAGGCAGTCCTCCAGTTGCGGTGCGCCCCCAGGTACGAAGTCTCGGGAGGCGCGCCAACTCAAACCGGGAGTCCGCACGCGCGCCGGCGGGCGTGTTGACGTCCGGAGGCGGTTCCACCGTGAAGATCGAGTGGAAGGAGAGAGCGGTAACGGACCTCAGGAGTAAGTTGGACGGGGTCGTAGGTTCGAAGCTGCGGGACGTACCACTTGCGTCCACAAACTCCACGCACAGCGCCGCCAGTCCCCCGGGACTCTAGTCGAATTTGCTACCGAAGAGGGGGGACGTCGCCCACGAGACACATACTCGGTGCGGCGTCAGACATCGAAGGTGGGTTGTGGTCGATTTCGCCAGAGGTTGACGGCGTTGGTTCCGTCTAACGTCACCGCGCCGAGTCGAATATCGAATTGATCGCCGTCGCTCAACTCGTAGTGGATCTCGATGCCGGCGATTTCCCAGGTCCCCTCTGCCGGCCCAGACAGATACAGCTGGTGCGGTACGCTGCGTGGCGCGAAGCGGCCCTCGAACCGCTGGCCAGCGCCGGTGCCGCCGGTCGGCTCATCAAACTCGCAGTCGAAGCCATTGAAGCAGAACCGAGGTGACTCCTGTGTCCCCAGGCTGCCGGTGTTGATGGCCAGTGTGAAGGTCTCAATGCGGGGCATGTTGTTCCCTCTCGCGGATCAGGAGAAGAACGGGTTGGTGCCCGCCTCGTGGTCGGTGTCGTCATAAATCGCACCAAGGCCGGGAACCGCGTCGCGAAAGGCTCGATGAATGCCTAACTTCAGCGTGACGTCGGCAGCGCTACATCCCTGACAGCCTCCGCCCATGGTGATACGCACGCTGTTCCCGTGCACCGAGTCGAGCGTGATGACACCAGAGTGGGCCGCAATGCCGGGGTTGATCTCCTCATCGACAACACGCTGAATCTCCCTACGGATGGTCGCCTCGTTTGGAATGGCGTCGATGACGTGCTTCGCCACGACGACTGCTCCCGCTGCAAGGTGCGCGCGAATCGCGGCGCCGACTTCAGCCGCGAAGGACGGCCATTGAACGTGCACATCAGCCTTGAGGCTGATCGTCAGCACTGAACCGTCGAGCAGTACCGAGTCGACCGACGGTAGAGCATAAATCGTCGCCGCCAAGGGGGAATCCTCCGCGACCGAGCTGCTGTCGAACCACCACGAGAACCCGCGACACAGCATCCGATTGCTCATAAAGCTACACACCAGGCCATTGGCCGCCGGTTGGGCCTTTATCCGAACCTCACCAGACTCGCTGATCACGTCTTCTCCCCCGGCATCACCGAGTAGCGGGGCCTCGATCACCTGGCGAGCCTTCGGGCCCTCCTCGCGGCCGCCGGGCTCGCTGGTGGTGGCGACGGTCCCGGTCTCGACGGGCTGTTGAACAACCGGAAGGCGATGCCCTTGACCCGGCTGGTGATGCTGACCGTCGCTTCGTCCCGACGCGCCGTGTGCTGGAGTTTCCATGTCAGCCAATCTTAACTCCCTATGGGCCTAGCAACGATCATTCGTCCCCGTGCCGGCAGCGGCCCGTGGTGAAAGTCAGTCGGCATTCGACCGGCGTGCGTCATCTCGGCCAGCGTTGTTGCTCCCTCAAATACACGCGGTATTCTCGGTCGTCGCGCCTTGTCCGGGAGCGCGGATTCCGCAGGCGCGCCACGACCGAGCAGAATCCGCGCACAACCCCTCAGCCGGCTGCCTTCATACGGAGTCCCTTTCGGGACGAAACAGGTTAATCGTGAAGTCAGCCGTATCGTGCAATTCGGTTAAGTCACGTACGCGGCCATACGTCACCGGGTTCATGTGCCACTTGTACGGCGTCATCTCGACGAGCCCCGCTACCGCCTCCGATTCGCTCAGGCGCAGAGAAAACGTCATACGCTCGGTCTGCTGCAGACGAAACCCCGGCGGCACGGGCGCTTCGTTGTGGGCCTGCGGGGCGTCGTAGATCATCGCCCGAAAGGCCTGCAGATGACGCGGGCCCGGCGTGACCTCGATGAACAGCCCGTCCGGCAGCAGCACTCGCCGTATGTGATCAGCTGCGGAGGCCGCAAAGACCTGCAACACGGCGGCGACAGAAGCATCCCGCACGGGCAGCCGATACGTGTTGGCGACGGCATGGTCGATCTGCGGCGCCGCTCGCGACGCCAGCCGAATCGCCTCCTTGGCCACATCTACCCCGTACAGACGCACGGCACCCGAACCGGGCGCGTGCAAGAGTTGCCGCAGATAGTAGCCTTCGCCGCAACCCACATCGAGCACGCTGTCGGCTCCCTCGGTCGCCAAGACTGCCACCAACCGCGCCGCCAGAGGGGCGTAGTGTCCACCTTCATGGAACGTTCGTCGATGGCGGAGGCTGTCTTTGGGATCCCCCGCTGCCGCCGACCGGCGATGCTGAGCCAACACCAGATTTACATACCCTTCGCGAGCGATGTCGAAGCTGTGCCCGGCGGGACAGGCGAAGGTAGATGGACCGCGAATCAGCCGCTCGCTGCAGACCGGACACATCCAGATCGATTCCGGCACTAGGACCCGCTGACTCGTGGGAATTCCTGGGAACTGAAAGCCGCGCAGAAACCGGTACACACGTGAGCGAGTTTGCTCCAGTAAGGGTCTTGAGGATCAAGTGTCTTGGGATGGTCGGCGATCAGTCGGCCTCGGCATCCCGGAGCGCACCCACCGGGGGCCTGCGATCGCCGGTACACACACGCGGCTGATGGGATCCTACACTCACAGGTCAAGCCGCACGAAATGTGGAATCGTCCGCAGCGGCCGCTAAAGTGCGTGAGGGTGCAGACAGAAATAGCGGGATCCTCAGCAGGCTGGGCTTCCTGAACCCTCAGACAAGACCACGAACCGAAACAGATACGGCGACGTACCCGTTCCCACGGTGATCTCATCGCCGCTACGTAACTCCGTCCGTCCGCCCGTTCGTTCACCGCCGACATGTGTCCCGGACACAATGGTCCCGCACGCACTCCCTCGGTCGACCAGAAAACACTGACTCCCCGCGTGCTCGATGGCGAAGTGTTCACGCGAAATATGTAACGAGTCTGCCCACGACCGCTCCATCAGATACAGGTCATTCACCTCAGGGGCACGACCGAGTCGCAATTCAGCCAGAGCCGAATCTGCCCGACGCTTCGAGCCGCTTTCCCTTCCGATGGTGCACGGGAACGCGTTCATGCGCACTTCGAGACGACCAGCGAGAGCGGCTCTCGCCTCGTCCGTTATCGCCACCAGCGCGACGACTGGCGCAAATGAGCCGGGGGATTGGCGTGGGTCCACGCGGGTCTCTGTCATTTCGGGGGATAGGCCGCCACGGACTCTCGTTGTCCGTGTCGAACTTAGGATACTACCTGTATACACCAAGCAGCGTGCCAGCCTTGCACGGTCTGTGCGAGTAGCCTGGCAGCACTCCCGCCTACCGGGATATCACGGAACTGCCGTTTGCCAGCTTGAGCCCGTGCACATCTCGCGTCGCCAACAGCCTCAGTATTCCGACAAACAGAAACGCGAGTCCGTAGTACAGGACGGTCATCGCCCGGAACAGTGGCAAGCTGAAGAGCAACAGGCTCCCAACAGAAAGCGCCAGGATCTTGCTTGACAGGAACGCCGTGTGTTTGTCGTGCTGTATCAGCACGTTCCGAATCAGTAGCCCATACGGAATCATGAGCACTGTCAGGTAGGCGAGCCGGATCCGAGGCGACAGCAGAAGAGACAGCAGAACAAAGAGCGCGAAGAACAGATCCTTCCCGTCCGGATCTGATTCAATCAATACCCTGCGATGAAAGAATATGGCGATCGTCGCAAGGAGAAAGACGCCAAAACCCACGAACATGAATCGTCTAACGTTGGAGGTATTCAGTGAAGACACATTCAGGAATCGGTAGGCCTCCGCCTCCATCTCCGCGACAAAGTAGTGGTCCGCGGTAAAGTGGCGCATAAGCAGCGCTCCAAGGTCCTGATCGTTTAGCGTCTTCTGTTTGGCCGTCCTGGCATAGATGCCGGCATCGGTTGTCTCCCCGGATACGAATGGTTCGATCTGAATCTCGTAGAACTCCTTCACCAGCGTTCCGTTCGTCTCGAATCCGATCGCCAGGCCTGGAACGACAGACACAAGCAGGACGCCGGTGATGACCATCGATGCCAGCGCACGATACTGCCGTGTGAGCAGGAAATAGAGACCGAATACCGCCGGCAGCAGCTTCAGCACGGCCGCCGCACCGATGAGGCATCCTGCCGCCCATTCAGCGTTGGCTCGTTGATATTTCCAGGCCAGCACCATCAGGTACATGAGCAGGATGTGCACTTGTCCCAACAGGAGATTCTCGGCGAAGAACACGACCGACGCAGCAACCAGGTAGATGAGATAGGGGCGCTTGAGTGAAGTCCCCCGCGGTGATCCGGACACACACCCGCGGTACAAGATCAGCGCACTGTGGCCGATCATCAACAGGGACAGGAGGCTCCACACAATTGAGGTGAGGTGGATTGGAAGGGACGACAGGGGCGCCATCAGTATGGCGAACATGGGCAGGTAGATATATGTGTACCCTGGCCCTCGGGCCGTGTAGACCGAAAACAGCTCCGAGGCGTGTCCGTCAAGAACCGTACGACCCGCAAGATAGAAGACGTTGAAGTCGGTGCCGCCCCGGTCATTCGTCGCACGTGCATATCCGCTGAGCGCGCCGTACAAGAGCCCTGCCGCCGCAATCGTCACTCCAAGGAGTAGCAGCCCTCGTCTATTCACTGACATCGAATCACTGAAGGCCCTACCTCAACCCAACTCCAACGGATGCGACCAAGAGCGTCATCCCTGGCGCACCCTGTGCTGCGGCTTCGGCACTACCCGCGGACACGACGTGCACCCGCACGTCAAACGAGAGCGCCACATGCGCCTTCGCGAACCACCTCGCACCGCCGCCGACATTGATGCTGGTACGGGAGCCACTGTCCAACGACTGTGCTGCAGTCGCCGCGACGCCGCTCTGCCCACCCCCAAACGCCGACGTCCCCGTCGTCAGTTGCGCGCGACCAACGCCGCCGCTGATGTAGCTCCACCCTTGAGCGGAGCCGAAGTTCAGCGAGAGTTGGGGCGCGATGGTGGTAAGGGTGGCGTCAACGTCTGGCCCCGTCGCCGCGGTACTCGTCGTTGACGTTGTCGAGGCCGATGCTGAGTCCGGCGTGGCCGGTGACGCTGTCCCTCGAATCCGCAGCGCGCTCACGCCGATGCCAAGCCGCATCGGGCCAAGGCTCATCGGATAGACATGGGCGCCGAGCTCGACACCGGACCCGAGTGACGGAATGCGCGTGCCGATTGGCACCGTTGGGAATATCGCCGCGTCCTGCGGAAGGCCGGCTATCGCGCCTCGGAAATCCACGACGTACGGCCCCGGGGGGCCTGGTGCGGCGATCTGCGCGGCGGCAGGCGTGCCCGAGCATACCCCAAGCCATAGGAGGCAGACCGCCGTGGAGCGCCGCACTACTTCCCTGCTTTCCCTGCCTTCGTCTTTCTGCGTTCCGCCCAGTACTTCCGCATCCGTTCCGACACCGCCTTGCGCGCGGCCGCCGACATGCGAGGCCGCCGTCGTTTGCGTGTGCCGGCCGCCGGAGTCGACGCCGATGAGGTGCCAGCCCCGCGCTGGGCCCGCCCGAAGAGATCCGGGAACTCGGCGCGAATCGCTGCCTCTTCCTCCCGTAACTGGGATAGCCTCGCGATCGCGCCAAGCCGTGCCAAACGCCGTAACTGCTCACGATTCAGATTCGCCACGTTCTTCTCCTTGTGTGTGCTCTATACATTACATTCCCAGGATCCAACGTCCCGCCCATGGGTCAGCCACGCAATTCCTGGACGATGCGCACGCCTGCGCTGGCACCAACGCGACTGGCGCCTGCGGTCAGCATCATTCGCACATCCTCCAGATCCTGGACGCCACCAGCGGCCTTGACACCCATCGTATCGCCAACGACTCGCCGCATCAGCGCCACATCGTGGGTGGTGGCTCCGCCAGGCCCGAATCCAGTGGATGTCTTCACATAATCGGCGCCCGCCCCTTTTGCCAGCCCGCAGGCCGTCACCTTCTCGTCGTCATTCAAGAACGCTGCCTCGATGATCACCTTGCTGACCACGCCTGATTCCCGGCACGCGCCTGTCACTGCCTCAATGTCCCGCCCCACAAGCTGCGCATCGCCGGACTTGAGAACGCCGACGTTGATCACCATGTCGATTTCTCGCGCCCCATCGAATATAGCCCGCCGAGTCTCAAAGTGCTTCGTATCCGCTGTGGTCGCACCGAGCGGAAATCCGACCACCGAACAGACCTGCACACCGCTTCCCTCAAGAGTCCGTGCGCAGGCGGCCACCCATGTCGGGTTCACGCACACACTCGCGAATCCGTACTTCGCCGCCTCCTGGCAGAGCGTCTCGATCTCCCCCCAGGTGGCATCCGCCCTCAGCAACGTGTGATCAATGATTGAGGCCACGTCGCCGGGAGGGCCCCCAGCCGCGTGTAGCCCGATCCGACTGGCGCCCGCCTCGAGAATACCGCTCACGCGATCGGGACAGCACGCGTGCAGCACCGCATGACAGTCGCAGCAGGTGGGTTCCGCCCCGTGTCCAGCGGCCGCCAGTTCTTCGACGATGACCTGAATGACCCGCTCGATGCCCGGGTCCGGCATT
>Ga0115002_10002271_pt1 | contig 25233 bp, 17 predicted proteins | sample ArcticOcean_MG_C_8_FD_89576 | JGI IMG/M metagenome (GOLD analysis project Ga0115002, IMG submission 89576) | Marine microbial communities from western Arctic Ocean - ArcticOcean_MG_CB11_86 | ecosystem: Environmental > Aquatic > Marine > Oceanic | place: Arctic Ocean: Canada Basin | collected... | reverse complement strand
GTATTTGGCAGGCGGTCCCAATCGTATCGCGTCCAGCGATTTGATGGACCGCAGAGTCAAATGCCCAATTCGGTGAGATCGAAGAAACGGAATTCCTGGAAGCCCAATGAAAAAATGACGCCGGGAATTAACGCTGATATTCGCTAATGGAAGAAGATCAGAAAACAGCAAAAACTGTCCTGATTTTTCAGAACCACCAGGCCTGCAATACTCCGCAAGTCTCATGATTCTTGTCGTAGGTGGGCATCTTTTATTTTCGCCGAGATAGAAGCCTCCCAGCGTTATTCTGACGCTTGCAAATCTGCTACGCCCAATCCTAGATTTCTCTTTCTTCCTTTCATCCACAAGCGAATAACAGCGTTTATTCGCGGTTTCCCCTTTCAAAAAACCTGGTTTCACAGCTCGCTTTTTGGTGTTGACACAAAGCGGGAAAAACCAGTGTCCGCTAGCAGATCAAGTTTTTTTTAAGAGGTCTAAAAAGTCGTCTTGACCCATTCTTATCAATGACATATTCTCCCGCCTCATCGACGCGGAAACGTTGATTATTTTTGGCGAGACAAGGAAGTCATTAATACGGAATCCTCATTCTCACCTCGATACGTTTTCACGCCGATTCGAGTATCCATAAGTTCGAGTCTGCACCTGGAGGAAACTCTGCGGACCGCGGATTGGTTGCTGTTCGCACGGACGCGACGGACTGATTTGTAAACGACTTTAGATACTTGATGGAACTTGCTAGTTGCGGACAGGAGGCTGCAACTACAAATCGTCCAATCGCTCCCGGAAATATGCGTGTCCTTTGCCCCCCTGGGATCCGTTGCTTCCGGGGGCATTTTTTATTTCTTGGGAGAGAAACCGCAAGCGAAACCGCGAATACACGCTGATGTTCGCTAATGGAGAAAATCAGAAAACATTAGGATTCAGAGAAGACCGTTCATTTGCATTTCAGTTTTCCGAGCGGACCAAAGCTAATCAGATAAACTACTGGGCTCCCGTTAAATGTTAGAGCTCTTGGTGATCCTCATACATTTCATCAGTTGAGCTTCGTGTTCTTCCGACGGTTCGATCATTCTCTCCCCGCCGGACCTTCCTTCTCCTCTTAATCTTCTTTTCCTAGTCTTAATCTTTTCCAATTTCCTCCATTAGCGAACATCAGCGTTTATTCGCGGTTTCCCTCTTCTATCCTGCGCTCTTCTAAATCCAAATCGCTAGCAATGACAGCGACACGGATTCCGAGAAAGATTCACGTTCAAAAACGCCGATAGGGGACTGAAGACGGTCTGTCTACTTTTCAGTTCTTCAGTTTTTTCGTACTTCCAATTCTCGCCCCTTTGTTTGGTCAACACTATCTTTTGGTCAACACTATGTTTTGGCCAACAATTGTTTGGTCAATGGAGTTCAGCTCGTGTCATTTCAATTCCAGCCCACGACGGATTCATTTAGCTTGATCAACGCACAGCAGCTGGCTCGTTCGGCTCAGTTGGTTTATTCGAGTGGTGAAGAGGTTGAACGAGAAGTTGTCCGCGACTGGGGTTTCCGCGATTTTGAGTTTTTCGATGTCCGTGGAACTCAGGGAATGATCGCGTCCAATCGCGATGTGGTGTTGGTGAGTTTTCGCGGAACGGAGCACGATGCTTTTTCGGACTGGATGACGGATCTTAATGTCGAGCTTGTTCCGGGGCCAATGAAGGGCTATGTCCACGGTGGTTTCTATGAGGCTTTGAGCCATGTTTGGATGCGGATCGACAAGACGGTAAAGAAATTCGATCGTCGGCAGAACAAATCTCTTTGGGTAACGGGGCATAGTCTGGGAGCATCACTGGCAACTCTTTCCGTTGCCCGTTGGCTCGAGCGTGGCCGCGAGGTTGCCGGGTTGTATACGTTCGGCCAACCGCGGACAGGCGACAACGACTTCGCTCGCAACTTCAATTTCGAGTTCAAAACGAACGCTTTTCGATTCGTTAACAACAAGGATCTCGTGACACGAATTCCTCCGCGGGCATTCGGTTACAGTCATCTCGGGACGTTCAAGTATTTCACGGAATCGGGTGTGCTCGAAGATAGCATTGGATGGTGGAATCAGTTCCTCGACAGTTGGAGTTTCAACGTCGAGGACTACTTCCTATCCTTTGATGTTGGCCTTGAAGATCACAGCATGGACATGTATCAACAATTGGTGACCAACGTGGCCAAGAAAGCGCGTACACCTTTGGCGTTGCACCAGAATCTGGACGCCTTCATATATCGCTCCATTCAGCGAATCCAAAATACGGTAAGCGTCCGCCGCCGAACTGCATAGTTTTACGAGACCGTGGCATGGCCATCCTGGTTGGCCATTACCCACATCTTTTGCCGTCACACTCTTCTTCAAATCAACTCGCAACGCGAGTCACCCTCCCATTTATGGGAGGGTCGGAGTGGGGTTAACCAGATTGGGCTCCGGGGAGGGTTTAGGAACTTCGCTAGACGTAGCCGTGCAGATTGTCAAACTGCTATGTCAGCTCAGGTCGCTCTGTAAACGATAGTATTCATGATTCGAGTCAAGTTCGCGTTTTGATTCTTGACGCCGTTGTTGGCGTTACAGCTAGGGTATCGAGTACAAAACGCCCAACACGAGACTTTCAGCTTTCTACTTCTTTCCAGTTCACAAACATGCATGTGAACGTCAAACGAAGTTCCTAAACCCCACCCGGAGCTGAGACTCCGACCTCCCCGCAAGCGGTGAGGTGACTCGCGTTGCGAGTTGATTTCAGGAAGTCCCTCCAGTCAACTCAAAGAATGGTTACGGGTAGGAATGCCCGTGCTCCAATCCTTCTCGTTCCCCTCTCTTTGCAGATAGCCACACTCGGCATTCCTTGTTACTCTGGTAGATTACAAATCGCTCTATCAGGATGGGATCTCGAAGATGCAGTGCTTCCGTTTCTTGGCGTTCACGTTGCTCGCTTTATCATTCACTTGCTCTATTTCAGTGGCAGACGATCGTCCCAATATCGTGTGGATTGTAGTGGAGGACATGTCGTTGCCGTTTGGGTGTTACGGCGAGACGACGATTGAGACTCCCAACGTTGACCAGCTTGCGGCTCAGGGTGTAAAGTTTACTCGCGCCTATGTGACGGCGCCGGTCTGTTCGACAGCTCGCTCGGCATTGGTTACGGGTATGTACCAAACCTCCATTGGCGCCCATCATCATCGCAGCGGCCGTGGCAAGGCGAAAATCCAACTCCCAAAACACATTCGTGTGATCCCAGAGCTCTTTCGCAAATCGGGTTACCACACTAGCAATTCGGCACGAGCGACTTACGTCGCCGACTCGAAAAAAGCGGCGGGGAAAACCGATTACAACTTCCAATGGGACGCTTCCGCCTACGACGGTTACCACTGGAAGATGCGGGAAAAGGGTCAACCGTTCTTTGCTCAATTTCAATTGCGCGGAGGAAAGGCAAGAACGGACAAGACACCAAAACCCGTCGACCCCAAAGATGTCAAGTTGCCGGTTTACTACCCGCGCGATGAAGTGATCCTGCAGGACTGGGCTCTTTACCTCAACTCTGCAATGAACACGGATATCGAAGTTGGACAGATCGTCAAGGACCTCAAAGATGAAGGTGTGCTCGATAATACCTACATCTTCTTCATCACCGATCACGGCATCAGTCACGCTCGAGGCAAGCAGTTTATGTACGAAGAGGGAACGAGGATTCCGTTGGTCGTGCGCGGACCTGGGCTCACGGCTGGAGAAGTACGCGACGACCTTTGTGTGCATATCGACTTAGCGGCGAGTTCACTTTCGTTTGCTGGAATTGACATCCCGAAGTGGATGGAATCGGTTGATCTGTTTGACGAAGACTACCAGCGGAGAGACTACATTATTTCCGCTCGAGATCGTTGCGATGAAACGGTTGACCACATGCGCAGCGTTCGAACCGAGAACTTTAAATACATTCGCAACTTCCTCCCCAAGCGACCGTATCTACAACCCAATGCGTATAAAGACAACAAATCGATCGTGATGCGAATGCGAGAGCTTTACGCCGCCGGGAAACTCGACGCAGCTCAAGCGAAGATCTTGGCAGAATCGCGTCCCCAAGAGGAACTTTACGACTTGGTTGCCGATCCCAATGAGTTGACCAACCTCGCCTCGCAACCCAAGCATCAAAAACAACTTATCCATCTACGTGCAACTCTTGATAAATGGGTCGAAAAGTCACAGGACGCGGGACGTGCTGGCGAGTCAGATTCGATGTACGATAGTGACATGAAGGTTTACTTGGATACGATCAAAATCAGACGACCCGAGCGAGCCGCTGAAATTCAATCCAACATCGATCTCATGAAAAAATGGCAAAGTTTGCAACAGTAAACTTTCCCCATGAGCCCCACTTTCTTCCTTCCAAACGCCAACGAGAGACATATCATGCAGCGACTTGTTGCTTTTACTTTTGTATTCTTTCTCACGACCGCAACCGAGGCTCAACAAGTGCTCGTCGAGGCCGAGAGCTTCACCGATCACGGCGGTTGGAAGTTGGACACGCAGTTTATCGACACGATGGGTTCGCCCTATCTTTTGGCGCATGGTTTGGGACGCACCGTCAAAGACGCAACGACGACGGTCCAAATTCCAGAGCCAGGTGAATATCGAGTCTACGTCCGCACGAAGGACTGGGTGGCCAGCTGGAAAGCTCCCGGAGCGCCAGGAAAGTTTCAGCTGCTGATCGACGGCAAACCTTTGACCGAGACATTCGGAACCAAAGGGGCGACTTGGTCTTGGCACGACGGTGGAACAGTCGATATCAAGAATCAAAAAATCGCTTTGACACTACGAGACCTAACGGGTTTTGATGGGCGTTGCGACGCGATCCTCCTTTCACGCAACGGCACACCTCCTCCCAACGACAACACGATTCTTTCTAGCTGGCGGCGCAACCTGTTGGGACTGGAAGAAAAGCCAACCGAAAAAGACGGCTACGATTTGGTTGTCATTGGCGGCGGCTATTCGGGCGTGGGTTCCGCTTTGTCGGCAGCACGAATGGGCTGTAAAGTTGCATTGATCCAAAACCGTGGCGTGCTCGGTGGAAACGGTTCCAGTGAAGTTCGTGTCTGGGCAATGGGCTTGATCCGCCGGGGCAAGTATCCTCGCATTGGCGAGATCGTTGAAGAGTTCGCAGACAAGGCCAAGAAGTCGCCGGGGACCTACGAAGAATTTGGCGATGCCAAAAAGGAAGCGCTGGTTCAAGCTGAAAAGAACATTGACCTGTATTTAAACCATCACGCATACAAAGTCGAAACGGCGGCCAATCGAATTTCAGCCGTCTATGCATTTGACACACGCACCAGTGAGCACAAGGCATTTCGCGGCGCGTTATTTGTCGACGCAACAGGCCACGGCACCATCGGCTATTTGGCTGGCGCGAAGTGGGACTTCACCCCGAAAGGTCGGATGGGAATGAGCAACATGTGGCGGTGGGATGAAACAGACAAGAAAACTGACTTCCCCAAAACCCCCTGGGCACTCGATCTCGACATGAAAGACTTCCCCTATCCCCGCGCCCATCACGGTCAGTGGTTTTGGGAAAGTGGTTTCGACAAAGACCCGCTTGGTGACGCCGAGGGAATTCGCGATTGGAATCTTCGAGCAGTTTACGGAGCGTTCAACGCGATGAAGAACCGTGACGGGGCCGACAAACACGCGAATGCGATTTTGACTTGGATCGCCTATGTCGGTGGACCACGAGAATCACGGAGGATCTTGGGCGACGTCCTCTTGACTGAGGAAGACATTGTCAACAAACGGGAATTCAAAGACGGCTGTGTGCCCAGCACGTGGTCTATCGATCTTCACTATCCCAAGAAACAATACGCCGAGAAGTATTTAGAAAACCCGTTCATTTCCTACGCGGTCCACGATCGTCGAGTCGATCGGCAATATGGATATCCAGTTCCTTATCGCTGCTTCTATTCCAAAGACATCGATAACTTGTTCATGGCAGGTCGCTGTATCAGCGTGACCCACGAAGCGCTCGGAACTGTTCGAGTGATGAAGACTTGCGGCATGATGGGCGAAGTCGTTGGCAAAGCTGCTTCGATTTGTACAGCTCGCAGCTGCTCTCCACGCGAAGTCTACACCAACTATCTGAGTGAACTCGACAAACTCCTCAACCTTCCCGGTAAAGCTCGGCGTGCAACAACCACAGACGAAATCACGATCCCCAAAGATATCCTGCCACTCGCTGGTAAGTTTGGTCCAGCGACTGGACTCGATATTGCCAAGCTCAAAGGAATTGTCGTTGACGACAAAGATGCAGTGCGCAAAGGCAAATGGACTGTTGGCACTGGCCTGAAAGGCTACGTCGCTTACGGCTACCAATACGCTGGTGCTAACTCCAAATCGTCGATGCGATTTGAAGTGAAAGTGCCAAAAGCGGGCAAGTACGAAATCAGAATCGCCTATCGCGAACACCCAAACCGCGGGAAGACCGTACCGGTTAAGGTGATCGTCGAAGGAACCGCGACCGAATCGCGAGTCAACATGACACAGCCCCCTAAACTGGAAAACGGATTTCATTCTCTTGGAGTTTTCGAAATCGGAGCCAGTAAGACGGCAGTCGTTGAAATATCGACGAAAGAATCGAGTGGAACAGTCCACGCGGACGCGGTCCAAGTTCTCGCCCAATAAGGCGCGGGCCACGAAGCTGAAAACACGAAGCTGAAACTGTCTGGCCTCGACGAAAGTCGCATTGGAAGTTCGCAAGCCATGACCGACGCGCCAATTCTTCCGCAAATCGCGGCCGAAAAAGCGGAACCGCGTCGCTCTTCACGAGCGACCCGGCTTTTGCTCATGGGCTTTCGTCTCTCGCTGTTGGTCGTCATTGTCTGGGTTATTCGCGACCAACATCAATGGCTTTCCGCACAGCGGCGAGGGCAATTGCAATCGTCGCTTTCAATCGCCGATATACATGACTTCTTCCCCGCCGCGACCGAGTTTGGTAATTGGGATATCGTTCACGGCGGCCGATTAGTCAGAGGCGAAAACAATAAACCTCTCGGCTATATCTTCATGACTTCGCCAACCGCCGACGAAGTCATCGGATACTCTGGTCCAACGAACCTATTAATTGCGACAGACGCCAACCACGCGATCGCCGGCATGAAAATACTTACCAGCGAAGACACGGAAGATCACGTGGCAATGGTGGTAGACGACGCGAATTTCTTTAGTGGCTTTGTTGGAAAACCGCTCAGTGACATCGATGCAAATAATATCGATGCAGTGTCTGGCGCAACGTTAACTAGCAAGGCGATTGTGGAAACGATGTTCTTGCGAATGCACGGCACCAAGCCGTCACTTAAATTCTCAGAAGCCGTAAAACTCGAGGAGGTCGAGCGTTTCTTTCCGACCGTTAAACGGCTCCAAGTCCAATCTACATCCGCTACAACACTCAATGTGTTCGATTCAACCGACCAAAAGCTTGGTTCGATCGTTCGCACTGGTGCAGCGTCGGAATCACTGATGGGGTACCAGGGGCCAACCGACGCCATCATCGCTTTGGGACCAGATGACCGAGTTGTCGGGGTGGCAGTGCATCAGTCGTACGACAATAAAGAATATGTTGACTACGTTCGCGATGATGATTACTTCGCAAAACTATTTAACGGAAATACGCTCGGCGACTTGGCGGCTATCGACATAAACGAAGCTCAGATCGAAGGCGTTTCCGGAGCGACGATGACGAGCGTTACGCTCGCAGAAGGATTGATCGCGGCAGGCCGCGAGGCGGCCAGTAAAACGGTTGCAACACATGAACCCAGATCACTTCAGATTGCCGCTCGGGACATCAGTACGATCGCAATAGTATTGTTCGCATGCGTTTTGGCGTTCACTCGACTGAGAGCCAAACGCTGGGTCCGGATCGTGTTCCAAGTCCTGCTAATCGGCTACCTTGGTTTTGTAAATGGCGACCTCATTTCACAAGCCTTACTGATTGGATGGGCACAAAACGGAGTACCCTGGAAAAATGCACTGGGGCTAACTTTCTTGACTGGGGCTGCGTTTGTTATTCCGCTCATCGGACGTCGACAAGTTTATTGCCATCACATTTGTCCGCACGGCGCCGCTCAACAACTGGTCCGCGGATTGTTGCCATGGCGAGTGAGGCTGCCCAGCTGGTTATCCAAATCGCTGAAAGGCGTCCCGCCTTTGTTATTGGCAATGATCGTTATCATTACCATGCAAGGAGTCGCGGCAGAAATTGCTCACTTCGAACCCTTTGACGCTTACGTCATCCAAGCGGCTGGCGTCGCGACGCTCACCATCGCCATCCTAGGACTCGTCGCGTCCATGTTCGTGCCAATGGCCTATTGTCGCTTCGCATGCCCAACCGGCGCCGTTCTTGATTATGCTCGGCAACACGGTCAAAGCGACCGTTTCGGACGACGAGACTACATCGCAGCTGGACTCGTGCTGCTCGCCATAACGCTGCGCGTATTAACGACGATGTAACGAACAGCACTCGTTAGCCAGCATGTTCAGACACGCTACTCAGACACGCTACTCAGACAACGCGACTAAAAAACGGCTCGCTATTCTTTCAGGACTAGGTCGATACACATAACGGCGCCGAGGATCAGTTGGCGAACTGGATTATCTGGCGGCACGTCTTCGGAAATTTCTAGCATATAATTATCGGCACTAGTGAAGAGTTCTTTTCCAAAACCCGACCACTTCTTGGAAACTTTGGCTAACAAGTTGTCGCCCGCCATGAAGTTGAATTCCCAGCTCGTCCACTTTCCCTTCAGGTCACAAAGTGGTTCATCGTTTGCCCCTAGGACGCTGAAGGCTCCGCCAATGGAGAAGAATTTTTGCTTGAAACCGCCGATACGAGAATCGCTTTCATCCAAAACATCGACTTTGGAGAGAAAGATCGAGATTCCACGTTTGACTCGCACGACCGGTTCGCCGCTGGGAGTCCGAATCTGCACGTCAAAAGGTGTCATTCGTTTATAATCTGTAAAACGAAGCATCTTGGTAAAGAAACCAAGACTCTCTTCGCGGCATTGCAAAATAATCTCGCTCGTCTCCGGATCCAAGACATCGTAGTTGCTGGATGCCTTGAACATTCCAACGTGTTCTTTTACGAAGTAAAGGTTGCGGTTCAACACTGGATGCATGAAATTACCTCTCAAGATTGGGGGCGGGTATCGAGCGTGATTTTGAGTCATTCCGATGGATAAATCAATAGTTTGAACCAGAAACTTGATAGCGCCGTAACCCAGCCAAATGTCGATGACGAGGAAATAATGGCTAAATCGAAACTGCTGACTGACGAGCAAAATGTAACTCGATGCTGGTGGTGCGGGTCTGCCGCAGACTACGTAACCTACCACGACGACGAATGGGGTGTTCCCGAAACCAGCGACAATCGCTTGTTCGAAAAGATCTGCCTCGAAGGCTTTCAAGCTGGGCTCAGTTGGATTACCGTTTTGCGAAAACGAGAAGCGTTTCGAAAAGCGTTCTCTGGTTTCGAAATCGCAAACGTCGCTCGCTTCACTGAAACGAAAGTCAATCGTCTCGTCGAAAATGCGAAGATCATTCGCCACCGCGGCAAGATAGAATCGACGATCAACAACGCTCTACGCGCAATCGAAATGATCGAAGAACACGGTTCACTTGCCGACTTCTTTTGGAAATACGAGCCGCGTCGTCGCAACCCGCCCAAAGTCTGCACCGGCAAATCCGACATTTCAACTCAGATGAGCAAAGACTTGAAGAAGCTCGGCTGGTCATTCGTCGGTCCAACCACTTGCTACTCATTCATGCAAGCGATGGGCATGGTCAATGACCACCAAATCGGCTGCGAATTTCGCGACGTGGTGGAGCAAGCGCGGACGGAGATGGACGATTGGTAACCCGACGCGTAAGCGCGAGACGACTCGCAACGCGAGTCAACCTCCCTTTTTGGGAGGGCGGAGTGGGACTAACCAGATTGGGCTGCGGGGAGGGTTTAGGAACTTCGTTTGACGAGGCCATGCAGATTGTCAAACCGCTATGTCAGCTCAGGCCACCGCCCTGTGGAAGATAGTATTCATGATTCGAGTCAAGTCCGCATTTTGATTCTTGACGCCGCAGGCGTTACAGCTAGGTGTCGAGTACAAATCGCCCAACACGAGACTATTGTCTCGCTGCTTCTTTCCAGCTCGCAAAGACGTGCAGGTGAACGTCTAGCGAAGTTCCTAAACCCTCCCCGGAGCTGAGACTCCGACCCTCCCGGAGGGAGGGTGACTCGCGTTGCGAGTTGATTTGCACATACATTTGCGCGTCATCTCCCAATCTCCCAATCTCCTTATCTCCTTATCTCCTTATCTCCCCATCTCCTTGTCTCCCCATCTCCCTCTCACACCGGTCGCATTCCGCCGCGGATGGCGCCGGCCGCTGTTGCTCCGTAGTTGGCTTCAAACGCGGGATCGAGTGGACGGCTGTTTGGCACAGAAAGCCAAATCCGCAACAGATGTCTGCGGCGTTCGAGTTCTTGGTGATCTTCAAAAGCGGAACGGCGATGAAGGGTCACCCAATTGTTTAAGAGCAGAATATCGCCTTCTACTTGGCGAAACGTCACATGCATCGACTCTTCCTCGGCAACCTCTTGCACAAAGTCGAGAGCTTCGAGTTGTAGAGGCGTCATATCGGGAACATCGGGCATTGAGTACGCGCGGTCGATCAGCACTCGCAGCAAGTTGGCGGCGAAGTAGCCATCGTGTAGGGAGAAGATGGGTTGCTGACAATAGGACCGTTGGTTCGCGGTATCGACGTTGTGTCGTTTGTAGTAAAAGGGCTTTACGAGTTCGGCCAACAATTCTGGCCGTCGGTGTAGAATCTCGTTGTAAAGTGCCGGCGAGCTAACGACCTGATTCTCTCCACCCGCTTTCGCTTGCTGCAAACATAAAAACGTGATGACATCGCAACGATCGGTATGAAAGCTCAATCCCTTCGCCGTATTTGGACCACGAGCTTTTGGATCGTTCTCGCCAAACCCCTCATCGCGAACGTGAAAGATCCGCTCGCCCTTGGCACTCTGCGAAACGGCGGTGCCGACATGAGACATCACCCCAAAGAAAATCCTTTCGGCTTCATCTTGAGAGTATTTTGTCCTTGGAAATCCTCGGATCATCGTCGCGCCAGATCCGTTTTCCAAATTTTCCTGTACGCCGCGCAGCAAGGCTCCAAGTTTCGGCAAGACGAAATCGTCAATTCCGATCGACTCACACGGCATGTCGGCGACGGCGGTCAGCGCGGAATCGAGTTCCTCGAGATGCTGGTCAGTAAGAGTCAAGGTCCAATCATCTCGCGACAACAATTCGTTGCCGCGCCAGACGGCTTTAATATCCAAAGGATTTCGTTCAGGCATCGGCTCTATCTTTTCGCGTGGCCAGCAGTAAATCGACAAACTATGACACAATATTACTCGATTTCCCTGTCCTGTTGCGGTCCGTTCGCTGATTCGCGTTCGAATTCGTGACAGACAGCGAGTAATATGGAGTCGATGTTACGAGACTTGAAATAGACGAGGACACACCGGGATGACACTACAACTTCGAGCGTTCATTTTAGCAGCCTACTTCAAATCGAAATGTAGAACTTTCGCATGTTTGCTGCTGCTCACGATACCTACCACGGTCTTTTCGGCCGAGCGGCCCAACATCGTATGGGTCAGTTGCGAAGATATTAGCGAGCACCTTGGTTGTTACGGAGACGATCAGGCAACGACGCCGCAGATCGATCAACTGGCAAAAGAAGGCGTGCTCTACGAACAAGCGTTCGTCGCTGCCGGAGTCTGCGCCCCTTGTCGATCGACCATCATCACGGGGATGTATCACACCTCTATCGGCACGCATCACATGCGATGTAGTGCTCAACTGCCTGAATTCATAAAGCCATTCACGATCGCCATGCGAGAGGTAGGTTACTACTGCACCAACAGTGCGAAAACCGATTACCAATTCAAGGCGCCCAAAAACACGTGGGACGAATCGAGTGGAAAAGCGCACTGGCGAAAGCGAAAGGACAAAGACCAACCGTTCTTCAGTGTCTTTAATTTTACCGAGTGCCACGAATCGGGGATCAACAGCGATTCCAAGTACCATGCGGTAACGAAAGGGATCGAAAAACATGACCCCGCGACATTGAAGTCTCTTCCACCGTATTACCCAGACACCCCCACGGCTCGGGAATATTGGGGGCGATACTACGATGTGATTACATCGATGGATCGTCGAGTTGGCAAAATCATTGCCGAGCTCAAGGAAGACGGACTGTACGAAGACACGATCGTCATCTATTGGTCGGATCACGGAGTTGGTCTGCCACGAGCGAAGCGTTGGCTCTACGATTCCGGCATGAAAGTTCCGCTGATCGTTCGAGCGCCAAAGAAATGGGAGTCCTTGATCGAAGGCAAGCCAGGTTCAACCATCGATCGATTAGTCTCCTTGATGGACTTGGGCCCGAGCATGCTCAATCTCGCTGGAATCTCGGCACCAGAACACATGCAGGGCCAAGCGTTCCTCGGCAAAAATCAGCCGCCTGCTCGCGATTACGTTTTTGGAGCGCGAGATCGGATGGACGAACGATACGACGTCATTCGCGCCGTCCGCGACAAGCGTTTCAAATACATTCGAAACTATGAGCCGTTCAAACCGTATTACCAATACATGAACACCCCCGAAAACGGACCGCTCATGCGCGAGCTCCGCCGATCGCAAAACGACGGAACTATGAACTCGGGCGAAGCTCTTTTCATGGCAGCGACGAAACCCAACGAAGAACTGTACGACACTCAGACCGATCCACACGAAATCAAGAACCTCGCTGCCAACCCACAGTATCGAGAGATACTCGAGCGATTGCGGAAAGTTCATTTACAGTGGGTACTCGATACAAAAGACGTCGGCTTGATTCCCGAAGGCGAACTTACCGTTCGCGAGAAAACTCTCGGTGATCGATACAGCATTTTGCGACAAAAAGGAGCCGAAACTCTGATGATTCGCATTCGCGATGCTGCCGCCGCGTCACTCGATGGTGAAACGGCCTTAGCCAAACTCGTTGCCGCCACAAATGATGACGATGCAGCTGTTCGTTATTGGGGAGCTATTGGAATCGGCAATCTTGGGACCAAAGCCAAATCCAATGAAAAGACGATTCGCCGTTTGCTCGACGATCCATCCGCCGTTGTCCGCGGCGCCGCGGCCAGAGCCTTGTGCCATATGGAGAAACCCAAAGACGCTTTACCTATCCTTACGCAGATCCTACATGAAGGAACTCAGTGGGAACGTCTTTATGCGATCAACGTTCTGGATGAAATCGACGAACAAGCTATGCCCGTGATCGCGGATATTAAGAAGGGCCTAAAATATCGCAACGGCTTGGTGGCCCGCGGTAAATACGTCGTGCGAGTCGCGAACCGAACGCTGAATGAACTGCAGGGAACGAACAACCGAGTGCCCTAACAGTTCAAAACGTTTGAAGTTGCTTTGCCTCGCCAACTTCCTATGATGAAGACTCCTGCTAGAACGATTCAAAACATTGAATGTACGATACCTCACACTTTATGAGCGGATCTGATGTCACTTAAAAAGACTCTTTCTCGTGTTTGCACTTTTTGTGTCGACTTTCAATCTACCGTGTGACGCCAAAGCGAATGACAACGAAGGACTCGACGATCCATCGGCGACTGTCCTGCTTATTACCAATGTAAAACTCGCCAAGGCATGGCGGCCCTTTGCCGACTGGAAGACTCGACTAGGAAAGGCGACTCATATCGTCACTGTTCAAGAGATCGAAAAGACATATAAAGGTGTCGACACTCAGGATAAGATTCGCAAATGTGTACTCGACTACTGCGACAACCACGGAACTCGTTGGGTGATATTGGGTGGCGATAGCGAGCCGGGTGGAAAGGGTGTCGTTCCAGATCGCGACACGCTCCACGATTTAGGCGGGTTGCGCTACGCTGACATTCCCACCGACATCTACTTCCTCAGTAAGCGCTCGTGGGATGAAAACGAAGACGGCATCTATGGCGATTGGAAAAACGATCGCGATGCGGTCAGTTACATCAACACCAAAGCCAGCATCGGTAGTATTCCAGTTCGCACCGAAAAGCACATCGCGGACTACACCGCAAAAGTCATCGCCTATGAGAGCAATTATCCGACCAAAGAATTCGCGGACAAGCTCGTGTACGCCTGCCCCATTCCAATGGCTTATCCAAAGTTGAATACCAGCAAGAGCGAAGTTGGCGTCTTGTGGAAACGCGGCAAGATCCTGCAATACTTCAGTGAGAAAACGCCGTGGGATAAAGACGAGGATGGCGATCACGATTTATCGCCGGAAAACTGGATTAATTTCATCAACCAGAAAACAGCCGGAAAGGTTCATGTCCATGGTCACGGATTCTTGCCGTTGTGGGTTCTCGAAGGAAACAAGACATTTGAGAATCGGCACGTCGACAAACTAACGAATGAAAATGCCTACCTCGCAATGACGACCGTTTCGTGTTTTACAGGTCAATACGACAGTCGCAAAGACCCTTCGATCACCGAGGCGATGTTGCGGAAAGCAAAGGCAGGTGCGGTATTGATTGTCGCGCCATCGCGAGAAGGCGTTCCGATCTTTCACAATCCTCGAGTTGATTTTCGCTTGATGGTATCCGAAGGAAAAATGGACGGCACAACCACGACGATGACTCGGTTTTGGAAATACGCACTCGACAAAGAAATGACTGCTGGTGAAGCGCTCAGAGCGGCCAAATCTGACATGGTCAAAGATGCGGGAAAAACTGCGGGCTTCCACTTCCTGCAATGTGAGCTCAACCTGCTGGGAGACCCAACACTCGACCTCCGCCCCACCAACCCCGTCACGCCAAAAATCCTCAACGACGAAACTATTAAGCGTGGAAGCCAAGAACTGACGGTCAAAACGAATTCGCCAAACACGAATGTTTGCGTATGGAAAGGTAGTGAATGCTACGTCGTTGCGAAAACCGACGAAAAGGGAATGGCAACCGTTGAGATCGCACCCAAGACAGCCGGCGATCTACTCATCACCCTTAGCGGTCCGAGAGTCAACGCGGTTACGAAAACCGTCACTGTCAAATAACGTCACTGTCAAATAACGTGACTGTCAAATAACGTGACTGTCAAATAACGTGACCGTCAAATAACGTGACTGTTAAAGACGTGGCCGACCGCTGGACCGTTATTCGTCTAACAGCGCTTTTAACTGATCGAACGCCAGTGCCCAAGGTGGCCGCAAGAACCCGAGAGCTCGCACGTCTTCAAACCAATAGCCGAAAGGTGAGTGACGCGAGAACGTGCCACCACCGAGCGCTTGGCAAAGCCGTTTGAGCACCGATTCTGATAACTCGGCAATCCCTGTCTTTCCCAACAACACGTCCTTTCGCGGATCCGGCTCTTGCTCAACCGCTCGCTGCATCCCGTCGAAGGCCTGTTGAATCAACCAATATTCAGTTTCCGCTCGAGTCATCTCGACTTGAACGAACGCATTTTCCGATCCCGCGGTTTTCTCGCGAGCTAACTCCATCGCCTGTTCGACGATACCCACGATTACACTGGTGAACAGGCAACCGATGAATCCGCCGGAACGCATTGCGATGGCTCCAAGACTATTCTTCCAAGCGATGCGAGTGGCGGGGAAATCTTCGTAAGCAAGAGCATGACTTTGAGTAGCGGGCATGCCGTGACCATCCCACTCGGCAATCATTTTCACGCCTTGGGAGCCGTCGAAAGGAACATCTTTGGTATCGAGGAAAAACCAATCTGGCTTGCCTTCATCCTGGGCGATCGCTGTCGTAACCATATAGCGGAGCATGCCAGAACCGCTACCGAAATGCTTCTGACCCGAGAGTTGATAATTTAGCGAGCCGGAGTCGCTTGTCGGTTGAGCCGTCGCCTTGGTCTTGGCGACGTCGCCGCCACTGCCAGGTTCCGAAGTTATCGTTCCCCACCAGTCTCCATTGCGGACTGTTTCGCAAATCCACTGGCATTGAGCATCCCAAGCCCGCTGTTGTGGATCGTCTGGAGAATCTGCAATTTGCGGTGTTCCAAACCAATACGACAGAACGGCGGGATGCATGGCGGAGACAAGTGCGACCGACGAATCGCCTTTGGCCAATGCTCGCAAAGCAGAGCAAATGGGACGAACCGATTCCTCGACGCTAACCCAATGACCGCCAGCCGATTCTGGTATCGCTAAAAGCAAATACCCCGTCTCCGCGATCGCTTGAAAATCAGCTCGATCGAGCGAACGACGTCTCTGTCGTTCGCCGCGATCTCGACTGAATTCTGTGGCTAAATCAACCACTTTTTCCTGCAGCTGCTGGACGCTCATCTTTTTGCACTCCATTGAAAACTCGCGGCGTTAGCACGAATTGTTAACACCCATTTTCGACGGGCATTGTCTCGCTCATAAGAATCCTGTTGCAGCTACAACGTGGGTAACGTAACGTTGCTGAAACGCAAAATCTCTAGGTGATATGAGCGCCTTGAGTTTCGACGTAGACGGAGTACAACGATTGGCTGGCTGTCATGAACAACCGATTTCGCTTTTTGCCGCCGAAGCAAACATTGGAACAAATCTCTGGCAAAAGAATCTGACCGATGCGGGTGCCGTCGGGTGCAAAAATATGAACGCCATCGTATCCTTCACCGACCCAACCTGCACTGGCCCAGATATTGCCGAGCACGTCGGCTCGAATGCCATCCGCAAAACCTGCCTTGCCGTCCAATTCCATCGATGTAAATACTTTTGGATTAGCGAGCTTTGTTTGACCTACAACATCCCAAACCTTGATGTTTTTAGGCGCGTCTTTGTAATGCGATGCGCCCGTGTCTGCCACGTACAGTTTTTTGTAGTCCGGTGAAAAGCAAAGCCCGTTCGGTTTGTAGATGTCATCAGCGACCATGACGATCGCGCCCGTCTTGGGATCGATGCGATAAATCGCTTCTTTGATTACGAGGTCACCTTTGTTGCCTTCATAATTCATGAGGCTACCGTAGCCGGGATCGGTAAACCAAATACCGCCGTCCGGGTGGACAACTGCGTCGTTCGGTGCATTGAACGGTTTGCCATTGTACTTATCCGCCAAGATAGTCACCCGACCACTGTGTTCGTAGCGAACGACTCGACGATGTCCGTGTTGGCAAGAAATCTGGCGACCCTGATAGTCGAACGTGTTGCCATTGCTATTTCCGGAAGGATCGCGGAATTTGCTAGTGTGACCATCTTCTTCTAACCATCGCATCTGACTATCGTTGGGAATATCACTCCACAACAGATATCTTCCAACACCATTCCAGGCTGGACCTTCCGCCCATAATGTTCCGGTATGCAATCGTTGAATCGGTGTGTTGCCGAGCTTGATTTTGTCGAATCGAGGATCGAGCGAAATAATGTCGGGGTCCGGGTACCGTACGGGAGCCGCGTTGGGACCGTAATCTCTGCCCAGTGCGGTCGAGGTAAATGCGGTCGCGGCAATTGCAGACGTAGCAACGGCAGAAGCGGCGGTCAGAAACGACCGTCGGTCTACAGGCTTTTCTTGAGGAGTTTCATTCGCCGAGGCATCAAGTTTGTGAATCATTGTTTTCTCTCATCATCGCGGGCTGTCGGACACTCAAACGAAGTTGCAATTATACGATGTCGAGAGGGCAAAAACATCAAACGCACGATAGAAAATCTGCATAGAATTGCGGTTGCTAGGGCTGGGCGAGAAACGAAGCGGCGGTGAGCACCACGATCAATACGACAGCCAATACGCCAAAAGCGAACCAAGAGACGTTGCGGCTATCGACCATTTCTTGCGATCTTTGCACCCGTTGGGCGAGACATAATTGGCCGTTATCAATCACCGATCCAGCGCCGACGTCGTCGGAAGTCGGCTCTTGCAGCGGGAACGCCTCGGACAGCATTTCGTTCATGCGCCCTTGCACTGAACGCGCGTTGAACGGACGATTTGCTGCGTCCTTCTCGAGCAATTGCATGATAATTTCGATGAGAGCGGGTGGTGTCCGCGGCGCCAATTCCGTCAACTCCGGAGGGGGCTCGTATAACTGTTGATACATCAATTGGGCGAAGTTCGCGCCGCGAAATGGCGGCTGACCAGTGACCAATTCGTAGGCGACGCAGCCCAGTGCATAAAGATCCGCTTGACCCGTTATCGGCTGCTCGCCGCGAATTTGCTCCGGCGACATATAACCGTGTGTGCCAACCACCATTCCTTGAGTAGTTAGGTCGGTGGCGTGAGCGTCGTGAGCGGTGCCGAAGTCGCCGAGTTTGACGGTGCCGTCCTGGCTCAAGAATAGATTCGACGGCTTGAGGTCGCGATGTACAATTCCATGGTTGTGTGCGTACTGGAGAGCCGAAGCGACTTGGCGACAACAACTAGCCGCTTCCCCCCAACTCAATGCTCCTGTTGTTTCTAGCAGTTCTTTGAGCGTCCCAGTTTCCGACAACTCCATGGCATAAAACAGTTGTCCATTGTCATTGCCACCGCCGAAGTAGTTGACAATATGGGGATGGGAGAGTCTGGATAGGACGAGCATTTCGCGTTCGAAGCGGGCGACGACAAGTTTGTCCTTGGACATGTTAGCGAGCAGCATCTTTAGCGCAACGGGCTCGCCCGTCGATTTATCGATTGCTCGATAAACCGAACCGACCGTGCCGACGTTGATCAAATCGCCAACTTCGTAGTCTGAAAGCTTTTGCCGATTCACTTCGAACTCTTTATCGAACTCTTTATCAGTGGTGGGTCAACAATACAATTTGTAGACGATGTTAAGTATATACCGACAGTTCCTCGCGTTGAAACCAATTCAACATCGATCTTTTCAATAAACTCCCCACGTTTTCATCTTGAAAATAGGCTAAAATGGGAGTTTTCCCACCCGCAACTCACACCATCCAAGGTGCAATATGTTTCCGACTCGACCGTTCTTATTATCCGTTGCAGTTCTTTTGATACTCGGGCAACTGACGTGCGATGTACATGCCCAAAAGAAAGCGCATTTTGCACCAACCAAGAAGACTTTTTACAAGAAGGTCGGCGACGCGACATTGCAGCTCCACATATTTGAGCCCAAGAACCACAAAGCTTCCGAAGCGCGTCCCGCGATCGTATTCTTTTTCGGTGGCGGTTGGACTGGTGGTTCACCATCACAATTCTATCCGCATTGCGACTACCTGGCCTCTCGCGGCATGGTTGCTATTTCGGCCGAATATCGCGTAAAGAAATCACATGGAACAACTCCCTTCGATTGTGTACGCGACGGCAAATCGGCAATCCGCTGGGTTCGAGCTCACGCCAAGGAACTCGGCATCGATCCGAACCATATCGCGGCAGGCGGAGGTTCCGCTGGAGGACATGTCGCCGCCGCAACGGGAACTGTTCCGGCACTCGAACAAGACGGCGAAGACAAGTCGGTCAGCTGTAAGCCAAACGCGTTGGCTTTATTCAATCCAGTCTACGACAACGGTCCCCAAGGATACGGCTACGACCGTGTGAAAGAACATTACAAAGACATTTCTCCGATGCACAACATTACCAAGGATACTCCCCCAGCGATCGTTTTCCTTGGAACAAAAGACAGCCTCATTCCCGTCGCGACGGGGAAGTCATTCCAAGCCAAGATGAAAGAAGCGGGTTGCCGCAGCGAGTTGATGTTATTTGAAGGACAGCCACACGGCTTTTTCAATTACGGCAGGGGAGACGCTTATCGCCACACCGTTTCCGCCATGGACGAATTCCTACAGTCTCTGGGCTACTTAGAAGGAAAGCCGACGATCGACGGATCGGGCAGGCCCGAACTTTTGAAGTAAACTGCTTTATTTGACTCGTAACGATAACACGCCAACCAATCGCCCAGCAGGATTAGATGACGATGAGTTTCGGCAATGAAGGTGTCCCTGGCTTAGTGACCACGGACCACTGGTTCCAAGTTCCGCTCGACTATTCGAATCCAGACGGAGAGCACATCGAAGTCTTTGCCCGCGAAGTTGTCGACCGACAACGGCAAGATGAGCGACTTCCGTACTTGGTCTTTTTTCAAGGCGGGCCAGGTTTCGGTTCGCCGCGGCCGACTGGTAAGAGTGGTTGGCTAAAACGAGCGTTAAAAGAGTACCGAGTCATTTTGCTCGACCAACGCGGAACGGGCCGCAGTACTCCTGTATGCGAACCAACGTTGGCGAAACGGGGCGATGTAGACGCCCAGGTCGAGTACCTTCGGAATTTCCGCGCCGACTCTATCGTCCACGACGCCGAACGCATCCGCCATCATTTTTGTGGCGACGAGACTTGGACTGCGTTGGGACAGAGTTACGGTGGTTGGTGCATCAGTTCTTATCTGTCGTTTCATCCCGAAGGCCTTGCCGCGGCGTTATTTACCGGAGGCCTACCTCCTATCCAACAAACGGCGGACGATGTTTATCGAGTGACCTATCCGCTCGTAGAAAAGAAGATCAACCGTTTTTATGAACGTTACCCCGAGGATGAAGCACTGGTAAAACAGATTGTCGATTATCTAAACGACAACGAGGTCCGGCTTCCACAGGGCGATATTCTTTCCGTTCGTCGTTTTCAACAAATAGGTTTGGCTTTTTACCGCAGCACGTCGTACGAGGACGTCCATTATCTTTTGGAAAACGCGTTCGTAGATGGCCCCGATGGACCAACTTTGCATTACCGATTTCTGCGCGAGCTGGAAGCGACGACCCCATTTGAAGCTCATCCTATTTTCGCTTTGTTGCACGAAGCCATTTATGCGGAACACAGGGCGACGAATTGGGCGGCGCATCGAATTCGCGGCGACTATCCTCAATTCGATGACCACAGTTCCCGAATTCTACTCACCGGTGAAATGATTTACCCGTGGATGTTCGACGAGTACGAAAAGCTGAAGCCGTACAAAGAATTGGCCGAAAAACTCGCTGCCATCGACGACTGGGGAGACGTATACAATGTCGAACAACTTCAAGAAAACGAAGTCCCCACAGCGGCGATCGTTTACTACGAAGACATGTGCGTCGCTCGACAATTCTCCGAGCAAACAGCAAAGCTGATCAATGGGACCAAGATCTGGGTAACCAACGAGTACGAACACGACGGGCTACGCATAGACGGTGAACGCATTTTAAGTCGCTTAATCGACATGGTTCGAGGCGAGACAGGTTTTGCACACTAAACACATCCATGGATCATCATGAACATTGAGTCCATCATGCCATTTTTGGCAATGCTACCGATCCTGGTTGTTGCCGTGCTGTTGGTAGGCTTGCGACTTCCGGCGAGCCGCGCGATGCCGGCGTCTTATGCCGCTGTGGCGGTGCTGGCCTACTTTGTTTGGAACATTTCGGCGACGAAAATTGCCGCTGCAACAATTGACGGACTCATGCTTGCGACGTCGCTGTTGTACATCATCTTTGGCGCAATTCTGCTACTAAATACAATGCAAGAGAGCGGTGCTCTTTCTGCAATCCGACGTGGTTTTGTAAACGTCTCTCCCGATAAACGCGTCCAAGCGATCATTATCGCCTGGCTGTTTGGATCGTTTATTGAAGGCTCGGCTGGCTTCGGTACTCCCGCTGCTGTCGCCGTCCCGCTACTCGTTGGATTGCGTTTTCCGCCCATGGCTGCGGTCGTCGTCGGAATGATCATTCAAAGCACGCCTGTATCTTTCGGTGCTTTGGGAACGCCGATTCTGATCGGAGTCGGCAATGGACTTACCGACGGAGGGGAACTTGCTGCTGGTGTTCGAGACTATGCTACGACTATGGGATTCGTCGGCAGCAACGGCGCGGTCGACATGTCGAGTTTGCTTCACTTGGTTGGCGCGCGAGTAGCGTTGCTTCACGCAATCAATGGATTGTTAGTTCCGCTTTTTGTCGTGACGATCATGACTCGCTTTTTCGGTCCCAAGCGGTCGATCATCGCTGGCCTGAAGATGTGGCGATTCGCGTTGTTTGCTTCGCTTGCTATGACGCTGCCGTATTGGCTCGTCACAACTTACTTGGGGCCAGAGTTTCCGTCGCTGATCGGCGGACTCGTCGGGTTGGCAATTGTTGTACCAGCTGCTCGAGCTGGTTGGTTCTTGCCGAACGAACAACCTTGGGATTTCGGGCCACAGGAAAAGTGGGAGGAAGAATGGACTGGCACTCAAAGCGCTGGCGATGCGAAACTCGAAGAGGAACTCACCGGCAAATCGACGATGAGTTTATTGAAAGCTTGGTCGCCTTACGTGCTGGTCGCAATCCTTTTAGTCTGCACCCGCCTGCCCGTGCTCGGAATTGGCGAGAGGCTAAAATCTAGCTTCGTCACGATTACTTGGTCGAATATTCTGGGAACGGAAATCTCTCGAGACATACAACCTCTCTATCTACCAGGCTCAATCTTTCTCGTCACGTCATTGTTCGCATTTTTCTTCTACCGAATGGACGCTTCGCGTTACGCCAGAGCATGGAAACAATCTTCCTCGACGGTTGTCAAAGCCTCCGTCGCTTTGATCTTTACCGTGCCAATGGTCCGCGTTTTCATCAACACGGGAGGTGGTGGGGAGGACGATCCGATCGCGATGCCCCAAATGCTCGCCCAGTGGATCTCGGAAACGACCGGTTCCACTTGGCCGATATTCTCACCAGCGGTTGGCGGCTTCGGCGCATTTATCGCCGGCAGCAATACGATCAGCAACATGATGTTTTCCCTCTTCCAATTCAATGTTGGTCAAGCGATTCTAGTCGACCCAATATGGATCGTATCGCTGCAGGCCGTTGGAGGTGCAGCGGGCAATGTCATCTGCGTGCACAACGTCGTCGCCGCGTCCGCAGTCGTTGGCTTGGTCGGCAAGGAAGGTACGATCATTCGCAAGACGCTCCCGGTGTTCCTGTACTACGCGAGCATGGCTGGAGCAATCGGTTATGCGATTGTGTGGACCAGCACCAAGGGCTGGTTGAATCTTGGTACTATTCTCATTGCCTCAATTCTCGCGGTGTTAATTACAATCATTGTGATCGCCGTTAAAAATGATCGCAAAACAACTTAGACTTTCACGAGATAACAACATGAACAAAACCATCTCAACAATTCTCGCTACACTCTGTTTGGCCATTTCGGCGACGGCATATGCTGAAACGCGGAAGCCGAATGTCGTCATAATCTATAGTGACGACCAGGGTTCGTTCGACGCCAACTGCTATGGCTCGAAAGACTTGATAACGCCAAACATCGACCGGCTGGCCGCTACTGGCGTGAAGTTTAACCAGATGTATTCCCCCTCGGCGATTTGTTCGGCTTCGCGGGCCGGATTGCTGACTGGCAGGTTTCCGGCTAGATCCGGCGTGCCCGGAAACGTGTCATCTCAGGAAGGCGTTCCAGGAATGCCGACCGAACAAGTCACGATGGCCGAAATGCTAAAAAGCGCTGGCTACGCAACGGGCCACGTCGGCAAATGGCACCTCGGCTACACTCCCGCAACGATGCCAAACGGCCAAGGATTCGATTCCAGTTTCGGCCACATGGGCGGCTGCATCGATAACTACTCGCATTTCTTTTACTGGGTTGGCCCCAACCGACACGACCTCTGGCGCGATGGAAAACATATTCACGAAGACGGTGTCTTTTTTGGCGACTCCATGGTTCGGGAGTGCAAATCTTTCATTGATAAGAACAAAGAGAATCCGTTCTTTCTGTACTGGGCGATCAACTGGCCTCACTATCCGCTGCAAGGAACGGCCAAGTGGCGCGAGAAATACAAAGACCTGCCGCATCCGCGCGACAAGTACGCTGCATTTGTGTCGAGTTTAGACGAGCGAGTTGGCTTGGTTATCGATCACCTCGAGGAACAAGGCCTACGAGAGAACACGCTGATCGTCTTTCAATCCGACCACGGCCACTCGACCGAAGACCGTCAATTCGGTGGCGGCGGAAATGCTGGTCCCTTACGAGGTGCCAAAGGTTGTTTGTTTGAAGGGGGTATTCGAGTACCCTCGGTTGCATCGTATCCAGCAGTTTTTCCCAAAGGTCAAACTCGCCAGCAACTGGTAACTGGCTGCGATTGGTTTCCTACGATCGCGGAATTAACCGGCGCTACCCTGCCGAAGAACCGTCGAGTTGACGGAAAGAGCATGGTGAGTGTCGTCAAGTCGAACGAGGCGACTTCACCACACAAGTCGTTTTACTGGCAGCTGGGATCCGGCACTCGAGCTCAGTGGGTCGTGCGACAAGGCGACTGGAAGCTGCTGGGCAACCCTCGAGACAATAGCAAAAAGGGGCCATTGGGTGCATCCGACAAACTGTTTCTCGCAAACTTGAAGCAGGACGAGAGCGAAATGAAGAACTTGGCAGCGGACAACCCCGATGTCGTCAAAGAACTAACGGAACTTCAGAAGAAATACTTCGCAGAAATCAACGAACAATAGATCGGAAAATGTCATGAGAATAGCTCTGTTAGCAATCGCAGTCGTACATATTATCACTGTCTCGCAATTCGTTTCTGCTGAAGAGACATTTAAGTGGAACACCGAAGAGGGATGGCGTGGTGAACGAATCGAATTACCAGCCGATTTTGCGAAGGACATGCATGTCAAAGGAGTCGAAGAAATTCGGTTCGCTCCCGGAATGTTCAAGCCGGACACTCCCGATTTTTTCAGTTACGTTTTTGTGTTTGCAGTCGAGGGTAAATCCACTTTCTCGGACGAGGTTGTCGAGAAAGAATTAATGACCTACTACAAAGGTCTTTGCAAAGCAGTCATGCGGCAACCCGAACTCGACGTTTCCGGATTTAAGCTCGTAATGACGAAGGATAAGAAAGCAGGCAAAGGACCAGCGACAGCGACAAATGTTGTTCAATATTCAGCTAAACTTGACTGGATTGAGCCCTTCGCGACCAAGAAGTCCCAGCAACTAAACTTCGAGATCCAATCGTATTCCATCCCTGGAAGCGATAGCAGTTTCCTCTTTGTGGCGGCGTCGCCCAGCAAGACCGACACTGAAATCTGGACCAAGATGCGCGCTGTGCGAACTGCGATTGAACACAACCCAAAAGAAGAATAATTTGCAAGTCAGGAGCACGTAGCAGATGTCGCCAGACTTCTGGGGTGGATTGCATGGTGACGTGTGTTTTAGGGGCTCGGCCAGAACTCTGGCGAGTTCTGCTACTGGCCGTTCTGCTACTGGCCGTTCT
>Ga0115002_10002268_pt1 | contig 25239 bp, 31 predicted proteins | sample ArcticOcean_MG_C_8_FD_89576 | JGI IMG/M metagenome (GOLD analysis project Ga0115002, IMG submission 89576) | Marine microbial communities from western Arctic Ocean - ArcticOcean_MG_CB11_86 | ecosystem: Environmental > Aquatic > Marine > Oceanic | place: Arctic Ocean: Canada Basin | collected... | reverse complement strand
GTCGTTAAAACTCGTAGAGCGATATATTAAACGGCGCAGCGCTTCCATGCATGCTTCGAATGACAGCTCCTAATTTCAGCATAATTTCAGGAAGCATAATTTCAGGACACCCATCTAATCCAGGAAGTTTTCAATAGGTTGAGCAAGACTCTGATGGGTTTGATGGGTGCCCCCAATTAGAGAACTGATATAGTCCCTGCGAACAAATCAAAACCAGACGAGGATGCTACCGATGATCGATTTTGAAATACCGGAAGAGACCAAGGCAATTCGAGCAACGGTCCGCGCCTTTGTACAAGAAGAATGTGTCACCGCTGAGGAGACCTGCACGGCCGATAACTTTGACGACGTCTTAGTTGGATTGCGAAAAAAGGCGCGCTCGCAGGGATTGTGGTGCCCCTTCATTCCCGTAGAACACGGCGGCATGGGGTTGCGACCATTGGCCAATGCATTGGTGCAGATGGAGTTGGGCGAGAGTTTTCTCGGGGCTTTGGCGCTGAACACTCAAGGACCAGATGACGCGACTATGCTAACGCTGCTCGAACACGGTACTGACTTCCAGAAGGAGAAGTTTCTCGGACCGCTATTGGAAGGCCACAAACGGATTTGTTACTCCATGACCGAGAAAGCTGCCGGCGCGGATGCGACTGGTATGCAAACCAAAGCAGTGCTCGAAGGCGACGATTGGGTGCTAAATGGTGAGAAGTGGTTTAGCTCATCGGCGAGTGTCGCGGACATTGCCGTGGTCATGGCTAAGACCGATCCAGACGCGCCTCGGCACGAGCAATACAGCACCTTCATCGTCGAATTGCCTAACCCGGGCTACCAAATTCTGCGCGATATTGAAACCATGCAGCCGCATACAGATCTAGGGCTAAAACTGGGAGGCTCGCACTCGGAAATCAAAATAGAAAACTTGATTGTGCCGCGCGAGAATCTTCTCGGCGGTCGTGGACAAGGATTCAACATGGGTCAACACAGACTGGCATACGGTCGCTTGCGACACGGTATGCACAATGTGGCTATGGCTCAGCGAGCGCTAGACCTAGCAGCAGGTCATGTGGTTGAACGCAGTACCTTTGGTAAGCGACTGGCAGATCGTCAAGGCGTACGTTGGATGCTCGCTGATTGTGCAGCAGAGATCTATAAAGCTCGATTGATGCTACTGCACATCGCGTATAAAGCGGAAAAAGGCGAAGATCTCCGCCAGGAAAACGGGATCGCCAAGGTATTCCTTGCACACATGGTGCATCAGGTTGTGGATACGGCCCTTCAGCTGCATGGCGCCCTGGGTTACAGCCACGACACACCCCTTGCGCGTTGGTATACCGGGATCCGCAGTCAGCGTTTGGTAGATGGGCCTGATGAAGTGCACCGCTGGCGAACCGGCGCCAACGTCATTAAAGCGTACGAAGAGTTCGGCACGACAGCTTCTGCCTGTGGCGGCGAGTTGCTCTAGCGGAACGGGTCGGGGGAAGTTAAGGAGGAAGGTTGAGGGAAGTTGGGGACCCCCATCAACTGAGCGGTCATTAGGGTAGGCATCGCATGCACAAGACCCCAAGCGTGACACGGCAAATGTCTGCGGTAAGAAGGTCCGTTAGCGACTAGTTCGCTCGTCGGATACCGCTACGATGCCACCGTGACCTATCCAAGAGCCCACCTGGTTGATCCCACGGGCGGTGTCTATCATGTCTGTTCACGATGTGTACGCCGAGCCTGGTTGTGTGGGCGTGACGAAACGACCGGGTTCAACTTCGATCATCGACGGCGCTGGCTGGAAGGCAGAATTCTCAAGCTAGCTGACCTGTTTGCGATTGATCTGTTTGGCTATGCGGTCATGTCTAACCACTATCACATCGTCCTGCAGCTTAACCCGGGTCGAACCGACGACTGGTCCGATGAAGACATCGTGGATCGTTGGATGCGTCTGTGCCCTCAGCGCAACGCCGCAGAGGACCTCAAAGAGCACCAGAGAACCGCATTGCTGCAAGACACAGCAAGACTCAACGTACTGCGTGAACGACTGGGTTGTTTGTCCTGGTTCATGCGGTTCATCAATGAGCCTTTGGCACGGCTCGCCAATAAAGAAGACGACTGTAAAGGTCGATTCTGGGAAGGCCGTTTCAAGTCTCAGCAATTGCTGGATGAACCGGTCGTCTTAGCGGCCATGGTGTATGTAGACTTGAATCCGATCCGGGCAGGGATGACCGATGACTTACGTCACCCGCCACACACGTCGATGAACACGCGTCAGGCTGAAGCAAAGACCAATCAGCCAATGACCGCATTGAACGGGCCATTCGCGCCCTTGCCGTTCACGTACAGTCTTGAACAATACGTTGACCTTGCCGAGTGGACGGCTGCCGCACAGCAGCACAAACGTCCCACTCGATCTAATCGTGGTCCACCGCAAGACCCTGAACTGTGGCCACATCACTATCTGCCTAAGCCGGGGCACTGGCTACGGGCCAACGGATCGTTCGAGTCCTTGCGAGCCTACGCCAAGGACCTTGGTCAGTGTTGGATCAAGACCCGATCATTGCATTTACACGCGTAATCTCCGTCTAATTTGGCCAATCGTTCTGGTTGGCTTCCATCAGTAACACATCCAGCCTCGTAGGGTACGTGATCTACTCTTTGTGACTACACAAAGCCCCCCCGATTTCGGGACCTTCGCCCGCGAAGTCACCGTAGATGCTCTGTGCCGCGCTGAGGGATTCTACGATTTTCCAAAGCTGATCAGGGGCGTCGGGCCCGTCGCCGGACCATTCTTTGAGCAGGCCGGACCAAGGATGTTTCGCGCATTGCAGTCGCTGCAGGATCCGGATGACGAGGCCGCCATCGCTAAAATTGTAGCGAGTTTCGTACAATTTGGTTGAAAACGCATACGCACTTTCGGCGCTGATCGCCCGCTGCTCTGCATGGAAGGACTAGGATGAGATGATGGGTGTCCTCATCCTGCTCATCCTGACTTATCCTGCTCCTGCGTCAGATTACGCACCACTCATCAGCTCTTCGATGAATTTGGCGTGGTCGATCACAGCACCGCCAATGTGACCGTAGCCATCGAAAACCCGCGTTTTTGCACGAAAGTGTTCAGCGAGCCACGCGCCATGGGACGGTGGGCAGTCCTCGTCGTCGGCGGCGTACCAAACAACCACACGGTCGCCGGACAGCTCGATGTCGCGGGGTTCAAGACCGGGTAGGTCGAGTGCAACGTCCTTGGCCATCATGTAAAGCATGGCGTTCACGTCGATCGTATTGGAGCCCATCGACTCAGCCTCCTCCGGGTAGTCCCGCTTCAAAGCGGCATAGCTTCGGGCCGCCGGTTCAGCAGTCGCTGCCTGCAGTGCCTTTAGCTCTTCCGGGTAGTCAAGTTCGACATCGGCTGCATCCTGGGCGAGGCCCATTGATTCACTCATCGCGAAATGCCACTTCTGCGCTTCAAGTGTATTTTTCCGAACTGCCTCGGTTGTCGGAAACCGCGGCTGACCGTCAGACAGGCCGAGCTCATTGGAGAGAGGTAGACCGAAGTACGGCACCCGTAACCCCATCGCCAGCACCCGGGCCGGGCCGTAGTGCTGCGCGACAGCCATCGAGTGGATCGTCCCATAACTGATGCCATAGACCACAAAGTTTTCCACACCCTCCGCTTGCAAAATTGGATCCAGGTCATTCGCTGGCCAATCGGCAACCTTACGGCCCGGGTGCAACGAACTGCAACCCAATCCGGGGAGCGAGACATTGATCATTCTGATGTTCAGGGCTTCGTATGCTGCCGTCCACGACGCGACCACGCTCGTAGCGGCGAAGTACCCCGCAACGAGGGTGTGGGCATCCGCGCGCGTACTGCCTCCAACCGAGTACTCGACGATGCGACCGTCGCCTATCCGTACCCATCGGCATCCTTTGGCCGTGATTTCGGCCGTATCAATGGAATCAGTCACGTCGCCCTCCTATCTCGAGGCATGACAGATTGAAGCGCTGGTTGATGCTTCAACCGCGCGATCTATCGTTATTTAAGATTCGAATAATCGCTGGCACTCATCATGAAGACGGTCGCCGAGATTGGCACGGGATACTTTTCCAAGAGCTTGGTCCACTCAGGATCCGTACTAAAGGCCTTCCAGACCTGTTGGCGGTGCGCACGATCGCGATAGGCCAGCATCCAAACTAGCGTGTTCGGATCATCCAATCGCTGCCAGACCGCAAGGACCTCCGCGCCGAGCCTTTCGAAGATCGCGATCTCCTTTTCCCGAAACCGCTGATGCAATTTGTCAATCCCGCCCACCCCATCTTGGGCTGGCTTGGCTGTGTACATTCGAAGCTCGAAGCAGCGCGAACTAGACGCGACATTGCCCGACAACTCCGCTGCCAGGTCGCCGGCCGGTCCACACGGAGCCGGTGCTTCTGCGGCGATCGCAGTACCCCAGCCCAATCCAAAAAAGATCACTAACGCAAGTCGTCGCATATACCCTCCTAAATTTAATAAGCTCAATTGTTGCTACCCGAGTCCCTCGTAAAACCGACCGGTGAGGCCACCGCCACGCTGATCACCCATCGTATTCCAGTCCATTTGGTTCATCACGTAGGACATGCATACCCGATTTGTGTGATCGAGAATGATCGTCGATCCTCCCGGAACCACCCCAAAAGCAGGTTTTGAGATCGGCCGGCATTTACGCAGCGAAAAGTCCCGTCAGGCCGTAGCCGATACCATGGGTCACACCCATACCGCTATGGGTATCCCCATAACGTCTCCCCAAATCCATGTCGCCTTGCTCGCGAAAAATCTGCTCGATGGTGTTAGCCGAAATGAGATCGACCCCAAAAGCAGAGCCACCGTTCGCGACCGCTGTCTGGGCGCGCACGACCGAGCGAGCGTTGCCGTGGCCATTAGCGGCGGGGATCTCGGCTTGGCGCCAATCGACCGTATCTGTGACTGGCAGAACGTCCGGCGCACCTTGCTCCCGGCCACGCATGAATTCCGGAATCATCTCCTCCGGCATCTGCGGTATCTCGCCCCCGGCAAGCATTTCGGCAGTGCGTGCGAAGTTACTGGGGTCAAGACCGATGTGGAAATCGACGCCTAGAGGCCCGGCCACGTTTTCCCGGAAAAACGTCCCTAGCGACTGTCCGGAAATGCGCCGCACAATCTCGCCGACAAGGTAGCCTTGTGTGAAGGCGTGATAAGCGCATTGGTCCCCAGGCTGCCACCATGGCTCTTGCCGTTCGAACACGCTAATCACCTCGTCCCAGTCGTAGAGTTGTGCTGTCGTGAGCTTTTCGCCGAATCCGGGCAAGCCGGCAGTGTGGCCCATGAAATGACGAATCTCAGTGGCTTCCTTGCCGTTTTGGCCATATTCCGGCCAATACTTCGTGACGGGATCATCAAAGCTCAACTCGCCGCGATCGAACAGAATCAATGCAGACAACGCGGTCATCGTTTTTGAGGTCGAGAAGACACAAACGATAGTGTCTTCCTCCCAGGGGAGCGTCTTGGCCCCGTCGCGGTGTCCGGCCCATATGTCGATTACATACTCGCCTTCGATAGTCGCCGCGAAGCTAGCGCCCACATCGCCTCGTTCGGTGAAATTGCGCTCGAACTCTTCGCGTAGGGACGCGAATCTCTCGTCACAATGGCCGTGAATTTGCATGCCCTCTCCCCTATCTTTTCTATTTTGTTTTCGTCTATTTCTTCATACGGGCATTTCGACTCCGCGGTGAACTGTACCTTCTGGCTGGTCGAATTGCAGCAATGGCAAAACAATCGTAACAAGCAAACCGATGCCCCACATTGCGGCGGAAAACTAGATGAACCAACGGTTCCACTTGTCCGCACGCTGCTGCGAGCTCTCGGTCGGTGGTTTTGCAAAATGCCGGTTCGATCCCAGCCCTCCGAGCCATCCAACCAAGTCAATTTCGGAAGCGATGTGCTTGAAGCGACGCGACCCGTGCTAGTCGACTTCTACGCTGACTGGTGTGGCCCCTGTAAAGCCATCGCCCCGGTATTGGAAAACCTAACCCAGGAGTATGACCACGAAGTGGACTTCAAGAAGGTCGACGTTGATGCCAACCCGGAGCTAGCAGGTCAACTGGGAGTTCGAGGAATATCAACGTTGATACTGTTCAAAGACGGTGAGCCGGTCGAAACCGTAGTTGGCAATGTTTCGCAATCGACGCTAGTCAATGCAATTGATCAACAAGTCGCTTAGTCGCTAGCCTCGAGCCAAAACTCGATGTGGATTCCGCGGCTGTTGCGATTGAACCAGTGCGTCTTGGACAGCTGGAAGGTGAAGCCGTTTGTGTCGAACGATGTGTTGATCCACCAATTGCCGCCAAACCATTTCTGCTCAATCAGATCCCGCCGACACGTGCGGATGGCAGCCCCATATTCATCAAAATCTTCGCCGCGGCGGGTTTCAGCTGTGTCACTTTATCGCTCCTAACGCCAATGGCCTAATCGAACACGGGGACCGCCATCGGCGTCACCCGCGACGAACGCACAAGACCTGAACGGCTACGTGCGGTGTTTTGGAGAACAAATTGAATAAGAGCCGAATCGCGGTTGAAGAGGGTGTTTTGCACACCCTCTTCCCGGTACGTCAATCGCTAGTCATAAAGGCCGCGACCGCCGACGTTCCTCCCACTCAGGTTAGGGCCTTCGTCACGCCATCCGTTGAAGACGTTTTCTCCAAGCAGTTGTGCAAATCGCGGGTCACCCTTATAGCGTTCGAAGACCTCGGGGTATCGCGTATCGCCACGCAATTCCTGCGTCGACATAAAGCCACGACAAAAGTAGGCGGCGAGGTTAATGCGTGTGCCAGACATTTCGCGCCGCCAACCCGCATGCCAGGAGTTGCCGTGCCAAATCACCGCATCTCCAGGATTGATCTCCATGGTCACGCCACCTGTTGGTATGTCCCACTCGATCTTGTCAATCTCACTCGGATCCAGCCCCTTTGCCATGATCTCTAGGATCGTCTCGCCACCCGAGGTCCAGTTCTCGTGCGGTGTAGGCTGTCGCTGCCGAAGATGACTGCCAGGGAACAACACCAATGCACCTGCCTCTTGAGTGTATGGCGTCAGCGCATAGTTACAATTTGCGACGGACGACGCCGCTGTCAGAAAACCATCAATCTGGCCGTCTGCGTGGGCCCCAAGCGGCATCCCGCCTGGACCACGAAAATGGCTGCCCATCGATGACAGCACTGCGGTTTCGCCAAGCAAATAGTTGATCAAAGCAAGCGGCTTCGGCTCGAGGAGAATCTCTGGAAAGACAGGGTCGTCGAAGATCAGGTAGTGCTGATAGGCCATGCCATTGAATTCATCACCCGTCGCGGCATCCGGATCAATCTTGTGCTCTGTTTGGGTTTCGACCCGCTGCAGAATCGCAGCCTTAGCCCGATCGATCCGGTCCCGCGAAAGCACGCCTTCAAGTACCGTGTAGCCCTGAACTTCAAGCTCCAGCAAATTGTTAGTCAGGCCAAGGGAATCGATCGTCTCGAGCGTGCGACGCTTTGCGGGATCCGTAGTGGACGCTATCGTCGCCGCAATCGCCGAGGTCGAGTCTGCAACCTCATTCACCTGTAATTCAGCCATATCTATCTCCTCGAGCGCGATTGTGTATAGCCAACTATACACAATTGCATGCGCGTAGTGTGTCTTAAAACCTAGCTCAATCCTTTAACCGCGTCGATCCTGTGGCACCCACAAGTGTACTACTCAGGTAGCTGGTCGCCTGTGCCATCTGCCGCTGGCATTCCGGCGAACTTGGGCAGGCCATCGGTAACCGACATCACTTTCTCTGCGTAGTGGACGTGGATAGCGGGTTCAAATTGCAGGTCACTAACGTTACCTGCTGGCACGTCGGTCAGCCCCACCGCTGGGTGCCGAATTAGCACTGGCGCACCGCATGAGGTGCAGAAGTGCCGATGGCTTGCTTCGGTGCGTGAGTAGACAGCGAGACGATCCTCGCCTTTCGCGACCGTTACGTTATCGGTTGGCCAGAGACTCGCTGCATGGATCGGCGCACCGAGCCATGATCTACAAGATTCGCAATGGCAGTAGACCATGACGGCTGGATCGCCAACGATCCGGACCTCAACCGCGCCACATGCGCATTGGGCTGTTCGAGCATCGTCCATCTCGAGTCCTCTTTATGTGTCTACCGGAGAATATCACCCTCCACGTTCGGCGCATACGCGCAGCGAACGCTCTAGCTAGGATTCGTGGACTTTGGGAATTTCATCTTCGCCATTTCGCAAACAAGCTCCTCAGTGCGCTCACGCAACTTTTCAGTCGGATGCTCGAACTCCAATCCCACATGGTAGACCTCAGTATTACCGAAAGTGATAGGTTGCTGATTGGCGACTCGCGCCCGTAACTTGGGGCTGCATCGCTCATCGAGGGTGCTGATCACACCCTGCAACGACTGACCCACTTCAAGCGGATCGGGGTCCGTTATCCCCAATCCACCCGCAGATATATCTTCCGGCGTCGCCTGTAGTTCTGCAACATCGTCAACCTGAATATCGAGTCGCTGGGTCAACCTCGCATGTTTGCGCTGCCCTTCGCCTTAGGGACGTGTATTACCGCTCCTCCCCACGAGATATTCTCCAATGTCGCATTCACCGGTTTTTTATCCCGGGCCGCAAGACCTTGACCGGCGCGGTGACCGCGATACGAAGCTGGCGTCTATTTTCAGCCGACTTAGTGGCTACCTCAGCCTCCGCCTCAACGTCGTGCTACTCGGATTCATCGGTGGCGAGCGCCCTGGCCATCTCAAGCGCTTCTTCCAATACCTGTTTCCCCTCAATAAACAAACCGTACTCTTCGTCGTCTTCGGTTCCCGAACGAAGCTCCACCATGGATTTATCGATACCTACAAATCCGCTTTTTGCGCGGTGTTGCCCCACGCTAAAGGCTAGAAGCCGGATGCACGCAGATAGCTCATCGTGAGTGGGTTACGCCATCAAGAAGTCTGTCAGAATTCTCTTTCATAATGCTCTATATCTATTTATATCTATTTGCTCTCGCGTTCGATACGACAATTCCACTATATCAACCAGACCCGCCTGTGGCATTTATCCAGGGGCATCGAGACTGACTGTCGACTTGTTACTTCTTCGACTACGGGTCACCGGCATCAAACCCTGAAAACGGGAATTTCGCTTCTGCTAGATCCCCAATCGCGACAAAGTCAGCCAAGCTAGCAAAGCTCGCCCAGTTCTTTTGAACATCATCGTCCTGTTCGGCCTCGCCCACTGCGTCGGCACTCTCCCATTCAAAAATATGGATGAACGTGCCGTCCTCGGAACGACCAATGATTGAGGCGCGATCGGTCGCTAACCCCCATCAATTCCGCAATGACGCAATCATCCGTTTGTTCCACCACCATGCGGCCACGCCAAACACCACGTTGACGATGGCAACGACAGCAAAAACGCCAACGTAGCCGAATTCCCGGCTGGCGATGATTGCCATCGGTACGTACACCACCAGCAACCTAGCGATTGACAGCAGCAGCGGTGGCGTAGGTTTACTCAGCGCGTTGAACGACGCATTAGCAACATTAATCATGCCCATGAAACCAATGCTGAACGGGACAAGATAAAGATATAGCGTCGCCGTGCGTACCAGAACAGGGTCCTCGGTGATCAAACGAACAAAGAAATCAGCTCCCGTCCACATGATTACTGCTGCGATCACGCCCCAGATCATGCAATACCGATATGCAAGGCTGAGCGCCTCGTCCACTCGATCATGGCGCTGCGCGCCCCAATTCTGTCCGACTAAGGGTGCAGCACTTGCTGAAATGCCAATGACGACCATCGTGACGACGCTGTCAATTCGCGTAGCGACGCCAAAGCCCGCGACAACCGGAGTACCTAGATCCGCCAGGATTCTAGTGGTAATTGCCGCGGACAGAGGCTGGATCAGGTTGGTGGCGCCGGCGGGCACCCCGACATGGAGGATTTCTTTGACCGAAAGGACCAGGTCCGCAAGGGTCCAACGAACTATTTTCTTCTTGACCAGGAACCACCAAGCGGTCATCAAGAAAGACAATCCACGCGCAATCACAAACGACCATGCAGCGCCCTCAATGCCAAGAGGCGGCAGCCCGAACCAGCCGAAGATCAAGGGTGGTGCAACGAGTACTTGCATGACCGATCCAATCGCCATGACATACCCTGGGAACGCCGGATCACCAATCGAGCGCATGAGGCCAGACCCGACCATCGACAAACCGAAACTGGGAAAGCCAAGACACCAGATAATCATGTACGCCGTTGCGAGTTCCAGAATGTGACCCTTCGCACCTAACAAAGCGAACAATGCACGTCCCTGCCAAATCAAGAGCACCGCACAAGCGAGGGTAAACACGAAGGTAAGCAGCAGTCCGTGGGAGGCGAAGCGCGCGGACCGTTCGTGATCTCCTTCGCCGATGGAGCGCGCCAAGACCGCACCCGTCCCGATTCCAATCCCACGCGTCAGCGCGTTAAACGCCATCACTATTGGAAACGTGAACGCTACCGCGGCCAACTCGTCGCTTCCTACCATGCCCAGGTACACAGCTTCGATGAGTTGAGCAACGGTCATCGCCAGGAAGCCCATCACCATAAAGCCAGAAAGGCGGATTACATGGCCCGACATCGGGCCTTCGGTGAAACTTGGGCTTGGATTACGAACAGCGGATGTCAAATGGATTCTCAAGTCGGACAATGTCGGTAGTTTAACGACTTCTTGGTATTCAGGTGTGTTGGCTCAATGCACATGCCAAATTTGCATTTGCAAAAGCAGCCTATCAATTTAAGCTCCGGATCTAAGTAGTGGGAGAGGCAGATGAGTGGGAATCCAACCTCGATATCGACATTGGCCGATATCACACGTGTGCACGCAGCAACGCGCGGCAATGACATAGCGCTAAAGTACGCCAACGACGGTCGTTCGTGGACGTATCGCGACCTTGATGACGAAGCGAACCGAGTGGCTAATGCATTGCTCGGTGCCGGGGTCGGTGCACAAGAACGAATTGCCTACCTGGACAAAAACACACCCGAGTATTTCATCTATCTCTTTGGCGGCGCCAAAATCAATGCGGTGTCGGTCGCGGTCAATTGGCGTTTGGCGGTGCCCGAGATGGAGTACATTCTCAATCACAGCGAGGCTAAAACTTTACTCATCGGCGACGAATTCTTGCCCGCCCTGGCACAAATGAGTCTAACCACGATTAGCAAAGTCATTGTGCTTGGCGATCCCGGCGACAGTGGACTGCAAACATACGATCAATGGTTAGCTGGTTGCGCGGCCGAAGACCCCGCCCATGAGGTCGCAACAGATGATGCGTGTTACCAGCTATACACCTCGGGCACGACTGGACTACCCAAAGGCGTTGAGTTGACGCACGCGAACTTCATGCACTGTCTAGCGGAGTCACTGGAAGAGACGCAGCTCGGCCCTGCTTCCATTAATCTCGTTTGCATGCCGTTGTTCCACATTTCGGGCAGCGGTTGGGGTGTGATCGGAATCTACAACGGTGCACGATCGATCCTTCTGCGTGACGTCGATCTCGACATGATCCTGAGCGTGATACCCGAGGAGCGCATCACCCACAGCCTATTCGTGCCAGCCGTGTTGCAGTTCTTGTTGGGCGCGCCGAAGGTCAAAGAGACGGACTTTTCGTCGATGGTTTCGATCACGTACGGCGCGTCGCCGATTACCGAAGCCATCTTGGTAGAGGCGATGCAGACCTTCGGCTGCGATTTCCTCCAAGCATACGGACTCACCGAGACGACCGGAGCGATAACCGTATTGGGACCAGGTGACCACGACCCGGGCGGTCCACGAGCGCACCTGCTGCGCAGCTGTGGCAAACCAATCAAAAACCACAGCATCCGCATAGTGGATACTGAAACCGAGTTGGATGCGGCCGAGGGCGAAGTGGGCGAAATATGGGTCAAAGGGCCGCAGAATATGAAAGGCTATTGGCGAAACCCTGACGCAACGGCGGCAAGTTTCGTCGACGATTGGTTCCGCACGGGTGACGTGGGCTATCTACGCGAGGGTTACCTTTTTATCCATGATCGCGTTAAAGACATGATTATCAGCGGTGGCGAAAACATCTATCCTGCTGAGATCGAAAACGTCTTGATGCAACATCCACAAATAGCAGATGCTGCCGTGATTGGCGTGCCTAGTGAGCGATGGGGCGAAACCGTCAAAGCGATTGTGACAAAAGCAGACGACGAGTTGACTGAGCAAACTGTGATCGAACATTGCCGTGCGAACCTGGCCGGGTACAAATGCCCAACGTCAGTTGACTGGATGGCGGAACTGCCGCGCAATCCTTCGGGCAAAATACTCAAGGTCGAATTACGCAAACCTTATTGGAAGGGCCAGGAACGGCAGGTGTCCTGATTGTGGCGACGATGAATTTGATTGGTCCACTGTAGGCAGGCTTCAGTACTTATTCCTCTCCGCTGCGCTCCGATAGCGGGCGGTTTGGATATTATTGCGGGCCGACAAAGACCGCACCGTCGCCTTGCCCAACCCAGGAGGTCAATCGGTTGCGCGATTTGGTTTCCAACGTGTCGATCTGTGCTTTGATTAGAACATTCTTGGCCTTGACCAGCATTATCATGTAGCGCTTTTTGATCTGCCTTTCGTGGACCAGCACCGTATCCAAAGCTTGTTCGACTGCCTTTTGCGACGTTGGAAACATCTCGAGCTGCCTTTCAAGCTCGACTTTCGCATCCTGCAAGTCCCACTCCACCGCAACGATTGCAGACTGAAACTCCTGGATCAGCCGAATCAAGTCCGCCCGCTGTTTGTCGCTGATTTCAAGTTCGGCCCGATGCCACATGGTGGTTTCCGGCGAATACAGATGCCGTTGAAACCCCGATTGCAGAGCCATCTGCTGTTGCATGTCTTGTATGGCAATCTTTTGCTCCGAGATAACGAAACCATGAGGCTCCGGTGGTTGAGCCACGGCGATATCAACCGTCCAGAGCGACTATTAGTCCGTAACGCATTATTCGATCTCCAATTCAGGTATTCATATAAAAAGCGGCGACCCTGATAATCCAAGAACACATCCGCATCGGACTGCCTACTAGTCGTCGCTAACAGTTCATCTTTAAGGGTGGATGACTGCTCCGGCCACTGCCATAACATCACACCAACCAAAGCTCCCACAGCTAAGGCAGCTACCGGCCAATCACGACGGGAGCGTGGTGCGAGGGCATCGAATTCGACGCCTCCGACACTTTGCAAACGATCGTCAAAGTATCGATTGATATGGTTTTTCAACATCGGATTGGTCATTGCTGGCTAACCTCGATCCAATTTTCTGTTTCGCGCGATGATAGTGCCTGCGTATCGATCCGACGTTCGCATCAAGGATTGACGCGGCCCCTTCCAAAGTGAACTCACGGTGGAACACCAAATAAATGACCTGCCGCTGCATGTCACTCAATTCATCCATGGCACGATCAATGACATCACTGCCACTCATTTCGCTTTGCCTGGCGGTCTTGTCTGGAAGTGGGACTAATAGAGCTACATTATTGCGCCTAACTTCCCTGGCTGTATTACGTACAACCCCGAGCAACCAAGTGCGCAGCATGGCTCGGCCAGCAAATCTCGCATTGCCTTCCAATACCTTGACGTACACCGTCTGCAACACATCCCCCGCCATCTCGCGATCGTAGTCGCAGCAAATGAGCGCCCAGTTAAGCGCATCGGCGTGATGCACGCGGAGCTGTTGCAGAAGCCGGCGCCGTCTCAGCACGGGTTAGTTCCATCTCGCCTTTAGCAATAAGTGTCATTAAACAGCATTTCATATGACACGGTTTGCACCGCAAAGGTTCGCCGCGACCTTGCAAGTGCCTCTATTGGGATAACGGCAGGCTGCTGGGCGGCTCACTGGCTAGCGCCGCAAACACCTCTTGTAGACGTCGAATATTCTCGGTGTCTAGCTTTAGAAAGCGGTCCCTACCTTCTCGCGCAGATTCAAAAGTGGTTTCGCCGTCGTCATGCACGGTGACGATTCCTGGTTCGGACACAGCAAAATAGCCGCGCTCAGTGCGCACCGCGTAGAGCACGCTCGTCAAATCCCACGTAGGTCGTTCGTGCGGCGTCGGTATGTACGCTTGATACGATTCGGGGATGGGATGTCGCTTGCGGTAGCGAAAGTCGTTATCGATGCTGGCAGCCGGATAGCCGACGGCAAGGCCAATTTCGAATCCGCTCCAGATTATGGGCGTGGGCCAATGTTTGGCGAGGTGCTGGGCCGCGGAAATATCCTTGACCACGTTGTACTCGAGATGCGTCTTACCACGAATCGGCGCAAACGTGCCGGCCATGATGGAAATCAGCTTTATTTTCTTGCGGACAAGATCCCCACCAGCAAGGCTTGAGTGCGCGTCCGGTTTCGATTCAAGCAAGCGCCGAAGATTAGTTGAAAAACCTACCTGCGCGATCACCACCGATGAGTCGGGTTGAGCGGCCAAGGCCGCGCGTAGAACATCTGTTGCATCCGGCACGGAGTCGCCCAACCTCAAATCGTGTGGGTAGATATAGGCTTTGCTGAGCTTTTCTTGGGTTACCCCCGTAAAACGACTTTTTTCTGGCGTAACCCCACCTTTAACAATGCCAATCGGAATGTCGCCACGCCCATAAAAGGTATTGATCGCGTCAACGTAAGGCGCAGTTTCTTCATGATCCTTGGTGATCGTGACGGCTAGGAGCTCAACTTCACCTCGGTTCTGCAATGCGTGAATCATCGCGAGCGCTAATGCGTCGTCAATGTCATTACCCATGTCTGTATCGAGTATCAGCTTCACAGACATCGCACTAGACGAATAGGCCAGGAGCAAGGTGGCAAGGATTATTGAGCAAGAACGTTTCACTATTGGCCTCAGGTTCGTCGCAAGAACGATAGGATCTTAGGTAGATTGGGCTCGGAATTGCGAACTGCTTCGACATGAGTGCCATCGACAGCGAAGAATTCCCAGTCGTGTTGTTTTGTAACCGCCTCGCCTTTCTCGCAGATCACCGCCTCGCCGCGACCTTTCCAAAGCAGCACCGGCACGCCGGCGCTTGCTACCGCCTCTTCATGCCCTTCTACGTCCTCAAGATCGTCATACGTATGCCGCATTGCAGGCAGTAATTCGTCGGGCCAACCGAAATCAGAGAGCTCGAGGATTCGATCGAAGGGGTACTTCTCGCCCGTTTTCAGAAAACCTGTTTCTTCATTGGTGCCAGTCCCCGGACAGTGGCCTCCGATCATCAAGCTCAAGAGTCGGTCCGAGTGGAACTCGGCCACGCAGCAAGCGAGCCATCCGCCCATGGAGTATCCGATAAGATGTGTTTTCCCAATGTGTTCAGCGTCGAGCACGGCCACAATATCGCCAGCCCTCTGTTCGCGCCCGTAAAGTGCGGCGTCGGTAGGAAAGTCGCTTCCCCCGTGGCCCAAGCTGTCAATACTCACGCAACAATATCCTGCGGCAACAAGGGCCGCTACGTAGCCGTCCCAAGACTCCTTGTTGCTCGTCCAGCCGTGCTGCAGCACGATCGCTTCGTCCCCATCGTTGCCGTCTACGCAATAGGCAATGCGTTGGCCGCGGTTGATCGCAAAACGTGTGGTCGAGTTAGACATGTTAGACATGTTAGACATGTTAGACATGTTAGACATGTTAGACATGTTAGATTCTCCAACGCAGGCGAGCTTCGTCAAATACAAAGGCTTGGTCGCCCTCGCATGCAAGCAATGGGTTCGCGGTTTGCTCGTCTCGCGATCGCATTTCGACGAGTCTGGATGTAGCCCGAATGCATTTCAAGCGCGACAGGCCCGAAGATTGCCTTGAGCCGCTGCAAGGGCTTTAACGAACGATTTAGCTCCGATCCTATGCGCGGCCGTTTACAACCGATCTACTTACGATCGCGGCTAAAGCCGCCGCCACAAGACGAATCCGTGTGGGGCACGGTCTTATTTTTGTCTGGCACTAGAATCAATCAAGGGGCACGATGTGATTAAAGATAACCTCATTCACGGAAACGATTGGCCTTGGCGCAGTCATCCTATCGCTGGCTTTTGCCGGCTACGAACTTAGGCAGAACGCTACGATCGCTGCGGTAGATGCAAACCAACAACTTGCAGAGATGGCACCAGAATAAGCGGCGTGCGCGTCTCAAACCGACATCGCCACGATCGTCATAAAGGCACAATCTGACTACGAATCGTTGGGGCCCGTTGCAAAGCTTCAGTTCATGGAGCTTGTCCGTGACACCTTCAACTCGTGGGAACACGCATTCTATAGTCATAGCGAGGGAGTGCTGTCGGATGAGCTTCGGGCCATCTGGCACGAAAGCTATTGCGAAGTTCTCCCACTCCCGTGGTTCCAAGCGTTTGAGGACTCTGGAGCACGCGGATTCCTGCCTGGGTTCACAAAGCTCCACACCGACTGTTGCAACGCTTTAAAGAAAGCACAGCAAACCACATCGAGTCCGTGACCGAATCGCGGCCCCAAATGCTACCCATTCCGGACAAACCCTAGATAGACTTAAGATCAACAATCAACTCGCTCTAGAAGCCATGGTCAAAAATACCCACAAGCCGCCGGGCAGTCCCGTGCCCACCGAATTCCTTCCCGCAAACGTTGCCGCCCGATCCGACGACGCTTCGCGAATGAACGATGGCGAATGGTTCGCTTCCGGCGAACCGTTCCGTTCGATGCACAAGAACAACCCTTGGCTTAAGCCACCCGTTGGCGGCAACGGCGTTGCAGCGAGTCGGCCAGACGGCTCACTCACAGAGCCCTTTCAATGTGCGTTGTATGATACCGGCCGCAGCGCAGAAGGCGGCGGTCTCAATGGCACGCCATACTACGACACCACTGTCGCGCGTAAGCACAACTATTGGAAGCAGTTCAATGACATGCCGCGTGAGACCAAGGACATCGACCAAGCGCGGCGCGACCTAGCGAAATACGGCTTCTGCCTGATCGAAGATGGCATGAGCGAACGGCAGTGTACGTACATGCGAAACCGCTTAGAAGAGCAAGCAGAAGCCGAGCGCGAGTGCGGTCTCGCTGATATGTCCCCGCACTTCCACATTATGTGGACCCTAGTGAACAAAGGTGATTGCTTCGCGAAATGCATCGAGTTCAATCCGGAGTGGGTCCAAGGCGGACCCCTCATCGAGCAAATTAACAACGAGCTGCTCGGGCCGGGCCACTATGCTTTGTCGTTCGCTTCGAATATCGCCCGCCCCGGTAGCTACCCACAAAACCTGCACCAGGACTCGGGTGCCATCCACCCGATCCAGACTCCGGGTGCGCCCGTGCTTGTCAACACTGTGTACATCATGCAAGACATCAACGAGGTGAATGGTGGAACTCTAGTAATTCCAACCAGCCACAGAATTGTCTCGTCGGTGGCGCCTGGACAAGAGGTCGGACTGCTACCACCAGCGATCAATGTCGAAGCTAAGGGTGGAACGGTCATGTTGATGGACGGTCGATTGCTGCACGGAACCGGCGTGAATCACACAGACGAATGGCGCTATATCATGACGAATTCGAATGTGAAACCTTGGATGCGCCAACAGGAGAATTGGCAACTCAGCGTCGACCCCGACGTGCTTCGGAACGCATCGGACAAGCTGCTCGCACGCATGGGGTTTGCTTCCTCGGGCTTACTGGAAATCGGCACTTACTCCGGAGCTAAAACCACATTGGCTGTCCGCCTTGCGATGGATGATGGTAAATATCAACGGATCCCAGAACTGCGATCGCCTGTGGCCCAAGATGTGAAGGAAAGCTTGACCATTTACAAGATGAAGCAACTGATCGATGCGGAGCGATTAGCCAAGACCCGCAAATAGTTGCATCATGATGCAACTAACTTAACAGGACAGCAGCATGATCCTCGGAATCCACCATACTGCAATTTCAGTGACCAATATGGACGCATCCTTGGTTTTCTATAGGGATTTGTTGGGTATGGAAGTCTTGTCCGACCAAAGGTGGGCGAGTAGCACGGAGAGCAACCCGAAGCCTGAAAAGATTCTGGATTTGAAGAAGCCCGCTGCGCGGCAAGCAATGTTGAAATGTGGGAATTGCCACATCGAGCTCTTTGAATTTTCCAACCCGCCACCAGCGCCAATGGCGAAAGATCGACCCGTGCACGATCATGGCTACACCCACTTTAGCCTGGACATTAAAGACGTGGACGACGAGTACGAACGACTCACAAAAGCCGGCGTCGAGTTCCACTGTGAGCCGATCAACCTAGGGCCAAGGTGCAGGACCACCTACGGGCGAGACCCGGACGGAAACGTGATTGAGTTTCAGGAACTGTTCGACGAAGCGCGCTGGTAGGAAGTCGAGGCTTTACCGACTACCAAACCGATGACAGGAGGTAACGTGCCAGGTTCGCGGCGTGCCAATGTTGGTAGACGTATACGGACTGCCATCATTATCCTGCCGCACCCGGCCTAGCGAAGACCCGTAGTCTTCATCGAGGGCATTTTCCAGCCGTAGACCAATACGATGTTGGCGTGCGTCGCCTAGATAATGGGCAACCCCTAAGTCCAATACCGTATAGTTGCCGTGCTCGACGCTACTTTAGTGCATAGCTCAAAGTTGAATTATCAGGAAATCTGGGGAGGCGCAATCAATACCCAGACGTTTGCTGAATAGGGCACGATGTACGCAAGGCTGTTTGCCTAGTCTAGGAGACGTCTGCTAAGTTGTTAACAATGGAAGGGACTCGGGCCCATCCCAAAACGCATTAACCTCATTGGAACGAACACCAGTTCCAAGACACAACGAGGACACCGCACATGGCAAAGATCAACGCTTCCTGCCCCCACTTTCTGGTCAAAGATCTGAATACAGCTCTCGACTATTACGTAAACGTGCTGGGCTTCGAACGTCCACCGCTATGGGGTGAGCCGCCTAGCTTCGCGATGCCAAATCGCGATGGATTCATGGTCATGCTGAACCAAAGCGATGAGCCCCCCAAGCCAAATGGAAATGGTTTTTGGGACGCCTATTTTTGGTGCGACGATGTCGATTCGCTGCATAGCGAATTCGCCGGGCGTGGCGCCCTCATTGAACAGGGTCCGGTGGATCGGCAACTATATGGGATGCGAGAGATTGAAGTACGCGATATCGACGGTCACGTACTCGCGTTCGCCTCGGATGTACCACCGGAGGTGACAAATGGCTGAGAGTGGCGAGAGCGATGTAATTGATGAAGGCTTGGTCATCCAATTCGATCTAAACGCATGGATACCAGACGCGTTGCTGCCCTATTGGGAGGTGCTGCACGAAACCCCTTTGCTTGGTGCTGCGACCCTAGCCGTCGTTTTCTATCTCATCGCATTGCTCACGCGAGTCACATTGATCGCTGGGTTATCAAGGCTTGCCGACAAGTCACGCTCTAACCTCGACAATGTCTTGATCGACAATCTCAAGCGGCCGATTTTCACAACAACATTTCTACTCGGTCTAATCCTGGCAATCCGGGTGGCGCAGGTCTCGTTTGGCGGGACAGTTCTAATTCAGATCTTTGCATCAATTATCATCGTCAGTTGGATGCTCACAGGCCTACGACTTTCGACCGAATTACTCGGCCGATTAGTCGAAAATCCTCGCTTCACGCTCGTCGAACCGCGGACGATTCCGTTGTTCGACCTCGTGACCAAGCTAGGGCTGCTACTTTTTTCCAGTTACGGCTTGCTCATGGTCTGGGGGATCAATCCCGTTGGTTGGCTAGCCTCTGCAGGCATTGTCGGCATTGCTGTTGGCTTCGCCGCAAAGGACACGTTGGCAAACCTGTTCTCAGGCCTTTTCATCCTCGCAGATTCGCCTTACCAAATTGGCGACTACATTAATCTCGATACCGGCGAACGCGGCGAGATCACGGCGATTGGTATGCGCAGCACTCGTTTGCTGACTCGGTCTGATGTTGAGATAACCGTGCCCAACGCGGTCATTGCGAACGCCAAGATCACCAACGAAAGTGGCGGGCCAACTCAAAAGATGCGTATTCGGTTGCCTGTCGGGGCTGCGTACGGGTCGGACGCAGACGAGGTCTGTAAGGTGCTGCAACAGGTGGGAGATGCGCATTCCGAGACCTGCTCCGATCCTGCACCACGCGTGCGAATGCGTGGCTTCGGTGCATCGAGTTTAGATTTTGAACTGTTGTGCTGGATCGAAGAGCCCAAGGATCGCGGGCGAATCTCGCATGAGTGCTTCATGGCGATCTACAAGGCATTCGATGCGGCAGGCATTGAGATTCCATTCAGCAAACACGATCTATATATCAAAGAATACCCGCCGAATTAGTCGCGCGCGTTCAGATTTGGCGAATTTGTTATACTCAATCGTTCCGCCGAGACAAAGCTCAAGAACCAATGGGCAAAGCGACCTATATCCAGACGCCGTGTATTCACGTCTGCCAACTAAACCGCGACAACATTTGTGTGGGCTGTTTGCGCAGCCTCGACGAAATCAGTGCATGGCCCGACACCGACACTGACGAGCGTGTGCGGATTCTCGACAACATGACCGAACGCAGTCGGAAAATCCCACGGTCCGACTTCCTATAGCGAGTAGGGTCCATGACGCGAAAGAAACTCAAGTCTTTTATTGGACGACACTTCACCACCTCGGTGGCTAAGGCCTTTTGCCACCCACGACAACGGGTGCCCGCGCTCGGCACGCTGAGGGCTTTGCTTTTGTTGCCTTGCTTGGTTTTCGCCGCAAGTACACTCGCCGCAGCACCCGAAGTGGTCGAGTGCTCTTCGCTGATTCTCAAGGACGACTGCATACGGAGCCTGCACAGCGACTCGGTGAAACGCACGCGGCCGGCGGGCGTCAAACAGACAATCACTACCAGGGTGACCTTGACGCAGCAAAACGCCAACCCGAATCGCTGCCTAGCAGGCGTGTCCATTTCCTACCTGCAGATGTACGACAAAATCCGCGTCGATACGACCGTCGCAAACGACGACTGTGTGGCATCTTCCGGCACCTACAAGATTCGTGCACGCACGAGGAGCCCCAGCGGTGAACTAGATACGCGTGAGTTCATAGAGAATTGGAGCCGTCCTGCGCTGGCATCGGGGAACGTCGCGCCGGATGCTGTCGCATCGATCGAGCAACGCCACACCTACGAAATGTCAGGGGATGCGAGTCTCGTGTGGGTGACTGTTGGCACTTCGGCGAAAACCGCTTGTAGCTGCACCGTCGAGGGTACAGGGTTCGAAGCCGAGGATTGATGAACGCACGACAGCAAGTCTTGATTCTCTATCTCACCACGTCTTCGTTGGATTCGCCGGTCATAGCATGGGCATTTCACGATGGCACGGGGCGTGACACCCATATGGCTGGCGACAACGATGAGCCACCATATGACACCGGTTTGGATGCGCTTCTCGACGGTTGGCGCTTGTTGCAGATGTCACCGCTACTCCCACACGCGAGCGGGGACGAGTACGATACGAGCTACCTAAAGTACGAATTTCTGTTCGAAAAGCTCATCGAGGTTACGACTTGAAAAAGGCCAAGTTACTCAACTCGAGGCAAATGGCGAATTTTGCTGCACGAGGTTTCTTACAGTTCAATTCGCTCGTCCCAGCAGCACTGAACCGTTCGTTCATCAAAGCGGCCGACGCGAACCGCATACCGCAAGTACGCGCTGGTGTTGCCTGGTCCGACGCCTACGCAAAAAACTCAACGCTCTTTAAGGTCATGCGGCTGCCGGCTGTGGCCGGAATCGTGCAATCATTAGTCGGCAAGAATCCGATCTTCGACCACCATTTCCTGCATGTCGCAATGCCACCAGCATTCTTTGCGAAGCGCGGACGCGAACAACGCTCGCAAACAACCCATCAAGACTCAACAATCGATCCGCGCTTTGCCAACTTCGACCTGCAGCTACTGTATTTCCCCCACGAGGTCACCGCAAAGATGGGCGGCACACGATTCATTCCAGGCACGCACCTGCGCAAAGTCAGCGAAGCGTCGGTTGGACGCTATCAGAACATGGTCGGGCAGCAGCATGTTGTCTGCCCCGCCGGGACCGTGCTTGCCATGCACCATGGCATTTGGCACGGCGGCGGTATCAACCGCACGAGCAAGCGGCGATTGATGTTCAAAGTTCGCTTGAACCCGACCGAACCTCAATGCCGGCTTTGGGACACAGGTGACTTGAGCGAAGAAGCTGGTGAGCAACGCGCCATCTTCTGGGCGGACAAACAAGACCCCGAACACATTCACTCAATTCTGTGCAAGCGCGAAGAGTGGTTTGAAGCAGATACCGGCCGTTTGGAGTACCTCAACAGAATTCGATTCTGGCGCAACCTTGTCGGCGACCCGACTTTCGATGCCGACTATTGGCTGACGCGGATTGAGAATATGCCCAGCTAGTCCCGCGCAGCCCCACGCAATGCTCCGGCGTAGGAGGGGCCTTAGCCTCGATCTTGGCCCGCAGAAACAGTAGCTCTCAGCTAGCTTCTGGCTTAGGAATCGCGGCTAAAGAGGGTGTCGCAAAAACCCCTCTTCAGCACTTATCCCACTCCGCTGTGCTCCGCCCGTACACAATAGGCTTACTGCTTAACGGCGGACCAAGCTGACCCCAACCAGCGCCATGACCGTACGTCGAATGGTTATCGGGGTGCATCGAGAAGGGTGGATAACACAGGCACCGAAGTACGCTTGCAAGGCCTAGGCGCCAGTTGGCCCAAGACAGGGCGAATCGTCGTTCGCGTCTTTCGCTTGCACATTTGCCCCGACCGCGATCAATAGATCGATCATCGCCTCCGTTCCATAGGCAGCGGCTCGGTGTAGGGAAGTCTCGCCCTTCGTGCGGGCATCAATCATAAAACTACCCGTTGGCACAGCCACCTTGACCTCGATATTCGGACCCGCCCCTTTGCTCAAAAGCGGCTCCAGCACATGTTGATAGGCTGGTCGGTCCGCTTTGCAAAGCGCTGCATGTAACAGTGTTTCACCCGTGTCGCCCATTACATGATCAACATCTGCGCCGTGTTCGATCATGAATTGAACCAGTTTCCAACGACCATGAAATGCGGCGCCGTTTAGATCGAGGTTGCCGCCCAACGCTATCCGGATCTCGCCATTATCCAGCAAGAGGCGATTGGGTTGACGTCACCGTGGTATGCGCACCATCGAATCAGTGATGTGCCTTGCGCGTCTTTGGCTGTTGCCGCGGTGCTTTGCGCGACTAAGTCGAACACCAAGTCGGTGCGCCCAAGCGCGATTTGCTCAAACGTGCTTACCTCCTCAAAGTCGAGCGCAACAAGACGTATCGTGTTCGAAAAGAGAGTTCTTTGCCTAGTTCAATCCGATCGATACTGCAATTTGCGGCACTAATGCTCGCGGTCGCTCACGCCACCTGCGCGAGCGCTGGCGATGAAATTGGGATGGACGATGAAGGGCGTCCGATCCAACTTGACCAAGACGGCACTTGGTCGTTGCTGTCGAGTGACCGATTCGCAACGAATGAAGCCTGCGAACAAACCGACATTACTGTCACCACCTTAGGCTCGCCGCAGTGGTTCGGGGTGAAGTACCTTAGCTTGGAACTGGCGGAAGGCTCGATCGCGAGCTTGCCGCGAACCGTTCTGCGCAAAGACATGGACGATGTCGTGCGCCCTGACGTCAAGGATTTTCAGTAGCAGCGATTCACGTTGAGTCGAAGATCTGCATCGGACCTGCGGGCTGATCTGATCTTCCTTCGCTGAATTGGCTGTTGCAATAGTCGCCTATTACTTTGCGCCAAAATGTCTGCGCTACGGTGTTTTCCTCTTCTTGAGCCACGTGCCAGGTGCCACTGAATTTGTCGAACATGGTTATTGCCGCCTGCTGCCCGAGGCCTGCGCGGCGAAACTTGCGCATGACGAAAAACTCGGACATCGAGTACACCCCAGGGTCGAGGTTCGACACTAGGCCGAAGCCGACCGGATTGCCGTCAACCCGAAATAGGAATGGGTGCCTATTGGGCTCACGCCAGTAATATTTTAGGTAGATGTACTCGTAGCGGCCGTCTGCTGCCGGGCCTTCGCCCGTGAACTCGCTCAAATCGTACAGATACAGCTGCATGAGGTTCACCAATACTTCGCGCGCGTCATCGGTCGCGACAATGTCGACCCGCATGCTCACGCCTGAGCCCTCAATAGTGCGGCGGCGGGGGTTCAACCTCACCGTGATCGTTGCCGTCGCGTTCATCGCCCTTTTGCAGATGCTCAAGGACAACGCCGAAGGATTTCTCAAGCTCTGCCAGCCGCTGATGATGAGCAACGATTTCGTCGTTTAGCGTGGCAATCGTTTCGTCCTGGAACTCGAGACGAGACTCCAAGTTTGCTATTTGGTCTGCGGTTTTCATCTACTCAAGGTATCTGGATCAATTCAGTATGATCTCTTTGTTCGACGGGGATTTCAAACGCTCTATGCGCGGGGTCGGTAGTGACCCATAACATTGCTGGACGATTGGCGCTCCGCGGAACATGCAACATTTCAAGGCTGGGATTTCTCCTACCTCAAAGGCCGCATGGTCCATGCCGTAGGCTAGCATTCACCGCAATGAAATACCTTATGGTCGCGACAAAACCTTAGAGCACGTCAAATATGTGACTGTACTTGATGATGAACTCTCGGCGTGGGCGCCCCGGATAGGTCAAGTCGTCGTCCGTTTCGTTGTAGACGACATATAGCCCTGAATTGGCCGAACGCAGCCACGAAAAGCGTAGATTCATCGCAAGCAATTCATCCCGATCATTGTGTTGGACGAACGCCTGAATCGAGATTTTTGGGGTGAACGAATACGACAGGCGCAGTTGCGTAAGATTGACTTCAAAATCACCGCCAGGCAGATCTACATCGTTGTGATTCACGCTCAATCTCGCGCTAAACGTCTCTCCGATACGGTAGGTCACCGCGGGACTGACTGAGAGTCGGTCACCACCGAAGAAGCCCCCCGCGGTTAGGCTTAGGAAGACACTAAGTGGCGCGCTGTTGTCCGTGCTGGAGAAGATGGAAAGTTCTTCGTGATCGTATTCGCCTTGCGGAACGACAACGCCTTCAACAATCTCGAACGCGTCTGTCACCCCCTCATGAGTGAAGTTGACCGCCGTCGCTAACATTGAACCGTTCTTCCAGCGTATCGAATTATCCACATGCAGCCGTCCGGTCTCGTAGACATCAT
>Ga0115002_10002267_pt1 | contig 25255 bp, 29 predicted proteins | sample ArcticOcean_MG_C_8_FD_89576 | JGI IMG/M metagenome (GOLD analysis project Ga0115002, IMG submission 89576) | Marine microbial communities from western Arctic Ocean - ArcticOcean_MG_CB11_86 | ecosystem: Environmental > Aquatic > Marine > Oceanic | place: Arctic Ocean: Canada Basin | collected... | reverse complement strand
TCCGTATAATCAGCAATTTTATCGCTCATCTTCGACCTCCTGTAGCTCTATACATAAATCATCCACAATAATAGGAGTACCTTCCCCTACGCCCAGGCACTGACAATTGTGGGCAAAAAACTCGACTGCTTCCTCATAGGACATACCTTGCGATTCATAGCACCCAATAATCTTTGACATAGAATAAGCCACAAGGGGACCTACACCCGCGTGCTGCTCCGCCACACCTAGGATAGCTGCATCTAGCCCGTCAAAAACGATAGCCTCAGTCTCTGCTACGTTATGAAAATACTCGTCGATTGCTCGACGTTTCGGATGTATTTTACTTGTTGTTTCAACCATTTTTATTCCTTACCATCGTAAGACCAAGATAAACTCGATAACCTCCGTCTTCACACTCATGAGACTTGTCACCGAAAACCAACACTACGCTCTCAGGTTCTTTGCCCGCCGTAGAAAGCGCAAGCATTCCGCACTGTAAACCAAGACCCCAAATAGAAATGTTAAAATTTTCAGGCGGCAACCCAGCCGGGGTTCGATAAGCAAAGATTGGTATCCGTACCTTCATACCATCTCGCGACGTGGACCAAGTTATATCGTCCTCAATTAACGAAGAAGTAGCCGTATGATATTCTTTACCAGGCTCCAGCTTCATTAAATAAACCGGCTGCTGCTTCGATTCCACATGGGCATCTACATTAATAAATTTATTTTTGAATTGCATCAAACTTATAAACCTTCAAATCAAAATTGTGATTATAAGAAATAGGCTGTTCGCTACCGTGTAAACTCCACGGATAAACCTCCTCCGCCTTCTTTTTACCTATACCTCGACGACCTTCTCGACCCCCTACATTAACATGCACCACGTTTCTTCGGTTAACTCCTTTGTAACAACAACGTGCATGACATTGAGCCCCTTCTTTGAAATCTACTATAGACGCTGATTGCTGTCGACAAAGCTCACCTAGAATAGAATCGCCGCCATTATGGTAAACGTCAATAAACGGATAATCCCATTTATCTAATAATTCCGAATGAGCACACCACCAAGCACCAGTAGCGAATTTAAACTTGTGCCGTCGTTGAAGTTGTTCTCCTGTGTACCAGGGCTGCTCTGTAATACCTATATACTGGTTGCCACGAGATACGATGTAATGCGTTAAACCTACAACCGTATGCTTACCTAGCAACGCATAAACTCTATTCCACCAATCGTCCGTTACGCCATCAAAGTAAGAATCATCGTCTAACCACATGATAAACTTAGATTCATTCAACGGAGAAGGTTCCTCTCGAAACATACGTCGCATCAACGGATACTTACCAACGTTAACGTTATTCACCTCTTGATAAATGTATACCGGGCAATATCTAAAAAAACCGGCCCAGTCCAACACACACTTCAAAGAAGCATCCGACACACTATTCAAGCCAATACGGACGTCTTTGATGTGTCCATGAAAATGGCCTTTAATAGAATTTAAAGTACGAGAAATCAGATCCGGATAATCCCCATACGCCGTTGTGCATATACTAAACATGAATGACCTATAAAATGCCCAAAGTAGGTAGGCAATCATCCCACCACGGTCCAACTGCCATACCTACTTTGGAACAAATTAGTCCCGATAGGCCCACGCCAAGGAACCTACCAGAACCCCCGCAACAATATCACTTCTTAGACTTACTAGGGCGAAGTTGTTTATCAGACGACTTTTTCTTTTTCTTGGGGAAAGCAACTTCTCTAATTTTAGCTGCCATTTGCGTCCCCGTCACGCACTCATCATCGGCCTCTTCCTCTTTGAAGTTACGACTGCCCTTTGCAACATGAATAACAGTGTTCTCTATGACACCTAACACATGCTCACGACCATCCGTGAGAATATCTACATTTCGCTGCGCCGTCTCTTGCAGTTTCCCTAACATCTCAATAGCACTATCAATTTTATTAATAAACCCTTCATCAACCTTGTCTGTAGAAACCTCTTCAAACTTTTCAGTTACTCCGTCCTCCACAGCGGTCAGGTAATTATCAAGTTTCTGTGCCTGAGTAAAAGCTTTCTGCACACACTGAAATACAGAACCCGGAATCAGAGGCTTACGCCCCCCAGAACGATTCGTAGTTAGGTCTGCAACAGAACCTTTAATCTCTGATGCCAACGAATTTGCAGACCAGCTATTTTTACGAACTTGCTTCATCAACGACTTTCTTTTTTTATCCGTGCTAACACGGCCTAAGAATTTAAAGTGTTCGAACGTTAGCAACTTCCCATTACCCATCGGCGTAAGCATTTGATCAGTAATAAAATCCTTGTTATACGAAATCTTTCCGGTATCTTCATCTGTTTCCTTGCAAAAGACAGCCGCAGTATTTCGCCACTCGTAAAGACGATTGGTATTGTCCATGCCCAAATATGTCGCAAGTTTGGTTATTTCCAGACCTTTGTCATCTACAGCTTCATTGTCTGTAAGTTGATCGATCTGACAACCAAGCTCAATGCACAAAATAACCCCCGCGTTGCGAAGACGACTTAGCTTGTCATACCCGCCCTTCGCAATTTTAGCGGTATCAGAATGCATAGCACTCAAAAGTTCTTCTCGATCCATTTCGCTAATTTGTGGTAACGATGCCATGTTATCCTCCTTAAATTGTACTATTTACGAAGACGCAGACGTCCACGATATTTTGTCGCGGACATGATCCAAAAAAGCAGCATAAGGCTGCACCAGCAACGTACTATGACGGTTTTTACCTTTAAACAAATGACAGCTGCTGTTGCTAGGTGAAAATGTCTGCCAATCCCCGTTATGCACAATCAAACCGTCGCGAAAACCCTTGCGAGGAAAAACCATACCCAAAGGACGACCCCCCGTGTCGGAAGTCTCTGTCCCATAACGTTGAAGTTCGTCTTCGTAAAACTTGACAAAGGGTAAGTTACAAAAACTCTTAAACCACATAGGATGTACGGCTGAAGTATTTCGATGTATGGCGGTGACACCGGGCAAAGAAGTGCCTGTCAAAATCACCGGAAAGCTTGGAAACCGCTCGTTAAAAGCTTCAAAAGTCATATTCGACGAACCAGAAGACCTTAACTGACCCGCAATGTGCGCGCCCAGTTTTAGTCGATTAATCGTATATGTAACTCTCGCCGTTTCCCATTTAATCGCACGTACGTCTGTATCATCGTAATGAGGTACATCTAACTTTGAAGTCAACGGAGAAAGCGGATGACTAGAATCACTCATTTTATGCTACCTCATCTTTTCTTGCTCACCACGAAATATAGTTTCATAGTTTTCCCCTAGCGACATCGTACGCCGAACCTCAATACCTAGCCCCTTCTGTAAAAGAGCCATAACCTCAGGAGATCCATGTATCATTTCACCCACCTCCTGCCACGGCAAAAAGTCCCCCTTCGACATACCAAGTAATGGCACGTTAGCCAAGCACTCAATGTCCGCAGCTGGACTCTTCACATCCATTGACCAACCCAAATCTTTCAGCATACCTTTCTCCGGTCCTTTATGCGTAGTCATAATCTCGTGCAACATCGCAACAGTAGACCAATTCCAATCCCACACATGAAAACTGTTGGGCTCCTTGTCCTCGGACATCTCAGTCCACCAGATAAACCTTGTACGAATACGACGATTCGTAGGGGCTAAAGAATTCTTTGCGCAAGTCAAACGAACTCCCACGCCTTCAAACTGACTGTTCGCAATGCGTTTGCTCCACACAGAGGTACGAATCTCGAGTGTTTCTAGGAAGCTCACAAGCTCACCTCCAGGGGTGTACTCAGTTGTGCGCCCTAAATCATCCGTCTTTTCCTTTAAGTGATTTACAAGAACCACTAAAAAAGGCCAGTAGTCCAACTCAGTCTTCCAGGCGGACAGAAAATCACTATTCTTAAGCGCCTCGATCGGAAACCCGCGATCTCCGTGACCTCTCTGTTTCACCTTCTCTTTTCGCTCTTCACTCGCTGCGGCTTTCAAAGAATCCACACCAAATACGATAGGAATGACTTTTCCTGGTCCCGGCTCAGCTACCGTACCCAGCATCGCACTCTTAAACTGGCTAACATAAAACTCCAATCGCCTCTGCCAATCCTCCAAGGATTCACACTTGTTGTAGATAACAGCCCGATCATCATCACCGTACCGCATCACATTTGCGCATAGCTTAGGGTTATATTTACTTTCCGTATCTAAATGGACACTGCGACCCCCAAACTCATAGAACCAACGAAACATTTCGTAGGCTAAAGTTGACTTGCAGGTGCCCCATTTACCTGACAGCTGTACAAGAGAACTAAGAGGAATTACGTCATTACCAGTAAGATATTGCCACGCTAGGCTACGGCTAGGAATGCCAACAACTACTTGTTTAAAATCTTCCGCTGAGCCAAACACCGAATCCGCATTGAATTTCTGTCTCGCGGCCAACGTCATTCCATCCATCATTCCGTCTAATTTTTTAGAGCGGTTATCTGCATTCCACTTAACACTTAAATCTTGACGTTTCTTCTTCGATATTTTAGGCGGCTTACCGGGGTAAGAATAATCAGGAGTCTTCACGTAATTAACGTCAGGTGTTTCCTTCCCAGGAGAAACCACAGACTTTTTGCTGTCGGAGGACGAATCCAAAAGACCGTCCATCTCTGCATCAAAATCGGATTTTTTCGCTCGCTTTTTAACCATAGTTTTCCCCAAAAAAATAAAAAGGCAGAGGGACTCCTAGCGCCCCTTCTGCCTTTTGTGCAAAACAAGATTAGTTTCGCCGCTTAAGCTTACGCTTCGGGCTAGTCCGCTTAGTTTTCGCGGCGTCGGCAAGAGCACTAGTCGCCTTGCTCATGGTCTCTTCCATGGCCGACTCAATGTCAGAAGCTTCTTCCTCAGGGTTAAAATCCTCTGAAGATGAACCGTCTTCCTCAAAACTAAAAGTAGCTGCCACGTCCTCAAAATCATCGTCATCATCGGCAGATGATTCAGCTTCAACTTCGCCACCGTCAAATTCATCGTCCGGCGTAGTATCAATAAATTCATCCTTTAATGAATTATCTTCCTCCGGCGTGTCAGCCTGTGGCGTGTCAGCCTGTGGCGAAGATTCTTCCTCGTCAAAAGCCTCTTTGGGCATTTCAAACTCGGTAGAAACAACACTACTTACGCGGGATTTAATTATACGTTGAACACCGTCGTATTGAAGATATTCCGGCGTCGACATCCACGCAAATTCAAGCATCTTCGGAACGTCTGCGAAAGCTCGTGCCGTTAAAGTAGCTTCTTCTTCTATGGACGTCTCGTGAAGGAGATAACTATCATCATCGTCCCCTTCTTCTTTCCACCCGAACAAGTTCTTTTCGAAAATACGTCCGGTTTCCTCGGCTGTCATCGAAGGAGAATATTTAATTCCTCCGTCGGATGTATAACTCGGACTTACTTTCACCTGATAACTAGCAATGTCGCGCTCACCAGGAACAACTCCGTTCCAAGTTGAATGCTTCGTGTTCTCAGGCTGCCATACCTTCGGATTAAAAATAGTGAAAAAGACGCCTCCTTCAACACACCCCGTCTCGGCATTAAAAACGCCGCACGGATCACCGTATTGATAAGGGCCAGAAGGATCCACCTCAGGATCGCCATCCCAATCTTCTTTTTGCTTCTGACAAAGCTCCAAAATCTTACTACCACAATCGGATGACATCCATACAACATACAAAGGGTCATCCTCAGACAGACCAAAAGGCCCTTGTCTTTCCACTACTTCAACTTTATTATCACGATTTGTATAAGTAAGCCGAGTTGTATCCATCGACTCGCCTAATTCATATACGTGACAAACCATAAAGTATCGGTTTTTCATCGTGGATATGGCAGCTTCGCGAAACCCTCCGGTACTCGTCTTTCCGCCTTTCATAAAACGATTCCACTTTGGATCCCACGCACCACCTGAACTAAACTCGCCTGCCTCATAAGCACTTATACAATTGTGATAAAAGGTAGGATAAGGTTGGCCCCAAAAAGGAACGTTTTCCTTTTCAATGTTGTAGGTATCTCGCTTCCACTTCAACGAACGCGTTGACGGCGTTTGTCGATTAATGACAGCGGTAAATACTTCTGACTTACAATTCGGAATGTCGTCGTTAGTGATACCAACAAACGGAGCCACCGCGCAGGGACCATACATAGACATTCCGCCAAGCTGATCTTGGCGAGGCCCAAGGCGACCTGGATTCAAAACATTACTAGGGTCTGTTTCTAACAGAGTGTTCCAGGGTTTAATAACACATTTACCGCCAGCATAACACCGTCCCACACGCTCAAGACGAACGTTCTTTGCCGACGTGTTAATCGAATGATCGCCACGCGGAGTAAGAGTAGCTGATGCGCTATCGCCGTCCGTCGTTAACGTACGATTTTCTGCTGTGTTAGTTTTACGGGCTTTAATTTTTCCACTAAACTTCTTCGCCATTTTTTTCTCCTCGTTTGTTTAATTTTTTCTATCATTACCAAGCTCATTTTCAACGCGTTTTATGGCTGAAAGAATTTTACCGAAGACAGCGTCTTCGTCCAGTAAATGACCGTTACGCTCCATTTCAATTGTTATCCATCTACGATAACGAGTGGTGTTTTTCACCAATGAGCGGTAATTGATCGCAACCTTCTTTAAAAACTCATGATCAGCCTCATAAACATCAGCGTCTTGAGCAGTGTAACACCGCTCAGCCTTCTTGGCAATTAGCTCAGCACTTCTTTCAATAGAAATGTCCAGGTGGATAATAAGATCTGGCACAGGTTGTCCAAAAATATCGTAATCTACTGCGTCCAGATGAACTGCTAAATCTTTGGCCTCCTCATCCGGTACTTTGGCACAACTGTAAGCAACATTAGAAGGACACCACCGGTCACAAAGAACATAATCTCGAATAGCTAAATTTGACTCTAGCTCATCTCGTGTTTCGAACCGATCTACCGCAAATAATGTGCTGGCAATCTTTATGTGCGTATCGCCATACTGCCCGTTCAAGTATTCCCCAATCAACTTACCGTACCTAGTGTGTTGATAACGAGGAAAGGAAAACTGGGCTACATCCTTGCCTTGGGAAGTTAAATACGCAGAAAGACGTTTTGTCTGCGTACCTTTTCCCGAACCATCGACTCCTTCAATGACAATAAACATTTAACGTCCTCGTTACGTGTAATTCATAACCATTCCGTCCTTAGTAAAAGTTCCGGTAGGTAAACCTAACTCATGTGCCCTATCCGAAGAAATAGCTTCTCCCCAATGCAGCATCATATCAGCCTCAATACCCAAGTAGTAAGGATCATTAGTCGTAGCTTTGCCGTCCAAACTAGCCGGGTAAATAGGCACACTCTCCCGCATAGCAAAAGGTAACACTTCTTCAGCCACTGTCTTTACATTTTCATACGGTACCTCCAATAAAACAGCGTCATGAATCTGCAATAAAATTTTAAATAAACTATCGTCACCTGTATCCGCACGAGCTTGATACAAATAACCCATTGCGCGAGAAACAACACTAGCGATCATAGATTGAATAGGAAAATTCATTGCTTGTCGACCGAATTCCCCCTCTAGCCCTCGATCACCTTCGGCTACCGGAGGGAATCGTCGGTATCTACCGAAACAATTAACAAGCCAACCCGCATAATTTCCCTTACAATCTTCACGCGAATTACGGTTTGCACGATCCTGACATTCAGCAAAAAATGGCTTTAGTCCCGTGTACATGTAAAATATCGTATCAATGATTTTTTGAGCTTCATCAATGCCAATATTTATTCCCTGTTCCCTCGCGGCTGTCGCAATAGCCTTGGCTCCACGACCGTAAGCAATACCAAATATCACACTCTTAGCTACCACCCTCAGATGCGATTTATCAATCGCAGCCATAGCAGATTTCGTCGGCTCACACTGTAAACCAAACGACAACTTAGCGACATTAGAATGTATGTCATAGAAATCGGGGTGCTCTTCGCCTAACTGATTACGTTGTGCGTGCTCTATCATACGATGATCATTAGACATGATCGCCATACCAAATAACTCAGCACCAATATAATCCGCTTCAATTAAAACACAGCCCGGCCTGGCACACATAACACTTCGAAGTTTGTTTTTATACCGGTCACCAAGCAAGCGCTTATAATCATTATCTCGGCTTTTTGAGATATTTTGTAAATTCGGACGAGCACTGGCCCATCTCCCGGTTTCTTTTGTCTGGTAAATGTGAGTACGAACTCGTCCGTCATCACAAACATGCCCTGCCAACCCTTCCTTATAGATAAGCTCGTCATCGGCATCTCTAACAAACTCATTATCATCGTTCATTTCCGGTGGCCGTAATACTGTCTTTACGACTTGATCTAAAAACCTCCAATCACGCAGCATGTTAATATAGTCAGCTGCCGTGAGAGAACCATTTAAATCGTACCGTACGTCATGCGCGTCCTGCGCTAATAAAGCTGTGGCCTGCTTACCAGTCGAAGGGGTGTGCTCATCCTCCTTTCCTTTCATTCGAATGTCTATCCAAGGTTTAGGTGGCTTTGAAGTATCAAACAGAGGCTCTAAGTTCAAGCGCAGCGCGTCCGCAGGACTAACGCGAGAAGGTTCGCCGCTTTCGGTTTTCTTACCGTTAAGTTTTACGCCGTAAAGAAACTCGCGGACCTGTATAAGAGAACGAGGATTAAACTCAGGCCAATCAATCAACTCTCTAAGCTTTTCAACTTTCTCCTCCCGTGCGTCTAAAAAAGCTTTTGTAAGAGATCCAATACGTTCCATGTCTATGCGAACACCACTCTGATGAATCTCCAAAACTGCCGGAGCAGCAATCTGAGATTCCCAAAACGCTTCCCTACAATTGTTACCCTCGTAATCTTTATCCAAAAGAACATCGAAGGCATAAAAGAGACGTAACGTCACATCCGCATCGTAAATACCATACGGCAAAAGTACATCGTCCGGACACTCGCCGTACCCCTCCAAATCCTTGGAAGATAAACCCTGTTCCTTACAATAAGACGTTTTCCAGTCGCTCAAATCAGAGTCATAGCGGGGGCACGTAGTATAACGAATTGCAAGCGACTCCAACTTATACTGAGCTGTCTCTTCAATAGCATGAGCCATTAAACCTGTATCAGCTCCTCCCTCGTATTTAGTACGAAACCCAGCAGGCACCACATCGCCATCTTTAAACCCAAGTGAAACATAATGTTGATGCCTAGAAGATCCAGCATTTTCCCGCTCTAACTCAAAGTCATAAAGCGGCGCAGCAAATGAGCGTCGTAAATCTAATCCATAGTGAACTAGCCACTCTAAGTCTGCATTAAAAAAGTGCCCTACGACACGCTTGCTCTTGAAAGAATGCCCCTCGAACGTGCCTCCCCGGAAAAACACCGAAAGCAACTTCATACAGTACTCAATCCCCTTGTCGGCCTCTGCTTCCAACGTCCCCGTTGGTAAAGACTCGTACACCCCAAACACAGGGATACCGCCAGGGCCTGTAAGTTGCACGCCCGCTGCCTTCTTAGGTAACCAAGAAAACTGAACAGTCCTCAAATAACTTCCTTCATTCACCGGATGTTCACCATGCCACTCGGCATCAACAGCTATAACGTTGGTCTTACGGAAGTCAGGATCATGTTCCACTTCCAAAAGCGTATTCAAGAGGTCCAAACCATTATCAATAATTCGGTGGTCCAACCCCTCTTCTTCTCCGCCAGGATCCACACCACGCACAAGCTGCCCAAATCGACCAAGGCCACGTTCCAGTTGGCGACGAGAGGATGGATCACGTGAGACTTGAGCAGGATGCACCACCGTCATAACCTTAGCCGTATGGGTACGTTCCCCCTCAGGATCTTTGCTCTCAAAAGACGTAGGAAAAGAAAACTCCTCTACACGTCCCTCCATGTAAGTGACCGAGTATTTAGAACCAAGAAGCGCCTTACTAGCATCGGTACCTAAACACAAAATGTACTTAGGTTGCACAATTCGCAACTCTTGATGCAACAGCGGAAGACAATCTTTAAGCCACGCTGCTTTAATACGAGTTGATCCATCAGGAGGCATAAACTTCAAAGCATTCGTCACATACCAATTAGCCCATCCACGAATTCGTAATTCACCTAAAATATCACGTAACAAAATTCCCGTGGCTCCCCACAGGTTTCTTCCTACACGTATCTCCTCACGCCACGGCATTTTGCCGATAATCATAACATCCGCAGGATGAGGTCCGTCTACATCCTCAACCTTTTCTGAATGCATGTGTTGTCCCCAAATATGTCCTGGAACAAACGAAGCCAGTTGCTCTCGATGAGGCCCCACAACAACCTTGCATTGAAAATTAGGTTTTCTAAGTGCTTCCACATAAAGCCGACTCAAAAGCTCCCCCGGCGTAAATTTCGTAGCGCTAATTGAAGTATCCTTATCGCCAAGTCCCTGCGACAGCGAAACAAAGCAGCCTCCCGGAGGAGGAACAGGCATACCCGGAGAGTTCAACGGATACATACTAGAATCTTCAACGTCTTTACGAAAATTGTTGTACTTTTTCTGGTAACCCAACGCTGACTTAGACATAGCTCCGCCGGAAGCAGAAGCCCTATTGTCAATCGCAAGGTTTCTACGAATTCTTGCCATCACTCACTCTCCTTTCTTTTCCATGAAACTACACACTTCTGTTCTAACGCCTTTTCCACAATGTAGCTTCTTAAAGTATCCCGTTCCAATGAACCAGGATCTACACCGTCCGGAAGAGTTACCGCAGCAAAACCATTCTTGAACTTCCCTATCATATTGCTAATTAATCTTTTAGTTGCATCCTTCTCCATTTCCTCAGGGTCGTAAAGTAGAACACCCGCATGATCTTTAAAAGATGAAATAAACATGCTTTGCTGTTTGTCAGTCATACTGGCTCCCAAAGTGCACACACTCATAGGCCCCACTGACCACACATCCGTAACACCTTCAGTAATAATGCCAGTGCAATAGCTAGACGCATTCCCTGCGTTATAAAGTAATTGTGACCTAGGAGTCCCAGGACATGTGTAATACTTAGGAGGCGTATTAGGGTCTTTCCAGTCTAATTCGCCCACATATCTCGCCTGCCAACCCCGCATCCTCTTGTTTTGATAGATCGGGATAATTAGACGATTTTTACACAACCACCGGTCAGTAAGATGACAGAAATGGACGTTATAGTACGTACCAATTCTGACCGGATCAAAGCCACGAGATAGCAAGTAAGATCGAGCGTCGTGATTTAAGGGAAGCTTATCAACACGTACAACTTCCCCCGGCCAATTAGTAACAAAATCAGAGACGACTAACTCTTTACCCTTTTTTACGATGGGCTCAAAAGTAAAATGTCCCTTAACTAAATCATGCAGCTTTTCACGATTTCGATAGTCAGCAAGACAATCCTCATTAAAACAATGCGCTAGATGAATCTCAGTCCTGCCGAACTCATCTGACACACCAAAGCGGTGGTTAATATACAGCCTATATCTCGTATCGTTGCAAAACGGACAACTGACAATATAGTACTCGCCTGAGTATCGCACATGCGCTTTATGCGTATTTGTTTTAATATCATAACCCAGCTGCCTCTGCTGACTCTCGCCCTTGTTCTGTATCTTTACACGACCGTTAAAGATTTGCACGCAGCTAAGATACAACTGCTTATTCAGTACTTGATTCATTTCCTTCGTTGTCATGATAGTTATCCCACTCAGTTTGTTCTTCGTTGTGACTTAGATTTTCCTGTTCATTGTGATTCACATTTGTAACAGATGTTGTATACCCAACCGTCTGGGCAATATCTCTATCCACTATCGTCATCCGCGATGGATCAACATATAAATCATCACGAGCAACAACAGTATTAAAATCGCCATCGACCTCTATGACTTTGCCAGGTTTACCGGCTGCACGTCGATGCTTGGTACACGATATCTGTCCTTGATTCTTCTCATTCAAATTACCAATTACAAACGCAAAGTCTAAATTTTCAGCAAAAGATTTAGACTCAGCAGAATCTGTGTGATGAAGTTTAGCACCCGGCCTGAAAGAAGCATTCGCTTGACCAGAAAGTTGATGTACTAACCACACAGGACAATTAAATGGTTTAGCCAGAACAGCCGCCGCCATTAAAGGCGCTTCTGTAATTCGGTGCCTAAGATCCGAAGAATCTGCACCAACAGAAGCTAGTTCTCGCTTTACCATCGCACCAATATAATCGATCACTATATTTTCAATGTAATATTCGTGCGAACTACTACGAGAACGATTAGCCAATTCGGCCTTCAATCTGGACGCAATTTCTTTAAGTCCTCCTCCGCCAGACCTACGAAAAACAGGATCGCTCCCGGTCATATCTAAAATCAAAGAATGTTCGTTCATTACAGAAACAACTTCTGCTACCCGATCACGTTCAGGTCGAAACATCCCGTCCGATATTTGTTGATAAAATCTCTTGTGCTCGTAAGGCAACGGGTTTGTAGCATCACCTGCTAAACTTTCAATTCCCGTAGCATCCATCGCCGCCAAAGAACCTCGTTGTATCTGCCCCATGTACATCAAAAACCGCTGTTGCAACTCAGGGGATAAAGGCGCTTCATAAGAAACAAGAACAGAGAGCCCTACACGTATATTGTTGTCCCCGTTTTCGAGGCGAGCAGCTTGCGCATGTCTAGCTTCATTGCAGCACAACATAGCAGCCAGCGTCGTTTTACAGGTACCATACGGCGCAAGGACACCGTAGACCTCACCAGGACGATGACCGCCCGCCAAAAAATCATCTAAAAACGAAAGACCAGTGGATCTTAAATTTAAACCAGCTACTCTATCCCACTCAGGGCGATACGTATGAGACGCAGTATCTGCGTGTCCCAACGACTCCAAAGTAGTTAACTTCTGCTCCCAGCCTTCCAGCATGTCCGGAAGACTCACAGGAAGAATTTCAGACGTGGCTTTAGACGCCATGTCCAAAAGAACCGCTTCCTCAAGCAGTTGCTTTATTTTCAACGATGCCCATTTGTACATCGCCTCATCGATAGAATGATCACCGTAATCCTGATTTAAAAAATCCTCCAAGTCTTCTAGCTCTTCATTCGAAAAATGCTCCGGCATACTTTCTAGAAGAGACTCGACTTCAACCCACATCAGTTCTAATGTAGGGAGCTCCTGATGTTCTGCATAAAAATTTAACAAAACACGATAAACGAGCTGATACGTTTCTAAAGTCCCGAAGTGTGAAACTTCGAGTTGTTCGCGAAATACGTCAAATAATTCTGGACTATTACATAATGCCTTAAGAACTTGTCGATACTCGCGAACGGTCAACCTTGACCGCTGTACTGACATTGATACCTCCATCGCTACTAACACACCGATAACATGCCACGGTAAATCCTTTCTGCGTCTTCCGCAAACGTAGAAGGAAGAAACTTGCCCCACTCTTCGTCGTATTCACGAGGAAAACAGGTGTATTGAATGACCGCTTCACGCTCGATTCGAATTGCCACTTGCGTAAATAACGATTCATTGTCGATCTTAGACCGATTGGGTTCTCGCAACATCGACACAGCCAAGCAGTAACGATACAACGATGCTAACGGAGCTAGCTGATCCGTCAACAAGTAATATACTGCCGACTGAAAGTCATACCCTAAAGCTTGCTGGTACCGCAAGAGATAGGAACGAGAAAATTTACACTGACGCTGAAACTGCTCAGGTATTTCCGCCACAAGAGATTCGCTTTGTGAATGAAAAAATTTCATCCATTTCTTACTCATCAGTTGATCAGGATAAGGAGGAGCCATTACGCTCCCCGCAATACCTTGAAAAATAACGCGTACGTACAAACAAGGGTGTATATGCGCCGAACTTAACTTCTTGACAATATCCAACCAAGTATTTTTTACGCGCCTTTGGTTATCTTCGATTGTTACCTCCGTCACCTTGCCCTCATAACGAGGATGCGGAGAATATAAATGTTTTCCAGACTTGCCGAGCTTCGCCTCGTAAAGGCGTCGCTCTAACGTGTAAGTAGTTTTTAACTGCCCACACAAATCGCGCTCCTCTGCGCTGCCCGATGGACCATCCTTGATAGGCGTCGATCGCTTACCGGGCATAGGCTGTTTTCGATACTTAGTCATTGTTAACATTTCCGAGTGCTCTCCGCATCATTTACCAATAAACCTTCTAACACACTCTTTTCGGGCTTAATCTGCTCCCAACCATTCTTACTATAAGACTTCTCCCTTCTTGAAGCTCTATTTCGAAAATATGAATTAAACTGGTCCAAATAATCATGGACTATACCGTGCGTTTTTCCTTCGCTCAAACGTGACACACGGCCAGGTATTTGAACGTCGTTAATTCGACTTCCGCCGCCATCGGCACGTATAAGTACCTCCAAAGAATTAAAGGACACACCTACGTTCCAAACAGTGGTAGCAATAACCTTCTTTAACTTCCCTTGTTCAAACTGATTTGTTAACCAAATACGTCTCTTTGTATTTGTTAAAGGTTCATTAGCTTCAATAAGACCCTCCTTAGCAAACCTAGCCCGTTTCCAAGGAGTCAAAGAACCTTCGCGATATACCAAAGTAAAATTTGGTAGATGAGATTTTAATTGTATCGCATGTTGCAACGTTTCACACGTTATAAGCACTTGTGTGTCATCGTCATACTTATTCGCATCCCTCGCAATAATTGTATTTCTAACATCATTGCACCAAATACCATGTCGCTTTCTAGTAACAAAATCATGTGGCTTGTCCGCCAACACATCGTAATCCATTTTAACGTCAGACCAGTGAACTTTAATAGGGCTCACTAATCCCTTTTTCTGCGCTTCCGCGTAGTCAATTCTATAAATAACAGGACCGAAAATACCTTCAATTCTCTTGTCTTTACCATCCCCACGCATATCTTGACTAGCACTTAAGCCATAATTTCTACTCATATCCCACAACATCAACTTCCTCGACGCCACATCAGCAGCTAATTCGTGGCACTCGTCTCCAAACAAAATATGAGTAGAACCCGGATCTTTCGCGTGCTGCAAGCTTCCCGCCGTATAGCACATAACTCGACGACCTTTACGCTTTTGACCGCCGCCTACAATTCCCACATTACCAACCATCTGGCACAGTAACGGATAAATACGAGTTTGCAAGACAGATACACTCTTTGTTACTACATCAATTTTAGCCTGAGGTAATAACGCACAAATTAATCCAATCAAATGTGATTTACCAAACCCAGGTGGACAGTCAAAGCGACCACACCGATGAGCTAAAACTTTTGCTATAAACTCCCGCTGACCAGGGCGCAGCTCGTAATCTTTAATATTTTCCCATTGCGGAACAAGAACTTCCGGCGGAGGCCAGGGCGCCAGATCTTTGAACTTGACAACATAACCACTTTTAGTAAGTGCCGATTTAACCGTTTTCCAAAAACCATACGGACAAACTACCCTAGATTTGTGATCTAACACAAATAAAGGATGTTCAATTAGCTCTAAAGGCCCTTTACCTTCCTGCTTCATTCGACGTTTGGCTTCCCACCCTACGTGCTGCTTTTTCTCAGTAAACGTGAGCTGAGGAGCTAATATGCCTAAAATATGAGACGTGGTGGGCTCAACTAATAATCTATTTCCATGTTTTAATAGCGTTATGTTTTTGTCTTGTTTTGGTATTGACATAGTATTTCCTGGGTTGACTTATATCGTTTTTTATGGGTAAAATACGGCAAAGCTGGTTCCTCGCCATAACACACCGGAACCAAAGATGCCTCCGAAGAGCCGGTCAGGTGCCACACTGACCGGCTCTTCTTGTTTAACCACGTTAAGAGCTGGGAGGATATTCCTCTAACTCCGACGGTTGATCATCTAAACTACGAGAAATATGACGCGGTCTTATCGATACAACATCATAGAATCCAAACTCGCCCGGTTTCCACGGACTAAGACCTTTGTACTGTCCCGCCTTAGACATCAACCTCCAAAAATCCTCGTCAGCAATATCGTTAGGCACCAAACAATTAATACCAACAATTTGATTCTGGTGAAAAGCCTCATGTAACGAGTAACGAAGTTTATTGCTTTTCGCCGCACGGTAATAATTCTTATGCCACTTGTTCTCCTTCAGCTTACCGTCAATGTTAATATCCCAGTGAATATTGAGAACAGCCGCTTGAAAACGATTTAACAACTGCGACGCCATTCGCATGTTCGAATGATGCCAGCTTGCTAAAAAAATTATGTTGTTGTCCGGGCTGCGCTGAAAGACAAACTTGCCAGAGCCGTCCTTAGACTTCTGGTTGCCTAAACACGGAGTCAAAAATCTAATTCTAATTGTAAGCTCTCGCATCTAACTCAACCTTGTAACTGACGACTATTCACGTAGGCCAAATAAGCTTCAACCTCCTTCGAGCTGCTGAAGTATGTCTTCGGATCAAAAAGGGGCCGACGAGATGGATTTAAATTATCGCACCACTGTAAAAAGGCAAAACGTACAAAAGCCTTAGAAGCAGCTAGAGCGCCCTTCCACCCACAGCCGCAATGCTTGTATATCCGCCATAAAAAATTACAGGGAACAGAATAATCCACCCCGTCAATTCCCATCGTCTTCCAACACCCATACGTTAACACAGCTCTGTACTCAGGACGACCAGGAGAAAATACAGTTTCCTCCGAAGACATTATTGACTTAAAATTTGAAGGCGTAAGTCCTAAAAACCTAGTCAACTTAGTCATGCGGTGAGGCTTATCTGCATGTATGAACCAATGCGGATCCAAAACTTCTGACACCCATCGCATACGTAAAGCTACATTAGTGGACGAAAAAAATCCAAAAAATCGATACAAGGGGTGATAACGAAAAATAGACGCAGCCTTATTGTAGGCCTCATCGTACGTCGCGGATTGGTCGTGCATCTCTGAGACATTAATTGCTAATAAGTAACTATTAAAAATGTTACTATCAACGCGTCTCCAGTTAGAAACTAACCTAGCGTTAGTATCAGGCTGCCACATCCGTTGTAATACTTCAACCGGATCCTCACGTAAAGAAGCGACCGGACAAATGAGGGGACTGCCAATATCCAAAACTGCACCCTTCTTGTTTATCACGATGTCAGCTGCTGACCTCGGAGAGCGGGTATTCTTTTTCTGAGCGTCGTATGATTGAACTATAAGAGACGCATTGTCTCGAATCCCCAATATACGAACTGTCTTCGCAGTCTTAAACGCATTGCGATAGACAAACTCCTCAGGAGACAGCTTAGAGTTGACCGCACGAACACCGTTTTGTCCGCACCAAACAACACCGTCGCAATCTGTATGTAAACGCAAAATATCGTTCATCACCCGCCAGTATAAATAGTCTTGTCAAAAGACGAAGACAAAGCCTGCGCATGAGTAATAACAAAAAGCTGATACTTGTGCTTAATCTTATTAGCCATATGCGACAACACTTCTTTGAAATACTCAATATTACCGTCGTCTAGTCCTGAAGTTGGTTCGTCTAAAAACATCATCCCAATGTTGCCGCCAAATAACCGGTTCACAGCAGAACGAAAACAAATAGCTAAAATGACTTTCTGTCCGCCGCTTAACGCACCCGCAGAACGAGGAGGAGCACCAGGAAAGTGCACTTTAAAACTAAGGTTAATATCTGCTTCCACCCAAAAAGGGCTGCCAAAATTTTCCAGGGCAACGTTAATCTCTCCTGTAATGCTGGATAAATTTGCCTGCGCAACCTTTCTAGGAAGATTCTGCCAATGAAATAACTCCCTTGCTCCTTCTATAACACGTAATAAATTAACATAACGAGCACGCTTATTTAATTTTTCTCGTAGAGAAAGTAGCAACTTTTCGTTGTGCGCAATTGACTCAATTTTCACATTAAGCGAACCGTCTAACGAACGAATATGCAACGCACTTGACTCGTGCTCTTGCAATCTTCGCGTCGCCCTCTGGTAAATTTTATTATACCCTTCGACAGACAAACGTTGGATAGTACTCTTCAAGTCTGAAAGTAACATATCATTTGCGTGAATTTTACCTTCGATCTTAGCTAGTCTCTTCTCTAGACTAAAAACGCATTTACGTGACTCGTTGTACTCTTCCTTAGCCGCCTCGTGCGACGACAATGCACGATCCCAAATCTCCAAGTTAAAATTTAAATGAGTTTCGTTGACATCGCCTGCCTCTAAGAGATCCGACTCAATAGAGCCAACAGCGTCTTCGTAAGTGCGCAAGTTCTTCTGGTACTCACGTTTATAAATTTCAACTAATTTGTTGTCCTCGACCACTTGATCACATGTTGGACAGACTTTTTTCTCGGGCACCTCGAACACTGGCTTAATATTCTCGTACGAACTACGCTTCAATAACAAAGAATCTCTTCTACGTTTGATCTTTGACGCCTGCTCTTGAAGGAGTTTTCCCTCCTTAAGTTCTGACATAGCCTCAAAAGCACGAGAAGCAAAACCTTCAAGTTTCTCGCACGTGCGATTCGCTTGCACCAAAGAATGACGCACATCTTCCTTTTCGTGTTCGAGCTGCGGTAAAACTGACTGAATCGCCTCGGCATCTTTTTGTTTAGACAACAAAACAACGTGAGCCTTTGTGATCTTTTTAGCGCTGTTGTAATTACTCTTCTTCATTAAAAAACGCGATTTGTCGTTACGATCATCAGTAAGTTGTTTAAGGTCCTTACGTAGCGCAGATAAAACAGCCGCTATCTCGTCGCCATTGTCAACTACGTCGGCAGTAAATTCCTTGTCGCCCATAAATTTCGTGCATGCGTCGTAAATATTTGTTGACTTCTCAGTCCCACACAAATACTGAAATACCTCTGCCCGTTTACTGTCTGTTTGGCTTAAGAAAGAAAACATATCCCATTGATTTACAAACACATAAGCATCAATCAACTTACGATTCAAACCTAAATCACGAATAAGATGCTTCTCTATGTCCGTAGCTTTAGTGTAGGAAAAATCACCCATTGTTAACTTTGAGCTGTTAGGACGTAGACTACGAATCAACTGAAAATGTACGCCCTGGTGTTCCCCGCAAACTACCACAGAACTTTTGTCATCCGACCCAGCAGTGTCTCGTATAATACCCGTCTTACGTCCGTCAAACCGCGAAAAGTCGTTAGTCAAACAAGCATAAATGCCATTTACTAAAGTTGATTTACCAGACCCGTTAGGGCCAACAATACCAATCAAACCAGAACTCAACTCAAACGTCGAGTCTTCATACGGACCAAAATTTTGTAACCTTACTTTTGTTAACTGCATATTATTTCTCCACAAATATATCCCAATCGCATACGACAATCTTTGGTAATACAGTGTGTTCCTTCGCCCCCATTGAAGGTTTGTAATAAAACGACTTGGAAGACGTATCTATAGGAACTACACGTTTGTCACTTGTATGTCGAATACGCTTGCCGGGCTCAATACGGATAGTTGCTTTCGGACAACGTTCTCTAATAAATTGAAAAACTTCCACGCAATTATATCTGGTATAGTTCTCGGACCAACTAAACCTAAGGCCATACTTCGACAAAACGCCTTCACCGCTCTCAGTGTCTGTTTCAAAACTTTTTAAACGGAACCACACTCCGTGCTGAGCCGTGTCCAACACATAACCTAATAATTCTTCGACGGAAAGCCTGTCAGGAAGATGGTGCAAAATATTACACACAAGAAAGAAATCTGGGGCAGCTAACGAATCACGAAAACCCGCGTCTAACATATTCCCTTGCAGAAAAGAAAACTTCTGCCCTTCTACATCACAACGAAAACCTGCGTCCTCATCTACCCCAGTACAATCAGCCGCGACAATAGGCTGATTGTACGACGGAAAAAAATCTTTAACCTTCCGCATAAAAGTAGCTATAGAAACGCCGTGCTTCGTGCCAACATCAATGACTTTCATCGAATTGTTCCTTCTGCCATCTTTTTAGTTCTTCGGCGGGATCGCCTGAAGATATTAAACGCTCAGCTATATGACGAACATCCTCATCACATTCTACAGACTGCACCAGAGACTCCATCGTTATGTGGTTATCAGAAACTACCACAGAGTCTTCCTCATTGAAATCTTTAGGTGCGTGGTCTTTCCAGAAGATATGTCCTGTATCCCCTACAAGCTTCTCCAGACGATGCATATCCCCAGAAAGAGAATGATCGTACTGAAAACGAACAATAGGTTTGCATATTTCCTCTGGAATTGAATGCTGTTCCGCATGAGACTGAGAATCTTCGTATACGGTATAGTATTCACGAATGCAGTCCTCAATGTCCGCTACCGTTCCAAATAACGGCCAATCAATAAACGGCCTACCCAATAATGATCTGTGGCTCGCGTTCGTCTTGATCCCGCTCCGCCCCTCTTCCCACTCACTTAAAAGATACATGTATTTATCTTCTGGTTCAGAAATGCTCTGCATACATGTGCTGCCCGGAGACAGCGTGTTCTGACCGTGCAGGAAGCCGCACTTAGATTCGTGCAAATCACCAGTGATTAACAAACCTAACCACTTAGATTCGTGCAAATCACCAGTGATTAACAAACCTAACTCAGGAAGCCAGTTATTCACATCTGCCAGCTTTCCTTGCGGGAGAGCACGTTCTCCCATCCACTCTTCCCACACTTGATGCATCACTAGAATTGTCTTCTCAGGGGGAGCCTTAAGCGTCTCCGCTACGTAACTTAACTCGTCCTGAAGACGTTCCTTCGCCTGAAAATCAATGCCTACTATCGTGTAACCCGCTACCTCTACAAAGTTCCGATGCAAATGAATGGCGTGTTTTGACAGAGATGCCCAAGGCATTTCTTGATATTCATGCTGCCCTTGTATAAACAATGTTTTAATACCGGCGGCACCCAGCTTTTCAATGCCCTCTTGTAGTTTTACAATCGGACCTGAACCGTTAATCTGCTTGTCCAGGATATCGCCCGCTAGAATAACAACCGCAACAGCCTCCCTAATTGCAGTGTCTACAATTTGATCCCATGCAAAATATGAATCACCCTCGATAGGACGATTGCTCCAAGTACGTTTCTTCAAGTGAAGATCAGACGCGACTAAAGCAAAATTCTTACCCATCTCAATCCTCCTAAATAGTGGAATTTAAACTATGGTTAAACCTATTATCACGCCCGTACCCGAAGTTGCAGACCGGTACACTATAGCCCTACTCAAAATTGAGCGTCTTGGTCCCGACGAAATAGACATTGATGATATGCGGAAACAGATAAATTATTACAGAGAAGGACTAAAACTAGAAGACCCAGAATTATCCCTACTCGTAAACGATCTATATGAAATAAACGGCGAAATGTGGGATGCCGAGTACGCTATCCGCAAAGGCCAGGACGAAAATCTAGGGCTTGAAGAGATCGGACGACGTGCATTACGAATTCGGGATCTTAATCGAATCCGAATGAAAGTCAAAAACGATATCGTCGAACTAACGGGCGACGGATTTAAAGACTGCAAAATGAATTACGCGGACTAATCAGTCATCTTCCTGCTCGTCTTCGTCTATCGTTTCCACAACCTCGGACTCGCAACACGGCGAAACAATGTGCACATCCTTGTGCACGCCCTTATCCCCCCAAAACTCATAAGCTCCTATTCCAAAATCTCTCGGAACACCTGTGCACTCCTGCTTGCAATCACTACAAAACCCGTGAGGCATATCTCCCGGCTCATAATCTCTATGATACATATGCTCTCCCTTCCAACTCAACGGTGTGCAAGCCTCCTCCCAGCAATCGTTCGGTAATGGAAACAGCAGAAAGTGTCTCTACCCAAACTCTTGCGCCGCACCCTAAAGGAGTGTGAGGGCTGTAAACCACAACGGATGGTCCTGCAATTTCTACAATATGTCCGTATACGTTTTGCTTGCCCTTCTTCACTGTAACAACAGGCAAATCAGAGTTGTTCTTTTTATTTGACCGTATATTGTGTTGATTCACGTGTATTCGAGTCACGCCTCTCTTTCCTGCATAAGGTGATGCTCCTCCATTAAAATTAGGGGCCTGAGTGGAACAAATCGTCAAAGTCGATTTCGTTTTCGTTTTCGTTGCCATCGGATAATACTCCCATTACTTTTAGTAACTTATCCGGCAGTCCCAACATCTTAAGGGTTTCTGCCATCTGCAATCTGTTTTTCTCCGTCTCTTCGACTTGTCGGGCTTCGAACGTCTCGGGGTCTAAGAAAGCATTATCTAACGCCACGGCAGCCGTTTTAAAACAAAGCATCCGACATTTAATACACTTATCAGAAGTCCACTCCTCTTCAAATGTCCTGAAGATCCAATCCCAACGTTCCCGCACCGCTCGCATTGTCGTCCACGTACGAAAAAGAGACGGAATAGCTACGTTCATTAGCGCACCGTCCTTTAAAGAAGAAGGGACTACCGTCATTGACCCTAAAAACGGATCTCCAGGTGCGCCTAACCTTTCCGCCTCTCCGTTTACCCAGTCCTCGTGATATGTGATCCAGTCATATACACCTACCAATAAACGGTGCATGCTCAGAGGAGTACTCAAATCACTCGGGAATGGTGGGCTATGCTCCCAGCTGTCTAGGTTTTCAAATTCCATCGTTATTTCCTTTATATTGTTGTAATACCTCTTTAATATCTGACAACTCGACAAGGACAGTATCAAGTTGTTTGCTAAAGTTTTCTCGCCAAGTTGCTGCCTTGTCTTTTTTCACTGCTGTGTGGTTCTGTCGACAGACACCAGTCGTACGATAGAAACGCTGCTTATTTTTATGAAGCATGTTCAACATATGTGCAAAAGATAGCGCCTCCGTATCTCCCAAAAGATATAACAACCTAGAAGGGTACGAAAACGTATTACCAATATACTTTGCAATAACCCCCATCTCGGCATTTAGAGCCTCCTTCTTCATGCCGTAGACGAAGGTAAACCTGCCGCAAGGTAAATGCGTTTGCAGTCCGCATGGGTTTATCTGTATATAAGATAAACGGCCCATATAGCTCAAAAGAGTTGAGGTAGGACTCGGAGTTAACGGAGGTCCAACATCGTCCGCATCATCCTCAAACCAAAACACTCTTTTACTGATAGACCCAAAATCAGCCCTTTGCTCTTCCCATAAAGAATCTAATGACTCCACACAACTCAACAACGATACAGCTGCTCTGTCACAAGAATCAAACTTAATATCACACTCCTCGAAGTTAGATATAGCCGCTGCTAACGATTTTTGTACTTTCATCACAGAACGAGCGTGACAAAAAGGACACGCAGGAAGACGACACGGCACTAATCGAACGTTAAGCCCAACCGCACCCTCCACCTCAGAAGAAACTAACACGGGAGGGCAATTACGCGCATAGCCAAACTTTTTGCTGTCCAATGCGGCATACCCAGCTTTTTTCATTGTCGATAACCAGTTACGCCAATTACGCTGCACTCCCTCAATAAAAGGGACGAAGTTTTTCTCTCTTAAAGCGGTAGCGAATTTACGCGGAGCAAGTTCCTTCAAAGAAAACGCAGCCGCAACACGCTGAGGCGTGGGATTCTGCGGTGTCATAATAATTTTAAAATCTGTCATTTAACGTCCTCAATTAGAGCTGAAAAATGCTGTCCACATCAAGCGAGTCAAAAGAAACATAAGAATATCCCGCCTCCTTGAGTAAATCGCCAAATTGACGAAGATGCTCGCCAACGGTTAACGATATAAGTTTCTTAACGTTATTGTCTTTAACGTACATAATGATAAAAGAAGAACGAGACTTTCCGTTCTCCCCCTTACGTTGCTTCTGCGTTGTCCACTGCTTAGACTTTAGCTCCATTGCTTTTACTCGCTTTCTTAACGTTTTCCGCTACGTTAGTTCCACGTTTCATCATCCAAGATTCCGCCTTAATGTTCTTAAACCAATCCTTCACGGTTGGGATCCAGCCAAGGTCCTCCTTTACGTGCTGCTCGCCAATGAATCGAACAGGCACCTTACGTCCTTGTGAATTAACAATCGTAACACCAAAGATACTTTCGCACATGAAAATACCCTCAGTGTGATGTCGTAAAGCTCGGTGACGAAAGTCAGCTATGTGTGCCTTTGACTCGTCAAACCAGCTGTGGATAGCAACGTAGTCCTTTACGTCACCACCCCACTTAATTACAGAACTCTCTGCGTGGTGATATGGATGTGCCATGTTAGTCCTCATAACTTCCACTCATGCCAGATTCCTCTTCCGAGTACGTGCGAATCAGGTGAGAACCGCCCCAGCTTTTCTCTTTCAAATCAATCTTAAAAGTACCAAAGCTTCCATCGTTGATTTCCCAACCATCAGGAAGTCTCTCGTACACGAAATCTTCGATGAAGTCTTCGACAGTACCATCGACTTCTTGTCGCGTCATGACACCATCTTCCAAATTCAAACTCCTACTTACCAAAGTCTGCCAGCCCGGCAAAAAATCAGTACTAATCGGCGGCTGCTGCGAGAGCTCCTCCTTCTCGTCTAAATAACTAACGGTCTCGATACAACCGCTGTCCCCCTGCCCGTCGTATTCTACCTCCACAAAATGAATATCCCTCGCCAAAAGCAGCTCGCACATCTTCGTAAAAAGAGGCTTAGTTGCCTGCTCTCTTTCCGCTTGTCTAACCGCCTCTTCCTCACGATTCTTTCTCCATCGTGCGTCAAGCTCTTCCTCTTCCCGTGTTAATTCAGTCATTGTTACTTTCCTTTGGTTTTGCTTTTTCAATAACAATCGTATGAGTAGGATCTTCAGTTTCTGGGTCCGCCCATACGATTACACGTAAGTCACCCTCGTATATCTCTAAAGCCACGCACTGGCTATAACCGTGACAATCCTCTGTAAAATCAATAAACAACTGCCCTCCTCCGTAGGTGAGCTTACTAGGAGTAGAACGATGGGGATAATACCCAGGATCTTGCTCAGTAAGCATTACACCATCCATTACGAACCCTTTAACTGCCATTATGTGTTCCTCTATAAAACTACACCGGCGCCTTCGCAATTGGCGCACTCAGGATTGATAGGCCAGTTACCGAACTCTAGCCCTTCGTTGTCATTGCTCCGTCCCATAGATCAACAACTTCTACGGGAACGCGTACTAACCCGCTCCACTCTTTACGAGTGAGTGCGCCTAAATTTACTCGTACTACTCTTGTCTCAGACATAAATTAAACTCCTATTTTTTCT
>Ga0115002_10002265_pt1 | contig 25267 bp, 20 predicted proteins | sample ArcticOcean_MG_C_8_FD_89576 | JGI IMG/M metagenome (GOLD analysis project Ga0115002, IMG submission 89576) | Marine microbial communities from western Arctic Ocean - ArcticOcean_MG_CB11_86 | ecosystem: Environmental > Aquatic > Marine > Oceanic | place: Arctic Ocean: Canada Basin | collected... | reverse complement strand
GATTTGCATTCTTTGAATCAATCCCATTGTTTACGAATTGAATGGAAACTGAATTTGCTCTAAATCTACTCCGAAGGCCGCGTCGTTTGAGACGTAGCACTGGTATCCGTAAGCTGGTTGAAGAAACCAGCGTTGGCAAAAGCGACCTTATCGCCCCGCTGTTTATTAAAGAAGGCGAAGGCGCTCCGGAGGCAGTTGAATCCATGCCTGGCGTTTTCCGTATATCGCTCAATGACCTTATTAAAGAATGTCAGGAGCTGCACGCCCTGGGCATTCACGGAGTCGCACTGTTTCCTCAAGTTGATGCGTCGTTGAAGAATGATGAGGCGACTGAAGCTACTAATGAGGACAATTTGGTTCTAAGAACTGTCCGCCGCCTCAAAGAAGTAATTCCTGAACTTGTATTAATTACGGATGTGGCGCTCGATCCCTATACCTCGCATGGGCACGATGGAATCCTAGATGATTCGGGCACTAAAGTTTTAAATGATCCTACAGTAGAAATTCTGTGTCGTATGGCTGTGCAACAAGCCGAAGCAGGTGTCGATTTGGTAGCTCCATCCGATATGATGGACGGACGAGTTGGCGCAATGCGTGAAGCATTGGATGAATCCGGTTTTACGGAAACAGGTATTCTCGCTTACTCTGCCAAATTTGCTTCTGCCTACTATGGTCCTTTCCGTGAAGCGGTTGGAAGTGCTCAAGCCGCTGGAACAACTGGGTTGGATAAGAAAACCTATCAGCTTAATCCGGCCAACCGGCTTGAAGCCTCCTTGGAGAGCGTGATGGATACTGAAGAAGGAGCGGATATCTTGATGGTTAAACCTGCGGGCCCCTATTTGGATATTATTCGCGACTTACGAAATAATACCGAGCTACCCATTGCTGCCTACCAGGTCTCTGGCGAATACGCCCAGATTCATGCCGCAGCCCAGTTAGGATGGCTTGATCTGGAAAAAACGAGAGATGAGTCTTTGTTAGCTATCAAACGCGCTGGCGCCGACATGATCCTGACCTATTTCGCCAAAGCAGTTGCGAAGTCGTTGAATTGATCGATTGCTAAACTAAGGAGTTATTGGAGGCTTACTCCTTACTGTCATCTTCCTCGTCTGGAAGGTCAGGTGGACCAGAGACTTCTTTAATGTCTTTCTCCTCTTCTTCTTCTTCTTCTTCCTCCTCCCACTTCATCGTTTCATCTGGAGCGATAACTTCTTCTGCTTCCTCCAAATCGGGAATTACTTCTGCGATTTCCTTTTCTTCTGCAGCCGGCTTTTCATCATCATCATCATCGTCCAGGGAATAGCCTGCAGGTGTATAATCAAGAATAGCGGTGACTTCAGAAAAGTAGTGAAGATTCTTACCTTCAAAGAACTGATTGCTCATTTCGTCGCGTAAGTCTTCTTCCAGCTCACTGACGGACATACTTTGCTCAAATTTGATTAAGTCATTAAGAAGCTTCACGCGAAGCGTCGTTATGTGATCAAGGAAGTCGGCATAGGGTCCAGTCTCGTCATCTTCTACTGCATCCGGAAGAATAAACAAAATATCTTCAGATTCGAACAAAGATTCGGAGGATTTCACCATGCGAATTTTTTGATCACCTAAATCTTTGTCGATTCCGTAGGGAATGAATGCTGCTTCGACGATATCCGTGTCCAATCCGTATTCACGAAGAGGGTCAAGAAGGTCTATCAAATAGGCCCATTGTTTTGGGTCTATGATTCCGAGATTATCGAGGTCCCAAGGAATATTCTCGCTCACCTCAATGACCCACCAATTAAGGTCTTCACGGAGGGAGGCGATGAGCCATTCTAGCTTCTTGGATTTAATTGACATGTGGTTTTAAAGACCGGAATGAGATTTGGTCTTGTTCGTTGATATTTAGCTTTAAAAACTATTGCATCTTTCAATTTGTTCCTCCTTTGGTAAAGACAAGTTTTTTTTCAAACTTTCTTTCATATTTTACTTTTACATACACACCAGCAATTAGACTTCTATGGGTAAATTTTACGAATCGGCTGTCCGACCTGTCTTATTTAGGCAAGATGCTGAAACAGCTCACGAGCAAGGTGTAGCATTATTTAAAGCCCTCAGTCACGTCCCCTGGTTATGTCGATTTTTGGAATCCCGGTATCTCAGACCACCTCATTCTGAGCCCATCCGCCTGTTTGGTTTAGAGTTTCCGAATCGCGTGGGTCTTGCAGCAGGCATGGATAAAAATGCGGCCTTTTGGCCTGCTGCATCCGCTTTCGGCTTCGGTCACGTAGAAGTTGGGACAGTAACGTTTCATCGGCAACCGGGGAACCCACGACCCCGGGTCTTTCGTTTTCCAGAAGAAGAGGCGGTCATCAATCGCTTGGGTTTTAACAATGAAGGTGCTGAGTTTGTTGCTCAACGGCTTGCCAAACAACCCAGAGGGAACAAGCGCCGCATACCCATTGGTATCAACATCGGTAAATCAAAAATTGTGGATATTGATGAGGCCACCGAAGATTATTTAAAATCCTTCGAGCTTCTTGCTGACTATGCCGACTACTTTACTATCAATGTGAGTAGTCCTAATACTCCCGACCTTCGGAAACTCCAGGGAGCAGATCATTTACCCACCTTGCTAGGTGAAATCGCCTCTGCAAATTCAACTCGAAGTGAGAAGTTGGGTGTTAAGCGTTTACCTATCCTCCTTAAAATAGCTCCCGATTTATCATTCCGTGAAATCGATTCCATTTTGGATACACTATTGGATCTGGGTTATGATGGCATTATAGCGACCAATACTACCCTAGCTCGTCCAGGCCCTTTCGCTGAAGTAGATCAAGCAGGAGGTTTAAGTGGTAGACCCGTCGAACGACGATCAACGGATATCATTCGCTATATCAGCCGTGCCACCGATGGCAAACTGCCGATCATTGGCGTTGGGGGGATTATGGATACCAGGGCTGCTGGTGAAAAAATCTCTGCGGGGGCTTCCCTCGTACAGATCTATACCGGTTTCATTTACCGCGGCCCACTATTTCCTCACCAAATCGCCTGGGCCTTATCTCACGGTCATCGGACTTCCTTTTAAAAATAGCGCAACCAAGCATCAACGCTCTCGCGACGAAAATTTGTGATCGATCCGGGTTAAATCTCAATCGAGCCTTCATAAACCACCTTCGCCGGCCCGGTCAGGTTCACCTGGTCGATAGTGTCGCCTTCAACCCGAAAATTAACCTTTAAGGTATCACCACTTGCGACTATTAGGCTCACAGGCTTTTCGACTCCTTTTACCAGATGTGAAAGTATGGCCACGGCGGTAACGCCCGTTCCGCAAGCAAGGGTTTCGTCTTCAACACCCCTTTCGTAGGTGCGAACATTAATATGATCATCCTTAATTTGGGCAAAGTTTACGTTGGCACCTCGTGGTTGGAATGCCTCATGGAATCGCAGTTCCGAGCCTTCAGCTTTAATATCTACCGCTTGAACGTCATCAACGATTTTTACCACGTGAGGAACGCCCGTATCCGAATAGTGCACGACAGCTTCTCCTGCCTTAAGTGAGATAGCCTGATTCAGCTTTGTGTCCAAAGCAGGTGTCATTTGCACCGTAAAATTTCCATGTTCGGCGATACCTTCCATATTTCCTGCATCGGTGCGAAACTTCAGTCTTCCGTTCAACCCGAGCTTGTTCGCTAAAGCGAATGAAATGAAACAACGAGCACCGTTGCCACACATCTCAGCGCGAGATCCATCAGCGTTATAGTAAACCATAACGGCATCGAGGTCTTCAGACCTATCTTGTTCGAGCAATAATAAGCCGTCCGCGCCAACCCCGAATCGTCGATCGCAAAGGAAAGCGATCTGCTCAGTTGTTAAGGACAAGCTTCCATCAAGGTTGTTTATCACTACGAAGTCGTTTCCGGCGCCGTGCATTTTTGTAAAGTCGATCTTCATGTGGTTGGGCGATAAAAGTGTGTTTTCAAACTATTTCAAGCAGATCCTCACAAGGGTAACCGATCACTGGATTGAGTAGCTTTTGTCCTATATTGATTACAAACCAAAAAAAGGTTCTGCATAAAGTGTTATTTTTTCAATTTTGTGCTGGGCGAACTGCTAAAAAATAAAATACAAATTGTTCCCGTAGTTTCGACTACGTTTCTTTCAATCTATAACCCTTTCTAAATATTTGTTATGAGTAATTCTAATCCGAAACTCCATAATGCAACCTGGCCAGGTGTTGTCGGCAAAGGATCTGACGAGGAGCCTTTTATCAGCTTGGATAAAATGATCGAATTCACCGCCAATTCCGAAGTCAACGGACGGAGGTTCGACGGCGTTGATTTATTTCTTTCTGAACCACACGTCGCGATCGATTCCTCCGACGACGATTTAAAAGCACTCGCTGAACAGCTAGGAGGTCACAATCTGGTCGCCGGCTCCTTGGTGGCTCCCGTTTGGGATGGACTGGGTGGTGGCTCCGCTATGGGCAGTGACACCGAAAAGGGCATGTTCTTGGACATGGTCAAAAAAGCCTGTGTCATCGGAGGTAAACTAAGAGACCTCGGTGTCCGGCCTTATGGGGTTATTCGAATCGACTCTGCTACCGACGTGGAAACCTGGAGTAAAGATCCTGACGGAAATACGGCCATCATCGCACAGACCTTTAAAGAGGCCGCTGCCATTGCGGCAGATCACGGCGAACGCTTAGCTGCAGAAGGCGAAATTTGCTGGGGTGGCATGCACAGTTGGAAATGGATGCTTCGCACCTTCGAATTGGCCGATGCGGGCGACACACTCGGTTTTCAAGCGGATCTCGCTCACTCTATGTTGTACCTCCTGGGATACAATGCTGAAGAGCATCGTATTCTACCTGCTGACTTTTCTTGGGATGATAAAGATGCTTTGGCCGCTGCCTATAAGGAAATGACGGATGCCTTGCGTCCTTTCACCATAGATTTTCATGTCGCCCAGAATGACGGCACCGTTCACGGATCTGGTTCTCACGACAAAACAGGTAAGCACTGTCTGGCCGACGACCCCAATGGGAAACTCGATGTTGCCTGGGCAGCTGGTTATTGGCTGAACGACGAAAACGGTGAGCCACGTAAAAACATCGAGCACATCTGCTGGGATGGTTGCATGTTCCCGAACGAGATCATGCACGAGCAGAACACCTGGAACACCATCCTTGCCTCCATGATCTCAGTTCAGGACGCACACGGCTGGTCTTAATTCACTTCAATTACATAATCATTCAATAGTTACTACCATGGGAAAAATATTACTAGGAGCAGAAGTATACACCTGGTTCATGCGTGAATCCGGAGCAGCATATGAAAACCAATTGGGCCATATGATTGAGATGGTAAACAAGGCTGGTTTCACCGGCATAGAACCTATGCACTTTTGGATGGGTGACCTCACCGATCCGGTTCTACTAAAAGAAAAGCTCGACGAACAAAACGTACTGCTTTCAGGAATCGCTCTGGTTCACGATTGGAACAACTCAGAGGAAACAGCCGAAGAAGTTGCTGGAGCCAATGCCTGTATCGATTTGCTGAAACAATTTCCCGGAGCCAAGCTTTGCACCGTTCAAATGCCTACAGGTCGTCACGACCTCGAGCAACGCCGCTTGAATTTGGTATCTTGTGTGAATGCGGTTTCCAAAAGAGCTGTCGACGCAGGTATTGAGTGTTCTTTCCATCCAAACTCACCTGAGACTTCCATCAATCGTACCTCTGAAGATTACGATGTCATTCTAAATGGTTTGGATCCAACCGTTACTGGTTGGACACCTGACGTGGGGCACATTCGTAACGGAGGAATGGATGTCATTTCCAAGATGGCTGAGTTCCGTCGCTTGATCAACCACATGCACTACAAGGATTGGGATGGTGAACCCGAGTGGAGGCTTATGGGAGATGGTAAAATCGATTTCGTTGCGATCACTCAGTGGCTGGCTGATGAAGATTATGAAGGTTGGATCATGTGCGAGGACGAGGCTGATGAAGCAATCAAAGATCCCGATGGCGTGACAATGCACGATGGTGAATATTGTAAGGAAAAATTAGTTCCTATCATTTCCTAATTTCAGGTTTTAAGCTTAGGTCTTTCCGTCTTTATATATGAAGAAAATTATTAATGATCCCAATACCGTGGCAGCTGAACTGTTGGATGGATTGGTCGACTACTATAATGGCGATGCCAGCCTGGTTTCTCCGGGCGTCATCGTTATGAATGACATTCCGGAAAACAAAGTTGCTCTGCTCGTAGCAGGTGGTGCCGGACATGAGCCGATCTACCACGGGCTTGTTGGAAAGAACTTTGCCGATGGAGCTGCCGTTGGAGACATATTTGCAGCTCCACCTCCAAACATTATGCTCGATGCAACTCGGGCGGTTAATAAAGGTAACGGCGTACTGTATCTATATGGTAATTACGCGGGAGATGTCATGAACTTCGAGATTGCTCAGATGATGGCAAAAGCTGAAGGCATCAACGTTGAAACGGTTTTGATTTATGATGATGTCGCCTCTGCTCCACCTGAGGAAAAAGAAAAACGCAGAGGGATCGCAGGACTGATCCCTATTGTTAAATTGGCCGGAGCCGCTTCCAATGTTGCGGAATCTTTAGAGGAGCTTGTTCGTTTAACCACCAAGGCACGTGACAACACGCGCTCGGTGGGTGTTGCCCTTGCTCCAGGATCTATCCCTGCTACCGGTCTTCCCACATTTGAATTGGGAGAAGAAGATATCGGAATTGGTATGGGAATCCACGGAGAACAGGGAGTGGGTGTTGAGAAGATGATGCCAGCTGACGACCTTACGACCAAGATGATGGATCTTATTTTCGGTGATGACCTATCGCTTGAGTCAGGCGATGAAGTCGTTGTATTGATCAATAGTTTAGGTTCTACGACCTTGATGGAGTGCCTCATCGTATTAAAGAAGGTTAAACAAATCCTGTCTGACCGTGGGGTAAAAATCTACGACATTATTACAGGCCAAAAAGTTACTTGTCAGGAAATGGGCGGACTTTCTATCAGCCTTACCAAGATGGACGAAGAGCTAAAACCGCTCTGGGATATGCCTTGTTCGTCATTGGGTTACACAAAGCTATAGACACTGACTGAACATCTGTGACATGCATTTCTACAAATCCATCGGCAAGGCGAAAACGCGATTGTCCTACCATCAAAAGCTAAAAAGGGTAGGGCTAGAGTAATTCTTCTCTGCTGCCTAATAACTGATAAGAAAAACCAAGTTAGTGAGGTCCTAAAACATGCTCAACTCCGAACAAGTAAAAGCGATGATGATCGCGGTTTCCGATGAAATTATACGGAACGAAGATATTTTAAGTGAAGCCGATCGCCAACTCGGCGATGGTGACCATGGTCTAGGAATGACCCGTGGATTTACAGAGGCTAAAAAACAATTGGAGGCTTTATCCCCAGCAAATGTTGGCCAGGTTTTCACGACGCTCGGAATGGCGTTGATGAGTTCCATGGGTGGCGCATCGGGTGCCGTGTTTGGAATGCTCTTCCAGAGTGGAGGAACGGCCATTACTTCAGCCGAAGGCTTGGACGCTGCATCCCTTTCATCCTTTCTCGACGGAGGTACTCAAGGTGTCATGAACATCGGCAAAGCTAAACCTGGTGACAAAACCATGGTCGACGCTCTAGTCGGTGCCCAAGAAGCTCTCGCAAGCGCTAAAGGGGGATCAATAACGGATGCTCTAGTTGCCGCCGCAGAAGGTGCACGTCAAGGTATGGAAAAAACCAAGGACATGATTGCACAACTGGGTCGTGCACGAACTCTCGGCGAAAAAACACTCGGTCTCCCCGACGCAGGAGCTATCTCTGTTTCTATCATTTTTAAGACCGCTAGCGAATTTGCTGCGCAAAGCTAAATTTTCAGGAAGGTTAGGCTGGCGTAATTGACTAGTCATTATTTGAAGCGTTTGTTGGCATTGTACTCTGCCCATGGGGCGGACGTTACAGCTCTAAATCAATCTATCCCTCGATGAAACCTCTATCAAATCTAGGTTACCTTACGGAATCCATCTTCTTTTTCAGAGCCCTCTAAAATCTGGTGATTTTGATTTATGGATGAGCTTGCATGAAAAGGAGTTTGGAACCGATACCCGGCATATCGCCTTTGGATGGGACTCGGATGACCGTGGCGAAATTGCCCAATTCGAAGAGCGTGGTTTTGCTTTTGAAAGTATGGTGGTGCTGAAGCTCAACCAATTAATCAGACCCGAAAAGTTTAATCATCATCTGGACATCCATACCATTGAAACAGACGATGAATGGAAGGAAATAACGGAGCTTCAAATAGAGGCTGGGTTTGAAGGTGGTGACCTGGCTGTTTATCGTTCATTTAAGGAACGACTGATGAAGAGGTATCGCGTCATCCAGGATCAAAAAGCAGGGGCCTGGTGGGGAGCATTTCTCAATGGAGTTGCGGTGGGGGATATGGGTTTATTCTTCGATGAGAAAAAAGAAATAGGTCGATTTCAACACATAGGAACGTCGCCTAAGTTTCGAAGACAGGGCGTGTGTTCTACTTTACTCTACGAAGTATGCCGCAATGGAATTGAAACGACTCCCAATCTTATAATCGGAGCTGAAAAAGACGGAATGCCCGAAAGTATTTATCGTTCTCTGGGATTCGAATTCTGCTCACTGCAATTGGGCTTGATTTGGAACAGAGCCAGTGAGAAGGGCTAGATCGGTTGTTCTTGTTTAGTACCTTAAATGTGAATCGACAGGTGCCTGGTGTTCAGTTTTGATTAACTTAACACAAACGATCTTGGAAACGCTGGTTCATAGCTCGAGGTCGTTACGCATTCAATTTCAGAACATACCACCAACATTATGAATACTTTTCATAGAATTATTAACTTTTGTACCCTCCTTGGAATTCTCGTTTCGAGTTCATCGGCTATAAATGCTCAAAGTGAAATTTCTTTTTCATCGGAAACAATCGCGCTGCCTGTCCGCGTACATCGATTTACCTCTGAGCAAGAAGCCCGTCTTAATTGCACACTCAGTGACGACGAAATTCGGCAGCAGTTTGAAGTAGTCAACCAGACCTGGGTTCAGGCCGCCATTGTTTGGGAAATCGAATCCATCGTCGATGTAGTCGCCCGAAAGCCAAAAAATTTTGCGAAAGCTATGGAGAATCCTAGAGGTACTTTGGCAAAAGCACTGGCTTCGAACATGCCCCGCAACCAGTTACTCCAAAAAGGTTTCAATGTCGTTATTGCCGAGGACTATGGTCATAGCATAGGTGGTGTATTTTTAGCAAAGGAGGATGGCTTGGTGTTTTATGCGAGGAAAGGAACCAAAGGGATACAGACACCCGCTGTTCTAGCTCACGAACTTGGTCACTCACTCGGATTACCTCACACTATATTTGAGAAGGATAACAATCTTATGATGGGTTCGGGATCTGGTCGTGTTCCTAAGCTTACAAAACCGATAACCGCTTCTCAAATCATGATTGCTAGGTTGTATGCGATGACTGGAAAACCTATTAACCCTCCTCGAGTTCAGCCGCCCTCAAAATCTCTCATACTCGTATTTGGCATTCTCGACACAAACAAGGACGATATAATAACCCTGAGTGAAGTTAAGAAAAAGCATCGCCCTTATGTTATTGATTTTTTTCGTAGAGCATCCCGTTCGGCCGTCGATTCACTTTCGCGGGACGAATGGGATTTTATTATAGAGCAGCAAGGTCAATCACGCCAGAGACCCCAGCAGGGCCGACAACCCCAACAGCAAAACCAGCGAGCTTATGGTCCGGGAATTGTCCCTCAAATGTTTTCGAGATTCGACGCAAATAAAGATGATCGGATGACGCGCAAGGAAGCCAGTAGCCAGGGGTCGCTTATCAACGAATATTTCGACAAGTGGGATAGCGAAACAAACGGCAATGGAATTTTAACACGCGAAGAAGTCACCGCTCGTCTTTCTGATGAACCAGCCGTTCAAGGCGCTGTGAGCAATTCCAAGAAGTAGACCCTTAAATGGCTGACTGATTTTGGTTTACTTCAATCAGTTGGGTACGCCTCCGGTTTTCATCTTTTCAACCTTTTTTCCGTAGGAGTCATTGCCTCCATTGGTCATGGTTGGGGGAATCCTGTTGCGGCTTGGAATATGTGCGGCCAATCGCTCTAGTTCTTAATTGCAGAGGGAGCCCTCCAATCAAACGGCAATTCGGCATCCGGATAAGCCCAGTTATTGAAAACGGTTTTGGAGGGTTTCCCAAAAAACTGGAGGTCGGCAAAATCTAGTAAGGTAATCCAGTCTTCTTTGTTCTGAGCATGTCCTCCATCGCGCCAGTGAATCGCAATATTTTCCTCCGCACTCATCCATTCGTAAACCGTCTGGGTTGCCAGGTGGGTTAGTTCAGTCCCAAGTGGATTGGTGTGATAATCCTCACGAGCATGGCAGTTGATAAATGCCCGAGGCGCAACCAGCACCCTGGAGAAGTGAGAATCGAAAGGCATAAATTCTTCTTTGTCGGCAAAGGTAAAATAGTTGGCGTGAAACCAGCGTTCGTTTTTTCCTACATGACTTCTAATCGTTTGGGGTTTTTGGCCATTCTCGAAAAAACGATAACTACCTGTTCCACCTGTTCCTGACGAATTAGGAGCAGTGATGGCGATGCGTTCATCGAAAATGCCCGCGTACAAGGCCGCCTTTCCACCGCGTGAGTGACCAGTCGCCACGACCCGATCGACCTGTGTCAGACCAACTTGATTCAGGGCATTCAAAACAAGGGCATGTCCCCAGCCCCAAACGGATAAAGCCGTCCAATCATAATTGGGATAGAGTGGGTAGACACCAGCGTCACGGCCTTCACCTCGTGTATCAGTGGCGAGATCTGTTCGATTGAACCGAGAGAATAAGTAACCCCTTCTAACCGCCTTTTCACCTGCGAAGGCTGTGTCACTTTCCAATTCCTCATCAAGGGCGACTCGGTCATTCTTTATGATAGTCGGATAACGTTGTTTAGCCGATGGTCTAAGCACGACAAATAGGCACGTAACCGATTTCCCATTACGGCTTATGCTCAGCGAATAATTTTCCTTAACTCCAGCTCCTTCAAAAACGATTTCTGAGCCCAACAACGTCACTTCAATCTGTTTTGGAATCGGAGGGACTTTTCCGTATAGGTAGTGGGCCAGCATCGCTTGGATATATTCACGCTGTTTTCCCCAATCTTCGAGGTTTTGGACACGCGTTCCGTCTGCCATTAAAAATGGATCCGACATGCCTTTCTGAAAAGGAAGATCGTCAACCGGTGGAAAATCATAGTTTGTGGTTCTTGCCGCACCTAAGAGAGACGTGCTAAGAAATAGAAATAAAGTGGGGATGAGTTTTTTAAGCATTTTCATTTTGGAATTTTATAGCTGCTCTGGTGGTTTGATCCGGTGAATTATCTTTAAACAAGAATAGAGAGTTAGGAGTTTGTACTACCTTCAGTCTGATTATTTGGCTTAATACACGTTCTTATTCTGCTAGAATCGACTTGAGCTGATTTGATAATTTTTCAACCAGTTCTGGGTCGGCCTCGTACTGATTAATTTTCTCTCCTAGATCTTCTCTCAAATTATACAGCTCACCCGAAGAACCTCGATTTCCTTTGCTTGGAAGAATCAACTTCCAGTCACCAGATCGGATTGATTGCGCATCGTGCAGAATGGGTGGTCGTACTTCCATTTGGGTCCCCATCATGGCTGATAGAAAACTCTCACTATCCTCAGCAGCTCCCGTCGGCAATTGCTTCACTCCTACCAAGTTCCCAAACGTTGCAAACACATCGACGAAAGAGATGGTTTGATCGTTCGTTGACCCTGCCTTAATCTTATCGGGCCAACGCATCAAAAATGGCTCACGGTGCGCGCCTTCCCATCTGGTTGCTTTCTTACCCCGAAGTGGCCCCGCTGCCGAGTGTCCAAAATGCGTTGTGTTTTCATCATACCAAACGGGCCCGTTGTCGCTGGAAAAAATAAGTAACGTGTTATCCGTCAGTCCGGCTTCTCGTAGAGCGTCGCTTACAGTTCCAACTACGGCATCTACTTGCATGACAAAGTCTCCATACATCCCTACCTTGCTTTTTCCCCGAAATGGTTCCGACGGCAGCCAAGGAGTGTGAGGAGAGGGTAGAGCAAGGTATAGAAACAGCGGCTTCTGTTGCGATCCTGAAGCGTAACTTTCAATTACTTTCACTGCCTCTTTTTCAAATACGGGAGTTACTTCTTCATGAACGAAATCGAGCGCTATCGGTCCTTCTCGCCAGAATGCTCCTTGAATGTTGTTCCATCCGTCTTTGCTTCCCACGCTTGTGCTTGCTTTGGTTATTTCGGTTGGTGGCATAACTGGGTCTCGTTCTCGAATATAAAAGAACGGTGGTATATCGAGTGAAGCATGCATTCCAAAAAAGGAATCGAACCCACGATCAACCGGACCACCTCTCAGTGGCTTCGAATAGTCGAAACGGGATTCACGCCCTTTGGGTGGAAGCATTTCAAATCCTTGATGCCACTTGCCCACCATGGCTGTTTGGTAGCCATTAGCTTGCAGCAGAGAAGCAATGGTCGCCTGATCCTCTTTGATCGCAGGACCTTCTCGAACCTGTAAGGTGGCACGTGCGGCAAAACGGCCGGTCAACAATCCATATCGCGATGGGACACAGGTGGACCCACCGGAATGGGCATCTGTAAAACGTAACCCGTCAGCTGCCATTTGATCGAGGTTCGGCGTCGCGATCCGTCCGTCCGGATTGTAGGCACCGACATCGCCATAACCCAGATCGTCCGCGAGAATAAAAACAATATTCGGCCGGGAGTGGGACACGAGGTCCTGTTTCTCCGTCGAACACCCCGTTGAAGAGAGTAGAGCTATAACTGTAAATACGCTTAAAATTTTCATCGTAGAGGTAATTGTGCTTTGGTGGCTTCGTTTTTGAAAGTCCGTTTTGAGCGTTGAGATTTATTGTTGTTCATTACTTCTCCTACTTTTCTGAGTCCTTTAATTCTGATGCTTTAGCCTGCTCATTTTTCATTTGGATGTATTTTCTGACCAGTCTTACTCCCAACCTCGCAAAGAGGATGATAGCGATGACCAGAACAATATCGAATCCGTTCATCTTTTTCTCGAGTCAAAGCTGCGGCCAGAATCCGTAGTCTCCACCCTTGTCATCGTATTTTGCCATTAGGCGATTCAACTCCGTTTCCATCCGTTTCACTATCCAGGCATGACCGTTATCTTGAATGAGATTGGTCATTTCGTAGGGATCTTCCTTCAGGTTGTAGAGTTCGTCATAGAACGGTTCTTTGTAATAATGTACGTATTTCCATTCATCGGTGCGGACCGCCTTCCACCAGCAGCTCTGACCGGGTAAATCCGTTTCGGACCAGAATTCAAACAACAGGGATGAGCGCGGTTCCTCCAATTGACCTCCTTGAAATACAGGAAGAAAGTCCTGACCCTGCATTTCGTCCGGAATTGGAATCCCAGCCAAGGCCAGCAAGGTGGGGGCGATATCGATGTTAAGCACCTCCACTTCCGATGTACTACCGGGCTGGATCAAAGGTGGATAGCGCACGATAAAGGGAACTCGAATAGCTTCTTCATAGGCCAGCCGTTTTTCAGTGAGTCCGTGTTCGCCAAAGAAAAAACCGTTATCACCTAGGAAGATGATCATGGTTTTGTCGAGAATGCCCTCTTCTTCCAAGGCCCGGTAAATTTCACCAACGCCATCATCAATATCCACCGTCATACGGGCAATGTTGCGAATATCTTCATCGGTGGGCGGCCGCTGGGCAAAGCCCTTTAAGGATGGTTGCACTACAAAGCCAGGCTGCGCACTGAGTCGACGCTCGATCGGCTGATTCTTATAGAGTTCACGGTTTCGCTCGGCCGCCATTAAACCTTCATCCGCGTAACTGGTGTGCACTGAGCGATGCCAGAGAGAGATGTTAAATGGCTTATCTTTATTTTCGCGTATAAACCGAACGGTTTCGGCTGAATCAATATCGGTGGCATGTCCTTTGTATTGAATCCACTCACCATCCACATTTACTACCGGATCCATTTTATAGTCCCGGTTTACGCCCGAGCAAAACCAACGGTCAAAGCCCGGATGAACCGTTTTATCCGCATTTCTTCCCGTGGTCCATTTCCCCATAAAACCAGTTTTATAACCCGCCTCCTGAAATAGCATAGGGTAGGTTTTCAGCAACTTGGTGTGTCCCTTTGGGGCCTGGTTTTTATAGCTGCCATTAGTATGGGCGTATTGTCCTGTCATCAGACTTCCGCGACTGGGACCACAGAGCGGCGTAACCACAAAAGAGTTTTCCATTAGCATCCCTTCCCGGGCCAAGCGATCGATATGCGGAGTTTCTGCAAACGGGTGTCCGGTAATACTCAAACCGTCCCAACGCAGCTCATCCACAAAGATGACGATCATATTGGGTTTATCGGAAGATTGAGCCCCCACAGATGAAAAGACAGCTGAAAGAGTTAGAAAGAGAAGGGATGGGCGGTAAGAAATCATTTAGGGGATATTATTAAAGAATGAGTCTAATTGTATAGGTGTAAGGTTCAAACCTGCCAAGGCGATGGAATAGACAGATTGGGTAAAGGAGTAAGCCTTCTAATCGGCAGCTCAACGAAACGAAGTTAGAATAGTAAGACAACTAGTTCGCAGTCCGAATGCCAAGGATGGCAAGCTGGGGCTTGGCGTTCCCAGGGAAGACGTGGCAAAGCAGCTCTACTGAATGAAGATACAAAGACAGAGTTCGAATAGGTTCAGAGTTCATATTTAAGCGCCCCAATTCGGAATGGTGACGACAATGAGGTTATAGAGGATGGCATTTCCTCTTCCTGGTAATTTTTGCTACACATATTGGATCTGGAATTATTTCCCTCTTGTGGGAGACGATGACGCCTATGTAGACTAGTTGGAAATTAAATACTAAACATAAAACGAAGGGTTTGATTGTGCAGGAAATTGGAGTTATTGGTTGCGGACTTATGGGATCGGGAATTGCTCAAGTGGCAGCTCAGTCGGGGCTACAGGTCCTCTTGACGGATCAGATGGCGGATGCCTTGGAAGGGGCGAAACATAAGATCGGGAAAAGCTTAGAACGAGCGCATGAGCACGGCCAATTAGAAGAGGAGGTCGATCAGATTCTTGCCCGTATTCAAACGACCACTGAATTGAAAGATTTCGCAAATCTGGATTTAGTCATTGAAGCGGTTAGCGAACAAGAGCCGCTGAAATGTGAACTGTTTTGCCAACTGGATTCCATTTGTAAGCCAACAGCAGTGTTAGCCAGCAACACGTCGTCCATTTCAATAACCAATATAGCCGCGGCCACGAAACGGCCCGAACGTGTTGCAGGGATGCACTTTTTTAATCCTGTGCCTGCGATGCAGCTAGTGGAAGTTATTCGTGGTGTCGCGACCAGCGACGATACGATTGCTGCCGTCACCCAGTTGGGAAAGCAAATGGGGAAGACAGTGGTGCTGGCGAAGGACACGCCTGGGTTTGTGGTCAACCGCATTCTCATCCCCCTCTTGGTTGAAGCGGTCTTCGCATTTGAGGAAGGAATCGCAACGCGAGAGGATATCGACCAGGCGGTAAAATTAGGACTGGGGCACCCGATGGGTCCTTTGACCCTTATAGATCTCGTCGGCCTCGATACCATGCTTTCCATTTGCGAGGTTTTTTATCGCGAGTTCGGTGATTCCAAATATCGCCCACCGGTTCTCTTGCGCCGCTATGTTGCTGTGGGCTGGCTCGGCCGCAAATCTGGTAAAGGATTTTATGATTATCCGCCCAAGGGCGCTTAATTGAGAATAATCCACCATAGACTCTGGTAGAGAGGACTTGAGCGCTCCTGACTTTACATGTTGGGGAGCTCGGGGGATGCGTCCGGCTTTCCTTATACGAAAGAGCGGAGAATGAAGATTATCAGGGAGAGGAAACCCCATGTAAGGCCCACGACCACACCTGCGTCGATAATTCCGCGCCAGGGCTGAGGGATGAGGCGGACAAGAATTACGAGGAGTGTTATCCCAATTGTGAGGGAGTAGGCGACGATCTTTGTTCGTTTCGTTGCGTGAAAGTAACCCATGTTAAAGAAGGGAGCGAGGAGACTGTGGAGTAGGTTAGTAGAACTCGTGAGGTGGTAAATCCGTGCGGCAGTTCGCGGCGAGAAACTTTTCTGAAATCCTTTGAAACCTTCGGCGTACGCCATGAAAAACCCCAAAGAACAAGGAGAATCCATTGGAGGTGACTGAGCTCAAAGCGCAGGGCTTCGCTGGCGCGAGAGGAGAGACGCCAAATAGCGGTTCCTAACAGGGCGCAAATCCCAACGGCTGCCCAAAGGGAGGCGAAGAGGCCTATGACTTTCATGCATCGGAACTGTGCACAGTTCGGCTGAGTTTGGCAACGGTGGTTTCAACCTTAACTCAAGTACAGGCGAATAGGGTAGCGCACCATTTTAGCACTCCAGATTACTCCTTTATGTAATACGCATCTTCTGTCGGTTTGAGAGGTCGATTCATGTGCAAGGGTCTTCTCAATCCTCCTTTACCGGGTCCGCTCTTCGTTTCCGCTAACCACTCTTTGAAAACTGCACGACTTTTATTGGTGTCGACAAAAATATCGCCATAACGATCTCCTTCACGTGCCGGCTCTACCGTTACCCGTTGATGCCAACAGTGCATTCCGCTGATGGGATCAGGATGCACTGGGAAAGTTAAGTTTTGGTTCACTCCCGCTTCTTTCCACCAAATCTTCTTAGTATCACTATCCGAACTCTCGAACGGTTTAACTCCTTCTTTTTCTCTGAAAAGAAAGGTTCCGTTCTCACGAGTAATATCAACGAGCGATGTGGAAAACTTCTCTCCCCCAATATCGCGATGCACTCTCCATCGTCCCATATGATGAGAGCATCCCACGATTCCTGGATGGATCCCTTCGGTTTCCCAGACTCGTACTACGAAGTATCCAATATCTGTAGACACGCGTGCCAATTCACCATTCTTAAGATTGAGTTTCCCGATATCTTCCGGATGCACCCAGAGGGGATTGGTATGAGAAATCTCTTTCAACCACTTTGCATTCGAGGAACGTGTATGAATCAGAGTCGGTAATCGAAACGTTGGCAAAAGCGTTCGCTGTCCTTTATCCAAATCAATGTTCCGCCAATGTACATGTGATCGAATATACCCTGGGATACATTGATCCTCATAACCCCATTCTTTCATTACTGGAGAAAAGAATTCTAGCTTTTTACTGAGTGTTGGAAAACCCGTGCGGGTCGTTCCGTCTTCCATCGGCAGACCACCTTCCTTTTCTTCCTCGTAGCGGTCTTGGCCTTTGTAAGGCACATCGTATGCACCGTACTTACGCATGTATTCCAGCGGCTTCAAATCTTCCTTGGCTGCCTCTTCTGCTAAACCTTCTACGTTCTCAAAAATATCTTTGTAATAGTCATCGATGGAAATCGGTTTCCCGGATTTATCTGCAAAGTATTCGCGCACACCGAGTGATCCGTCCGGATCAATCTTGTTAGAAAGTGCAATCCAGAATTCTGCTTCTTCCCATACTTCACCTGGATTGGAATCGTATGTTTTCTCGCCTCCATTTGTTTTTCCTTCTTGGCGAAAATATTCACGCATGACGGGTTGGCGAAAGCCTATCCAGGTTCCGGCATGAGTTTCCTGACTCATCAAATCATGCCGTTCAGAAGCAAGCCCCATAGGAAGTACATAGTCCGCCCATTGTGCGGTTTCACTCCAGGTCGGCGTGAGCGCTATATGACATCCGATACTTTCCTCTTTTTCAAACATCTCAATCCAGGAACACCCATCCGGGTTGGTCCACACAGGATTATAAACGCGGGAAAAATAGGTATCTATCTTCTTCTTTTGAGTTTCCACAAGATGCGGTAGAAGAAAGCTCATTTCATAATGAGACAGCGGGTACTCACGTGGCCAAATTAACTCATTCCATTGGCTATGCGGAGGAGGCATTTCGCTAGGGTGGGGATGCGCCTTATCCCAGCTATTAGGGTTTACTCCACCCGGATGCCCGATGCTCCCAGTCAATGCATGTAAAAAGACAAGTGCTCTCGCCGATTGCCAACCACCTTTATTTCCAGCTGCGGTATTCCGCCACAGATGGCTTGAAAACTGTCTTCCCGCTTTCGCAATTTCATCTGCTAGTTGTTGGACGGTTTCTGCAGGAAGTTGGCATTCCTCCTCAACATACTCTGGCGTATATATAGAATACACTTCGATCAGTTTCTCAATAAATCTATCGAAGGTTCCAGGACCATCCGTATCAAAGGCCGAAAGATAATCCTGCCAGTTTACCCAGCGTTCTACGTATTCTTTATTAAACCGTCCGCTTGTTAGCAGTTCCAATGCTATTCCTAATAATAGAGCAGGTTCTGAACCCGGCCAGGGTGAAACCCAATAGTCTGCATGCGTTGTCGTGTTACTCAAACGGACATCAACCACCGCAATTTTTGAGCCTCCTGATTTCGCATCAATAATGCGTTGCGCATGAGGATTAAAATAATGGCCCGTTTCGAGGTGGGAACTTAAGAGAAGAATAAACTTCGTGTGTGAGTAATCCGGAGAAGGTCGATCAGCTCCCATCCATAACGAATAGCCCAAACGAGCAGCCCCGGAACAAACGGTAGTGTGACTGTTATGCCCATCTATGCCCCAGGCATTGAGCATGCGGTAGACAAAGTGGTCATCACCGGGTCGACCTACGTGGTACATCACCTCATTGCGGCGTTCTTCCTGAAACGCCTTTCGGATGCGCGACCCCACATCATCCAAAACTTCTTCCCAGCTTACTGGTATAAATCTTCCACCGCCTCTTGGCCCCACGCGTTTCAAGGGATACAGAATACGTTCAGTATCATTAATTTGATTAATCGTTGCAGGTCCCTTGGCACAGGTTCGTCCACGACTCCCTGGATGGACGGGATTACCTTCAAATTTTTCAACCTCATCCGTTTCCTTATTAATAAAGGCCAATAATCCACAGGCTGATTCACAATTAAAACAAATCGTAGGCACACAACGGTAATGCTTTTCAACTTTCTTTTCAGGCCATGCCTTACTATCGAGCTCTACCCAGTCATTCCATTTATCAGGTGTTGGGCCTACAGCAAGTTCCCAAGGAGATTCACGGTTATACGATTCTTTTTGTTCACTCATGTCTTTAAAAATTTAGTTTCCTTTTTAATAATTTCGACCATTGGAACTTCTTTGAGGTTTTAACTAATTGGTAGTGCCTGTCCTGCTTTTACAAAAAGGTCCTCTTCATTCCACAATCCAACCAGCGCAATAATACCAGCGACGATCAGTAGGATGGGGCTCGCAGCAAAACCAAAAACAAAGGAGGACAAAACAATAATTAGTGGAAGAACAACTCCCAGAATGATACTGATTCTCCAATGGCGTTTAGCAAAAGGACCATGAGTTATAAGCTTTGCGGCTCGGTGATATTCGACCTCTCTATTTTTAGGCGCTAGCTGTTTTTCGCCCAACATCATCAGCAAATGCGCTACTAGCCCTCCAAAAAATCCAAGCAGGACAAAAGAACGCGAGCCTTCACTTAGACCCCAATTCTCAGCTGCAAACAGCACCATTACTTGATCGATTATCAACACGCCGGCACACCCAGCTAGGAATGCGTGTAATGTAAGTGATAACGCTAAGAGGCGTTTCATCCAAAGAGGTCGGCCATGGCATTGGTGAAACAACCATGCCGTATAACAGGCCACAAAGATAGCTGCCCCAGTTGTCACCAGCAATAGCGCATAAGCGACACCTGATGGGATCATTTCACTGACCGATTTATCTCCAAAATAAGACAGGGCCCAAATGCCTCCCCATAACGACATAACGACTCCAAAAAGCAAAATCGCCACCGTTCCCCAGCAAAGCCAACTTTTCCAATTGGGGCGTAACAAAATATAAATAAACCGTAGCGGCTTTTTCAGGTCAGCCAAAAGCAATACCATGGTAGCCATCAAAAATAAGAGCGACATTCCAATACACAGCCCAACAGCCAGTGAAGTCTCTCCGCGAATCATACTTAAAAATAACGGCAAGGCTGCTAAGAAAGAACCTCCAGCCAACGACTTTGTCGTAAAATAAGCACCGACTTTCCAATCCCACAAAGGCTTTCTTGGCACGTCGTAAACGGTGCGCGCTTTGTTTTCCATTTCATCTTGCTCCGCATGAAACGCTTCTGCGGTTTTCTTCAAACCATCCGGGTTATTTGACCAGATAAATCCTGACGTCGCATTGGATTGGGTTGGAGTAATCGTATTAGGATTAGCTTCCTTGTAGAGCACGTTAGGTCCGGTACCCGCTTCCACTTTGCGCCCATTTAAATCCTCTTCTCGGCGCATGCGAGAAACCAGACTGAGTGGGTCATCAAAATCGCCCGGAATAATAGCCTCAGTCGGACAAACCACCGCACAAGCAGGCGCTAAACCTATTTCGGCCCGATGATTACAAAAATGGCACTTCTCGGCCGTTCCTTCATCCTCATTAATGTAAAGCGCATCATAAGGACACGCTTGCATGCAGGACTTACAACCGATGCAAGAATCATAATTAATATCTACGACCCCGTTCGCCAACTTTTCCAAAGCATTGGTGGGACAAATATCCACACAGGGCGGTTCTGAACATTGGTTACAGCGCAACACTGCAAAGGACCGCCGTACTTCTGGAAATTCCCCTTCCTCTGTATACTTTACCCAAGTCCGAAAATCGCCTAGCGGAACGTCATTTTCCGATTTGCAAGCGACGGTGCAGGCGTGACATCCGATACAGCGCGAATGATCAATGATAAAACCAAGTTGCATAGGGCCTTTATTGACAGAGTTGGTAGATGGACACGGGTTATTTAAATAACCCGACTCAGGATCGAGAAATTTAAACTGTGCCAACTGTATTTGGTCTGCCAATCCTAAAATGTCCACTAACGGACTTTTATCGCCGGGCCGCTCAAATGTATGATCTGGACTCAGGGCGATACTACCTAAGCGAAGTAAAATAGCGCTGATGAGAAGCTAATTGGGGTCATTTTTCGTGGTCGATAGGGTCTGCCATCCATGCCGCTTTGTGTGACGGCGTAGTTACCTGGCTCGTTTCTGCGCAAACAGCCAGGTCATAAAATCCTGCTCCGAATCACAACGATCGCTGCTGAGCTGGGTGCTACCATTGTCAGCCCCTGTTATAAACTTACCGGATACGCCATGTCCATCTCCCGCAAAGGTCGTGAGCTTCATGTTCCCGCCTAATGCTTTTAACTCATCGAACAACTTCAATTGAGGATCAATCGGGCAAACCGTATCCTGGTCTCCATGAAAGGCCCATATTGGGATATCCTTAATCAGGGATGCCTCGATAAAATCTTCATCCGCTTTCCGCCCCGTACCAGCCGAAGGAGCCACAGCGGCGAAATAATTAGGATCGATTTGGATGAGGACATTCGTTCCATGTCCTCCCATGGAATGCCCCAGTATATAAATTCGATTCATATCCACAGACGGTAGCTCTGCGATGATCTCCTTGATTTTCTTAAGATGGGCCGCATCCCACAAATGGGTTGCCTGGGGTGCGAAAACATAACACGGAAAATCCGAACGCCTTGGCTCATCGGCTAGTTGCCTGTTCCAATCTTTCAATTGTTTCTGGTTATCCATCCCCGTGCCGCCGCCACCATGTAACGAAACAATTACCGGGTAGTGTTGGCTTGAATCGAACCCTTTCGGCTTCATCAGCCGGTATGGCATTTCTTCATCCGCATGGGGTTCATAGAGATTCCTCCAGTCAATCGGATCTTGAGCAAGCAGTCCCAGGTTAGTGATTAGGATTACGAATGGAAGAATGGATCTTTGGAGTATCATCCTATCCAAAATAGATTCACCGGTTGATTCCGCAATTAAAAGTATTCCTTAAACGACAGGCTGATCTTAAAAAATTACTTAAAACAGATTCAATGGGTGCTTCCAAGCTTGCCGTAAGTACTCAAAATTTAGGAAATTCTTGGCCGTTATGGTAATTTCTTTGAATTCAAAAAGAATTATCCCAGTCCTCCTTGGGACCGCGCTTCTCCTTACTCTTATCAACATAGTGGTTCTTTATTTCGGATTCCACTCGGAGAGGCGCATGGTCGAAATGCTAGCAAATATCTTCGACTTTGATTACGAGGGTACCGTTCCTGCCTTTTTTTCCGCAGTTGTCCTTCTCTTCAATGCTATCGTCCTTGCGATTAATTACCGGAAATCTCGATTCAATAGTGACGGTAATTCCTTTTACTGGGGCAGCCTATCCCTGACCTTCGGATTTCTCGCAATAGATGAAGCTTCAAGGATCCACGAAAATTTCAGCGATGTATTTGAGCTGTTTATGGATTCCGGAGGCCTGCTTTATTTTCTTTGGGTTATTCCCTATGGCATCGCCACCTTTCTTCTAGGGCTATTTTATCTTCGTTTCCTTTGGAGGCTCCCTTCGGCCACCCGAAGACGCTTCATCGTTGCCGGCATAATTTTACTTACGGGCGCCATTGCTTTTGACATGCTCGGCGGTTTGGAAGCGGAAACCTATGGCTTTAACAACGTAGTTTATTGTGCCCTTTATACCATTGAAGAGTTCCTTGAGATGCTCGGCTCAATTCTTTTCCTCTCCGCACTTCTCCGCCACCTCGGGCCCATCTCACTGACGCTTGGAGAGCCTAGCCCGCCGCCTCCTGAAGATTAAAATATTGCTGTCGGGTTTACAGGTGACCCGGTTGCTCCCGGAATCGCCAGGGGAGCCATAGTTAGCAAAAATGCCCAGCGTTGGCGTTTCTTGCATTCAATGGACAAGGGTCCGAAATCGGCAGCGTCCAGGATGGGCATTCCCATCGCTATAATGGCGAGATCATGTGCCGGACCCCTAATTCCTTCAATGCCCGATGGTTCGACATCGAGGGCCAGGTCGGAACCTACCATGGCAGCCTCTCGGTGGTGCAGCCACTTCATGCAAGATGCATGTATCCCCGGATGAGGACCGCGTTTGGGCCCATTTTCCTCTCGGTCCAGCCAATGCCCAGTCCTGATAAGAACGATATCGCCTTTTTGAACCCGTAATCCCATCCGGCGCTCCCATTCTTCCAGATCGTCAGGGTAAATTGCCGTGTCTCCCTTCAAATAACGCACTCCCTTCAAGGTTGGGATATCAAAGAGAACGGCCCGGGTGAATATGCCTTCTTTTTGATTGAGAATTGAATTCTTGTGGGCCCCATTCTCTGTGATCTCTTTGTAGCTAAATCCATTATACATCTTTCCCTGGTGCAATTGATGGCAAAGGGCATCGATGTGGGTATGGGCGATACCGTGAGGTGAAATGGAGATTGAATCGCTGCTTCCGCCGTCAGTTGCCTTAGCCGCACGGATGGTGTGGGTATAAGGGCGCCCATTGTCCGCTGACTTCTCCTTATCCGCATTGCGCGAGAGAGAAATAGCGACTCCGTCTGTCACTAGTTGAGCCGCTTTCATTCGGACCTCCGGTGTTATGAAATTAAGCGTCCCTTTCTGGTCGTCTTTTCCCCACCTACCCCAATTGGAAATCTCGACCAGCATGTCCTCGAAATCCTGCCTGCTCATCACTACTTCCTCAGCCTTCAACGAAAGCAACGTCGAGCTGAATACGATAAAAGTACTCACAAAATAAAAGGCCTTAATTAAAGAGGTCGGACGATTGGCATGTATTGATTTCATTTTAAGATCGGTATTAAAATCGTTAGGTTGTATAAAATCCTAAGCTTCTCGACATCAGAGTCCATCAGCTAATGATAGATGAAGCCAAAATGGGTGGACCGCCGAAAGTTTAATACAGCAACGTGATAATGAAATGAATAATACATGGACTCTCTCTCGGCAAAAATTTCTGAAAGCAGGTTGTAGTGCAGCCTTGTTACTTGCGACTGGCGTCAGCTCGGCGTGCAAGAAAACCAATAGAACGGCACTGCGAGTTGGGTTAGTAAGCGATACCCATTACGCTGATCGTTCTCCGGCCGGTATTCGTTATTATCGGGAGTCGATGACAAAGTTTCAGGAATGTGTAACTCGCATGAACGAGGAACAAGTTGATCTGATGGTTCATGTCGGCGACTTTAAGGATGAAGATCCCGAACCCACGGAAGCGCGAACCTTGAGCTTTGTGCGAGATTTGGAATCGGCCTATGCACAATTTAAGGGACCTCGTTATCATGTCCTGGGAAACCATGATATCGATAGCATAAGTAAGAAACAGTTTCTGGACCAGGTAGAGAATACGGGTATCGATTCTTCGGCTTCCTATTACTCCTTTGATAAACAAGGTTACCATTTTATCGTCCTCGATGCCACCTTTAGGCAGGACGGTGTAAGTTATGATAAAGGAAACTTTGTTTGGACGGATACCTTTATACCCCAAGATCAACTCGATTGGTTGAAAAAAGATCTGAATGCGACGGAGAAACCTACCATCGTTTTTGTTCATCAACTCCTGGATTCAGAACAAACGGTTGAGCACATTGTGAAGAACGCGGCGGCCGTCAGACTTATCCTGGAAGAATCCAAGAAGGTATTGGCTATCTTTCAAGGCCATCAACATGACGGTGGTTACCATGAGATTAACGGGATTCATTACTACACACTAAAAGCGGTGGTAGATAACAGTGGTCCAGAAAACAACAGCTACGCCATCCTGGAAATTCAAGCCAATGGGGATTTGATGGTAAAAGGCTACCGCAGGGAATCGGATACGGAGATGCCTGGTTAAGCTTTGTCCAATTCCGCCTCTCGCCTCTGAGCAATAACTCACCATAAATTGGAACTGGGGTACTGGTCATAAACCTATATCCAGTCTTCAAACTTTTGGGACACATTACCTATCAAAAGAAATGTTGGATCTGCCTTCGAACATGATGGTTGTTCTTTTCGGTAGATTTAGTAAACATGTCCCTCAAGTAAAATTCATTGGTTATCCAAGTTTCTAATTGAGTGTATTCAAGGTGACCAAAAGTGTGTGACAGAAATCTCGGTATCGAATTGAAGAATGAAATTACAAAAACTGCTATTTAACTATTCACTTAGACTCTGTATTCTTACGTGTTTGATTTCCGTGGGCGATTCCTTCGGGGCGCACCACGAATCTAGTGAAGTCAAGAAGGCACCAGTTCCTCTTACCAATCCG
>Ga0115002_10002263_pt1 | contig 25302 bp, 23 predicted proteins | sample ArcticOcean_MG_C_8_FD_89576 | JGI IMG/M metagenome (GOLD analysis project Ga0115002, IMG submission 89576) | Marine microbial communities from western Arctic Ocean - ArcticOcean_MG_CB11_86 | ecosystem: Environmental > Aquatic > Marine > Oceanic | place: Arctic Ocean: Canada Basin | collected... | reverse complement strand
TCGGGAAAAACAGCCAACGGATTACCACCGAATCGGGTGTCGGTGAATACGTCACAGGTATAAAATCGATATTTCATGTTCGGTTATGTTCCTCTGATCTATCAGGTGGCCCGGCGCCATCGTTTCGGATTTATAGCGGGTGCGTCTGTTTTCATCCCTTCGGGTTTATGCGCCTGTTTCCATGCAAGCCCCGTTGTATTGAGACTCTGGAGAAATCGCTTGGTTTCTTCGGGTGCTGAAATGACCAGGTCGGGCGCCCATTCTTCCATGGGTCTGACCGGTCCGGCCCAGGCCGGTCTGTAGCCCAGTTGTACGAGTGTCCGTTGATCATGGGTTCTATTGGGATGAGTCCCATGAAACATATTGATGGGAATAATCACAGCCGTGCCAGCTTTCGGACATAAGGTGATTTCCCCTGGATGAGACTTGTACCTCACATAGGGATCCGCTTCAGCGTGAAAAGAAAGATGAGAACGCGGGACCACGCGAAAGGGCGCTCTTTCTGGTGGCAGGTCGTCGAGGTAATAGAGCACACGAAGCAACCGTGGGGAACTGCCCTCATATCCAAACAAGGAAGATCCGAAAGGTTGTCCATCTGTATGCAATGAGATCGGGGGCGATCCAGACAGAGTCCGGGTGAATAGCCCATGGGTGAATACGATGTCGGGCCCGAGCAGAACCTCAAGGAATTCCACTACTGGCGGATGGGCGATCAATCTTGCCAACGTTGGACTGTACCATTGTGGTTCTCTAAAAAAGGTTTGGGCCGTGCTATAATCCTTGGTTTTCATCGGGGCATCTGTCATTTCAGCTTTGATTTTGTTCATGGTGGACATATCCAACATATCCGGTAAGACGACATACCCTTCCACTTCAAGATGCTGGATTTTTTGTTCAAGGGTGAATGTGCTGAAATCAGTTTCATCCACATGCATGAACCCAATCTCCTCTTCAGGGTCGATATGTACCACGTGGTCTACCATGAGGACCTCCTTTAATTATTCGTCAACCAGCCTTTAACCACCGCTTGATCTATCTGTGCTTCAATCCAGTGAAACAGGCGGGGAATCAATGCTTTAATGGGTTGATTAACCTTGAGCACTTGACTGCGGGATATATTCTGCTCCTTCCAACTCTTTCCTTCACTCTCTAAATTATGTACAAAAGGGAGTAAGCGGTCCGCGACCTTAAGCAGTTTACTTTCGATGGTGTTCTGTTGTTCGTATTCTAACCAGAGGTGTTTAAACTGGTCAAGTAATTCGGGATAGAGGCGACAGATTCTGTCCATGCATGCAGATTCTTGATTAAATTTATGAGATTGATCAGGGGCATAGACCGGGGTGTCACCGTGATCGATTTCACAAAGGTCATGGATGATCGCCATTTTTAATAATTTCAGCTGATCCACTGGATGGTTGCCCGCTTCCGAGAGCATCCACACGGCGACGGCCGTATGCCAGGAGTGTTCCGCTGAATTTTCCCGTCGTGAGCCACCGGCGACATAGGACTGTCGCGTAACGGATTTCAGTTTGTCAATTTCTATCAGCGCAGATGTAAGTTTTGTTATATCCATTGATAGGCCCGTGGATCTGGCGTCCATGGACAGGGACGCACAGGACGCCAGATCAGATATGGCTTAGTGGGCATGCCCGTGGCTGAGTTCTTCTTCTGTTGCCGCCCGGACGCTAATAATATCAATATCAAAATTCAGGACTACGCCAGCCAGAGGATGATTCGCATCAATGGTGACTTCATCACCCTCTATTTTTTTTACAACAATATGCTGGGTTGAACCTTCTGGAGACTCGGCTTGGAAGGCCATACCCACTTCAACCGCCTCTGCATCCTCAAAGGCACTCTTCGCAATAGTCTGGACCAGCTCAGGCGAAATCTCACCGTATCCGTCCGCAGGTTCAACGCGCACCTTTAGTGAATCTCCCGCTATTTTACCTGTGAGTGATTTTTCCAATCCGGGTATGATGTTCCCTGCCCCATGTAAAAACGCCATAGGTTCTGCCCCTTCAGAACTATCCAGCATATTCCCATCATTGTCCGACAGTTTGTAATGCATGTTAACCACCAGCTTATCATCAATCATCAACGACATGATTCCTCCTTCATTTTACCTGAATATCTATGAATAACGTGGATTGACTCCATATCCCGAGATTATTACTCACGAAATAGAAGACATTTAAGTTCATTATATTCATACGATGGGAACCCACAAGGTTTTTTTGTGGATAGGTAAATCGATCTTTTGAGGCCCGTTGTCATTAATAAAAAATACCCGGGATCATATCACTATTTAATGGTAAATAAGGTGGGAGTAGACGCATTAATTAACTTCTATTTCATCTCTACTTTCACCTTTGAGTGAACCCAGTTTTCGAAGGGCGGGCGAAATAATCGCCATGGTCGTAACCACGACGATGGTTCCGATGCCACCACTTACTACTGAAAAAACAGGACCAAACCAGTGGGCGACCATACCGGATTCAAGTCCGCCTAACTCGTTAGATGCACCAATAAAGACACTACTGACAGCAGAAACCCGACCGCGCATCTGGTCTGGGGTTAACATTTGCAGCAGGGTATGTCGGATGACCATGCTGATGTTGTCCAGTGCACCAGTGAGGAACAACATAAACATAGAGAGCCAGAAGGATTCTGAAAGGCCGAATAGTATGGTGGCGATTCCGAACCCGCCTACGGCCAGAAGTAGGTTCCGTCCTGCTTTTACCATCGGAGGGAGGTGGGCGATCAGGATAGCCATGAGAAAAGAGCCGACGGCAGGCGCCGCATTGAGCCAACCGAATCCCCGGGCGTCCACTTTGAGTATATCCTCCGCAAAAATAGGTAATAAATAAACGGCACCTCCCAATAGAACCGCAAACAGATCCAGGGAAATAATGATCAGTAGAATCCGTTTTTCCCGAAGAAAATCAATCCCGGCCAGGACCGTACGAAAGGAAGCCGGTTCCTTTATTTTTTCCGGGATATGATGGAAAGTCAACCCCTGAATCCAAATGATAAAAAGCAAAGAACTCATGGCACAGATGATATAGGCGGCGGGGATATGCCACAGGAGGATAAAGCCTCCGATAGCCGGACCGGCGACTGATGTAATCTGAAATAGGCTGGAATTCCATGTCACCGCATTGGCGAAGACCTCGCGCGGTACAATCTGAGGCAGTAAGGCGATACGGGCGGGACGCCCAAACATAACAAAGGCTGCATCGAGAAAGAGGAGCATGTACATGAGTTCGGTCGGTCCTTCATATAAGGATAGGACTGCTAAACCCAACGAAGTGACCGTCATGCCTATCATGCTTAAAGTGACCAGATGCAACCGGTTGTAGCGATCGGCAATAAAACCTGCCGGTAGAGCCAATAACATGGTGGGAACCGCCTGCATGAGCCCTACGAGGCCTAATGATAAGGCCTCACCCGTGCGTTGATACATTTCCCAACCGATTGCCATGCCCTGTATCTGGGTGCCGATAGCGGCGAAAAACCAGCCAAAGACATATCTACGATAGCCAGCCACACGAAAGGCCGCGTAAGGATCATGTTTTTCTGTATTGATTCGTGCCGTCCTTTCCGGTTAATCCAATAAGCCGTACCATATTATTATGTCCCCCTATCTTATTCAGATCTTAATGACATAGAAAACAACAATAGTCGAGAATCCCATTGGATCTGTAGGAAAACAGCAAAAAGAATTTCAAAGTGAAAACTGAGATGATCGATCGGTGCTGTTTTATAGACCAACTCTGCTAATTCGAGTGTATCATGATTGGCGTGGAGCCGCCAGTTAAATCCATGGATACAGACGACTTTCACGTCTGGATATCGATCACCCCGCCCTTTATACATCCGCAATACAACCAGGCTGTTTATGTCCGAGAAATGCCGATTTCTTTTTCGCAGGACAGGTTGCATGTGGGCGTGTGCAATGAATTGCTGCATATGTCGCTCGTACTCATCCGGATCATCAAAGTCACCATGGCCATTTGGAAGAGGGAAGCTTTAGGCCTGTGCATCATAGATCATGAAACCTCTAAATTTGATTTATGATGCACAGGCCATAGGGTCTATATTGGGTTTATTCCTATTGATATTAATCATCAGTGGCCCTTATTATCAAGAACCTTGTGTCAAAGGCCCCTCCATCACCATCTATAAATCACCAAGTATTCTACATAAATCCTCATGTCCCTATCTGACATCCATACCAAACATACCTCACGAGACCAGAAGACCCCTTCCCTTGAGCTTCCCGTATCCGCAGGGTTAACGCTCAGAGCCATAGGCGTTGGGCTGGTGCTGTCGGTGATGCTGAATATATGGGGGATTCATTCCTCGTATGTGACCAATGCATCGATCGTCAGCCTCGCCTATCTGCCGATTTCCGCCGTATTTCCCTTTGTGGTGGTGGTCTTCGGATTAAATCCATGTATCAAGCGGATGATGCCGGGGAAGGGTTTTACCCGACAGGAATTGATCATTGTTTTTTTCCTGGTTTTTACGGCCTCTGCCATCCCCGCCTGGGCCTTCAGTTCCTAATGGCTGTATTCAGCTTTTTTTTCGTCTGGCTGGTCAAAGCCGTGATATTCAAAGTCGGGGCTGTGACGCTCTAAGGACCGTTCAACCTCTGGTTATCGGTATGATTGTCGCCTATGCCATCGGGGTGTCTTTATCCTTCGTGATAGACTTGATCTGGTTTCCTGCTAACGGGCATCAGATTCACTCATTTTGATCCCATTTTTTCCATCTACACCTATTGACACTCTGCCTGAATTGCCGTATCATATGGGCCGAAGTTAGTGATTACTTACTTTCTGACTGTTACCCGAATTGCGGCGTAACCTCAGATCATAATGTAGATGAAGGAGATCCATTTATGATAGGCCGGTTCTTGCGGCAGTATGTGATGCTCGGCGGATTATTGGGCGTGGTCAGTCTGTCGGGTTGCGGGGAGAACGGGAATGCAGCCGACGAAAAAGAAGTAAAACAGGAAAAGCGCGCGGTCAATGTGAATGTCCATCCGGTACAGCTTCGTTCTTTTACTAACTACCTGAATCTGGTAGGTGTAGTCCAACCCCGGCGGCGGGTGGTCGTCAGCATCGAAGCAAATGGGATGATTGAACGGGTCGCCATTGAAAAAGGCGATCGGGTAAAAAAGAACACCATTCTGGCAGAAATTCAGGATAATCTGTTGCAGGCAGAAGCCCTTGAAGCAGAAGCGGCATTAAAAATCAGTCAACTCAATTTAACCAACCAGAAGACGCTGTTCGATCAACAAGCCGCTTCCGAATCCGCTTACCTCGAAACACAATATAACCACGACATCGCCAAAGCCCGGTTGACCCACGTACAATCCCGGTTGAGCAAGACGATAATCAAAGCGCCCATTTCAGGGGTGATCGACAACCGTGTTATGGAAGAGGGAGAGCTGGCTATAGCCGGTACGCCCTTTGTAGAAATTGTTGATATAACCCGGGTCAAAATTCAGGCCGGCGTGCCAGAACAACATCTGCGATATGTACAAAAAGGGACGGAAGCCATTTTAAAATTTCCGGCCTACCCGGATCTGATGAGCGAGGGGCGCGTAACTTATATGGGCACCACGCTGAATCCCGATAACCGAACGGTATCGATTGAGATCGAAATACCCAATCCAGATGGAATAATGAAACCAGAAATGGCAGCGGCCATCCGGGTAGTAAAAGATTTTATGGATGAAGCCATCGTTATTCCTCAGGATGCGGTGATCGATACGGATCAGGGTATGATGGTATTCATTGCGGATGGGAATTTAGCAAAATCCATGCCGGTGACCCTGGGATCTGTGTCTAAGGATCAGGTGGTGGTGACAGAAGGTTTGCAAGTGAATATGCCTTTAATTACTGTAGGACATCGGGATCTGGTTGATGGTGAACTTATCAATATTAAAAAATAAAGAAGCGGACAGGCAAGGAGTAAAGGAGGGTATTATAAACAGGTTTATCTACCCTTACTATACTCACGCCTGCCTTTAACAGGAGTGGAAGTCTATGTTTGTATCGGACGTAGCCATAAAGAATAAGATCAGCGTGTTTGTCCTGACCGCCTTACTTATTTTGATGGGAGCGATGTCGTATATCACGTTGCCGCGTGAATCGGCCCCTTCGATTACTATTCCGATGATTATCGTGGCTACTCCCTACTTTGGTGTCTCTCCGGCCGATATTGAGAACCTGGTCACGCAACCCATTGAAAAACGGCTTAAGGAACTCTCGGATGTGAAGGAAATCACCTCTACGTCCAGCGAAGGTATCTCGACGGTCGTCGTAGAATTTGAAACGGATGTGGATATTGATAACGCCCTGCAGAAGGTCCGGGAGAAGGTCGATCTGGCCACGACTGAAATTCCGGAAGATGCTGAAGAATCAAGCATCCAGGAGATTAACTTTGATAATATCCCTATCCTGGTCGTTAATGTGGCTGGTTCCCACAATATGGTCACACTCAAGGATATTGCCGAAGATCTCGAAGACCGGATAGAAACCATCTCCGGCGTTCTGGATGTCACGCTGGCGGGAGGATTGGAACGGGAAGTCCAGGTCGATGTCGATCCGGATCGGATGCACTATTACAATCTGGGCTTGGAAGATATCATTGAGACCATTCAGAAGGAAAATTTGAATATGCCGGGGGGCTCAATCAACACGAGCACACTTCGGTATGCCGTGCGTGTCCCGGGAGAATTTACCAGTACGGAAGAGATCAGTGGTCTGGTCATCGAAGCCAGGGACAATCAACCTATATTCATCCGAGACGTGGCTACGGTTCGCTTCGGCTTCAAAGAGGCCGCCACCTATGCGCGGTTTAACGGACTGCCCTGTGTCTCTTTAAACGTTCAGAAACGTAGTGGCGAGAATTTGATCAGAATTGCCGATGCCGTTAAAGCTTTGCTTGAGGAAGAACGGAGCAGACTGCCTGAATCGGTAGAGCTTACCGTTCTTGCGGATCAGTCAAAAGATATCCGGCGTATGGTGAGTGATCTGGAAAACAACATCATTTCAGGTTTGATCCTGGTTGTCCTGGTTCTGTTCATGTTCATGGGCGTCCGCAATGCGCTGTTCGTGGCGATAGCGATTCCCCTTTCCATGCTGCTGTCATTTATTGTGATCGAAGCCATGGGATACACCCTGAATATGGTGATCCTCTTCAGCCTCATTCTGGCCCTTGGTATGCTGGTGGACAATGCGATCGTCATTGTTGAGAATATTTATCGCCATCGCGAGGAGGGGTATCCCCTTGTTGAATCAGCTATGAAGGGAGCCAGTGAGGTGGCCGTCCCAGTCATCGCCTCTACGCTGACGACGCTATGTGCCTTTGCTCCCATGCTTTTCTGGCCAGGGATTATCGGTGAGTTCATGGGGTATCTACCGGCCACGCTCATCATAACACTGACGGCCTCTCTTTTTGTCGGGTTGGTGATTAATCCTACGGTCTGTTCCGTATTAATGACGATAAATATAAAACACCATGAGCAGCTATGGCTTCAGCGGTTTCGACTGACCTACCAGCGGTTCCTCGGTTGGTCGCTCGACCACCGGTTGCGGATTCTGTTGACGACCTGGGGATTGTTGGGCGGCATGTTTGTTCTTTACGGCTTTGTAGGCAAAGGCGTAGAATTTTTTCCCGAGACCGAACCCAACCAGGCGTATATCGAGGTCAATGCGGCCATCGGTACCAAGCTCGATGTGTCTAATGATATAGTGAAACAGGTAGAAACGGCCCTGGTAGGTATTCCTGACATCAACCAGTTTACTTCAAATGTGGGCTCCTCCCCCGACCCTCAAGATTTTGGTGGCGGTGGCGGTGGTACACCGCATAAATCACGGGTCATTGTCGATTTTGTCGATCGAGCCGATCGATCTCAGTCTTCCTTTGCTACGGTTGAGATGATCAGAGATCGTATGGCCGATCTCGTAGGGGCCCGGGTGGAGATCGTAACCCCCTCGGAAGGCCCGCCGACCGAACCACCTGTTAAAATTGAAATTGTCGGTGACAACTTCGCCACGCTGGGCCGATTGTCGAAAGAAATTACACAACGTATTCAGGATACACCCGGTCTGGTTGATTTAAAAGATGACTATGACTCTGGTAAACCTGAATTAAAAGTGGAAATAAACCGGGATCAGGCGGCGCTTCTAAAACTGAATACCTCGAAAATCGCCCAGACCGTACGCACCGCGATCAATGGCACGGAAGCATCAGAATATCGGGTTGGCGAAGATGAGTATGATATCGTGGTCCGATTTGCTGAGCAGTCGAGAGGCACGTTCGCTGATCTGGATCGGGTGTATGTGATGCACGAAGGAGAACTGATCTCATTGGCTAACCTGGCAGAAGTAAAGGTGGTTGGTGGCGTCGGGGCCATCAAGCGTAAGGATCAGGAACGAGTCGTGTCGATCATCGGTAATGTAGAAGGTCGGCTACCGAGCGAGGTCCTTCAAGATATTCAGACTTCTATGAACGGGTATAATCTTCCCAGCGGTTACCTCGTACGATATGCCGGTGAAAATGTAGAACAGGACGAAGCGGCGGCGTTTCTTACCAGGGCCTTCATCATTGCCCTTCTGATGATCACCCTCGTACTGGTTACGCAATTCAATTCCATTACCATGCCCTTCATCATCGTGATGACGGTATTTCTATCACTGATCGGTGTTCTGTTAGGGTTAATCATCACGGCAACCCCATTTGGAATTATTATGACCGGTATCGGGGTTATCAGCCTTGCGGGTGTCGTCGTTAACAATGCGATTGTCCTGATTGATTATATCCGAAAACTCAGGGATCGCGGTCTCGGACGACGGGAGGCTATTATCCAGGGCGGGGTAACGCGTTTGCGACCGGTACTTTTAACGGCGATAACTACCATCCTGGGTTTAATTCCCTTGAGTACCGGGTTCAGTGTTAATTTTGCGACATTAAGCCTCGAAGTCGGTGGTGAGAGTTCTCAATGGTGGGGACCAATGGGTATTGCAGTAATCTTCGGGCTGGCCGTCGCAACAGTCTTGACGCTGGTCGTTTTGCCCGTGATGTACGATGTGTTGACTGGACTCACGGAACGGGTCAGGCATGAACAGACCGCAGAAAGCCGAGAGCCGGTAGAAGACATAGCACCTGCAGGTAGCGAGCCAGCACCTGCAGGATAAAAGATGTGCTCATCCGGTGATTTGAACTTCGGGTAAACCCAGATCAGACAAAATATTCAGGGATTGTAAAGCCAGAAACATAAATCCAGGAGACCACACGTGGCAGCAGTGCGGATGTCGGCGGCCGATCGACGTGAGCAAATAATTAGCGTGGCCGGTGCATTATTTGCCGAACAGGGGTTTAAGGGAACGACCACCAAACAAATTGCGCTGAAGGCGGAGATCACCGAGGCCCTCGTTTTTAGATATTTCGAAAAGAAAGAAAATTTGTATTTAGCTATTATTGACAACAAAATGCAGGAATTGGCCACATGGGATTTATCTGGTATTCAAACCTGTATAAACTTAAGGGATGATGCCGGGGTCTTTGAATCTACCGCGCTGATCATGTTCGAAGAATTACATCGTGATCCGACTTTGATGCGTCTTCTTTTATTCAGTGCCCTGGAAGATCATGCGTTGTCGGATCTGTTTTTTAAACATCAAATGATAGATCTGGTAGAAACTTTAGGGCATTATATACGAGGTCGCATGGATGAAAAGGCGTTTCACACGGCCGATCCTATGCTTGCGGCGCGCGGTTTTATCGGTATGATCATTCATCAGGTTCTCATGCGCGAATTGTTCCGGCATGAGGTTTATGTGCAATACGAGGGGCGGTCGGTCGCCTCTGCCTATACACGTCTCTTTTTAGACGGGATAGAGACAAGGGGAACCGACGAAGCTACGAAGATACAAAACAGGGAAATAATCTCTACTCATGTAGAGTAAATACCTTCAATGTACTTTCCCCAATAATGAAGGGGATCGAGGGGGACTTCATGAAAAAGGCTGCATCCATCGGGCTGGCGATTATTTTTATGGTCAGTACGTTATCTCAAGTATCGGCTCAGAATTCCAACACCGTTCTATTGACACTTGAACGAACGGTTCGTATGGCGCTTGAAAATAATGAGACCTACATCAGCGCTCAATTGGAATCCGGCAAAGCAACATCACGTGTGAAAGAGGCGATATCCGAAGCCTTGCCACGGCTCAATCTAAACAGTCTGGTGACCAGGAATTGGTCTTTGCCCGTGTTCAACTTCGGGGGGCAGAGTTTCAAGGCAGGTACAGATAATGTGATGAACATCGCCTTGAATTTTGAGCAACCCATATACAGTGGCGGGAAACTATGGGATGGTCTGAAAGCCGCCCGGTATTTCGAGGATTTATCCGACGCCACACGTGAGCAGATTCATCAAAATGTCGCCCTGAATGTCCATCAGGCGTATTATGCCGTATTACTGGCCGAAAAATTACTGGTGGTGAGTCAGGCCTCGCATGATCGCGCGGCCGCCCAATTAGAGCAGATCAAAAAATTTCATGCTGCTGGTACCAATTCTGAGTATGATGTCCTTCGCGCTCGTGTTGAAGTCTCCAATGCCAAGACACCCGTGATTCAAGCAAAAAATACCGTGGTGGTTGCAAAGGCTAATTTAAAAAGTCTCATCGGCATTCCTCAAATCACGGGGATACAGATCACAGGTGATTTTGATGTGACCACCTTAGCCCTGCCGATAGACCTGCCGCAAGCGATTCAAACGGGTGTTTCACGACGGGCAGATTTACGTGCTGCAGAATTCCAGACAAACTTTACGGACAAAACCATCAATATAGCCCGCAGTGAAGGTCGACCGGAAGTATCTTTATCTGCCGCATACCGTATGCAGGCACAACTAAATGACGCTCAGGTTTCTTCTATAAAATTTAACGATTTCATCCGTAGTTGGGATACATCACTCAGCATCCGAGTGCCAATCTTCGATGGCCGGCAGACCTCTGCCCGTGTGGATCAAGCCGAGGCAGATTATGAGTTGGCCGTTTATGGTGAAAATCAGCTCAGAAAACAGGTGGAGGTGGAAGTCATCCAATCATATCTGAATGCCCAGGAAGCACGGGAACGTATGGCCGCCGAAGCAGAAACGGTAGACCTGGCCGAGCGGGGTCTTGCTATAGCCCAGGTTCAGTATGAAGGTGGGATGATTACTCAGTTAGAACTCATCGATGCCCAGTTGACGGTGACGCAGGTGCAGACCAACCATGTCACGGCCAAGCATGACTATGCGGTGGCTGTAATCACGCTTCAAACAGCTCAAGGGGCATTGAAAATACCGGTGAGTTCAGAGGGTGAATAAGCAGAAATCTGGATAAATTCGATGGTTAGATGGATAATAAAGTTGTGATGGTATTTGAAGATTTATTTTTGTTATAATAATATATTTTATAACAAAAATCCGGTGTGGTTGATCAGAGCCTCTTTTTATTTCTTAATAGTGGTTCTATTTTTTTTGAGGAGAATGGCATGAAGCGATGGTGTATGCTTCTTCTTGCGTTGTTTGTTATGGGAACCACCGTCCAGGCAGAACCGCCTTATAAAGCGGATTTTATGCCCGGTCCTTTAGATATCAAATCTCACAGACCACCTATCTGTCCGTCTCACGAGGTGATAACGAGGGGAACCATATTTTACTCCGAGTTACGCCTGACGGAAAAATAGAAGAAGCCTCCCTGACCCAGGCCATGTTCTCGAAGAAGGAGCTCACAAATCCGATTTCAATGGATGCCAAATCCAGTCGTGGTGAAAGTATGCGGGTAGAGGCCATCACAGATCTGGTCTATTCAGATGGCGCGCTCTACGTGGCCGGGTTATCCAATGAAGAGTTCGCCTCAACATTGCGTGTGGTGTCCTTTCCATTTGACCCTTTCGAAACGGCGACAAGCATTGAGATCTACCATGCTGCACATCAAAAGTATGAGACCCATGCCCCGATCCGCACCCTGATGACTTATCAATTGGAAAACAAACCACATGTACTGGCTTCCTATACCTGTACACCGTTGGTTACCTTCCCGATTGAACAGCTTAAGAACGGGGTGCATCTCAACGGCAAGACCGTCGCTGAATTTGGTTCAGGAAACCGGCCATTGGATATGATTGCCTATAAAAACAACGGGAAAGATTTTATCCTGATGGCGAACAGCAACCGGTCCCTGATGAAGATTGACCCTGTTGATATCGTGAATCAGAAAACGGGCATTACGACACCCGTCACGGAACGGTACGGCACCAGTGGGATTCCGTTCATATCTGTGAACCAGGTTAACGTGATGCAGATCGACAATCTTAATGCCGAATATATCGTTGCATTACAGAGAATGAGCAATGGATCTTTGAACTTGCGGTCGTTGGCTAAATCAAGGCTGTAAGCCGATGGATGGGATGGTGTGGACGATAGGCATGTTCACGTGGCCCCCTTTCTATTTTGTTAATTTTTGACCGTCAGATAAGCCATAAGCCCGGTGCGAAAGCACCGGGCTTATGGCTTAAGGGGCTGAGGGCTTGTTGATATTGCCAGGGAGAATCACCTGGCTAATAGGGATACACGTTACTGTTATGTGGCTTATCTGTATTTTTTTGGTCTCGTTATGGCTTCCTGGGGATTGGGTGCTGGCCGGGTCGTTTCCTCAGGATAAACCGGTTGTTCAACTTAACCAGGACCTCAATAGTCCACATTACGGGACGATAGAGGTGACCGGTCTGGCTACTGGTGTGCTGAGTGCCCTCTCCTCGAGAGTATTGACTGCACAGGGTTGGCAAGCGTTGTTCCCTGTATTTACTGGTGGAAATATATCAAAAACTACCGATCACCCAGGCTCCTCGGGACCTATACCGTGGGCGCCGACCTCATCCGGTTCACACCTCGTTTCCCATTGATCAAAGGATTGCCGTACTCTGCCCGGGTTGACCGGGATATTTTATTTATTCTGATCGAGAGGACAGGGGCGGGCATGTCCCGAAATCTTGAAGCCACGTTCACCTTACCCAAATCCGATCTGGTAGCGTCTACGGTGGTAACACAAATCTACCCAACAGCTGATGAACTCCCCGAAAATCAACTAAAATTTTATCTGCATTTTTCAGCACCAATGAAAAGGGGGCAAGCCTATCAGCGTATTCATCTATTGGATGCGTCCGGCCGTCAGGTCGATGTCCCTTTTTTGGAATTGACGCCGGAATTGTGGGATTTAAAGACGCAACGATTGACGCTGCTATTTGATCCGGGTCGCATTAAACGTGGTCTTCGACCTCATGAGGATTTAGGTATGGCTTTGCAGGAAGGACGAGCTTACCGGCTGGTGATCGACAGGCATATGCTGGACGCCAGGGGACAAGATCTCCCCCAGACTTTTGAAAAACATTTTACTGTTGTGGCGGCAGACCGGATGGCTCCAAACTATACCCGCTGGTCCTTGACCACACCCACGGTCAACACCTATGCACCCGTAACAGTCAATTTTCCCGAACCACTTGACCATGGTCTCCTGGGTCACTTGTTTGCGGTTCAGGATTCAGTCGGCAACGATGTGCCTGGTGATATCGAGATTATGAGGAATGAAACCATGTGGGCATTTGTACCCAGCAACACCTGGGAAACGGGTGAATATACAATCCTGATTGACACCAGGATTGAAGACCTGGCTGGGAACACACTGAATTATTTGTTCGACGTGGATATTCAGCAAGAAGGCAACCTCTCCCCGGATCAGACCCCATTTGTAAAGCTTCATTTCAAAGTGACCGTCCCCTAATCCCCTTCCAATAAGTACTCACCCGTAAGACAAACTTGACCGGACATATAGAAGGTGCATCGGTTTAACCAAGTTGGTTTCTACGCACGTCACCGCATAAGTTCATCCTGTTTCGTCTACTAAAAGGGATGATCCACCGATGGCAAAGAGAGATGATTATATTGGAATATTCACAACGAAACGCAACACCACACGGAAATATGCGATGTAGGTTTACCCGCCAAAGCAGGCGCAATATCTTATTGCTTCAGATCGTTGCTGGAGGAATTGTCCCGAGTTGAATTAAAGGGAAGAAGAAGCATCCAGGGGAGTCGAACGACCCGATGCTTGGACAGGTTGGCTAGACCGATGGTCATCCGTTGATGACCGAGGAATGGTTGGGCCCGATATGTTCTGAACAGGCGGTCCCACCAGGGGAGGTTGAAGCCGAAATTCATATTGGCTTCGGTAAGATCTACAGAGTGATGGACCCGATGCATGTCGGGTGTAACAAGGAAAAGCCGCAGGATATGATCCACCGGCCCAGGTAAACGGATGTTGCTGTGATTGAACATGGCGGTGGCATTTAAAATCATTTCGAAAAGGATAACGGCCCAAGCTGGCGGTCCAAGGGCCAGAATTGCCATGATTTTTATGCCCATAGATATCAGAATTTCCAGGGTGTGAAATCGTAACCCGGTCGTCACATCTATGTTGGGATCAGCATGGTGGACCATATGCAGCCGCCAAAAAAGTGGCACGGCATGAAAGAGCACATGCTGGCTATAGACGGTTAGATCCAGTAAAACGATCGTGATAACGCCCACCATCCATGGATATAAAGAGAGATCCAGTAGATGGAACAGTCCCCATCCGTTTTCCTGTGCCATGACGGCCGCGCCTACGGCGGTAATCGGTAGAACAAGGCGCAAGATCAGGGCGTTGAACGTGATAAGGCCCAAATTACTAGACCAGCGTAATCGCCGGCTCACCGTGAGATCCCGCATAGGTGTGGCCAGTTCCCACAAAGCCATTAAAATCAGTACGCCGAGAAACAGGCTCAGCCGAAAGGTTGCTTCATCTTCAATGAGAAACATAATTGGATACTCTGATTCGATCTTAACCGGCGGTTTGAATCTCTTGTTAAGATCTTTTATCTGACCTTGACATCTATTTCGAGGCGTGTATATAGTTCAGAATAATATATATAAGTCCCAAGTGTCAGCAAGTGAAAAGAGTAGGTGCACTGGCAGGTCGGTGAAGAAGGATGTATACGATGAAAGCAGCTGTGATGACCACATTACGTTCACCACTTGAGGTACAGAATATATCCGATCCCACGCCTGGACCGGCGGATGCTGTTATTCAGGTAGAAGCCTGTGGTATATGTCGGAGTGATTGGCATACCTGGCAAGGTGATTTCAAGTCTGATTTGCCGCTTGTTATGGGTCATGAATTTGGCGGAACGATTGAAGACATAGGGAAGGATGTAAAGCATTTTAAGGCGGGAGACCGGGTTACCGTCCCTTTCCACATGGCGTGTGGTCGATGTGCGTACTGCTATTCAGGACAATCCAATATCTGCATGAAGTTAGGGACGATCGGGGTTGATTTTAACGGCGGATTTGCTCAACTGGCCAGCGTACCCGAGGCCGATGTAAATTTAGTTCATTTGCCAGAAGAAGTGCGACGCCCTCAGTGCGGCCGCCATTGGCTGTCGGTTTATGACTGCTTATCACGGCGTTATAGATCGAGGGCAGATTAAGCCGGGTGAGTGGGTCACGATATTCGGTATCGGCGGTGTGGGTTTATCTGCTGTCCAGATTGCCTCTGTTGCCGGGGCTCGTGTTATTGCTGTCGATGTCAGTGATCAGAAGCTTGCGCTCGCAGAAAGGGAAGGGGCGATCCATACCATCAACGCCGCCCAGGATGATCCTGTCCAGGCCATAAAGACGCTGACCCAGGGTGGGGCTGATATGAGTATGGATGCCTTGGGTTCTTCCGTGACCGCGGGGCCCGCCATTAAGTCATTGAGAAAAGGGCGGCGGCACGTTCAAATTGGGTTAACCACAAAATCAGAGACAGAAACAGGCGAGATCAGCCTCCCAACAGATCTCATGACGATGAAAGAAATTCGATTTATCGGCAGCCTGGGTTGTCCACCGGCAAGTTATATTGGTATGCTGGCGCTCATCGCGAATGGCCGGCTTGATCCAAAGCGGCTGGTCACCGAAGAAGTGGCTCTCGAAGATACAAGTAGGGTCTTGTCTTCGATGAGTGCGTACGCTACAATCGGGTTTCATATTATCACTAAGTGGTAGTGTTATTATCAAGCGACCATCTTGCAACCCCATGATCTGTCTTTAGGAAAAAGGCGATATGGAAATTTTGATAATAGGCTAATCCTTCCTCAAATGCAGGAGATGATTTAATGGCGTCAATGAAAGCGGCATTATATACCGATATTCGTGAAATTCAGATTCAGGATGTAGAATATACGCCACCGGAATCTGGATACCTCACTGTAGATACCCGATGCACTGGGATATGCGGGAGTGATTTACATAATTACTTTGGTGAATGGAAACCTGACCTTAAAGTAGCTGCCGGACATGAAGTGTGTGGGGTGGTGGCCGAACTCGGGGCAGGGGTGACCGGATTTGAGATCGGTGACCTGGTGACCATGGAATGTTTCTCACATTGCGGCGACTGTCTCTATTGCCGAAAAGGGTTATACAATCATTGTCTGAACCGTAAATGGTTTGCCCATGGGACCCACGGGGGGTTTGCCGAATATACAACCGCCCACGCCTCCAGTGTTTTTTCGCTTCCGGATATGAGTTTTGAAGAAGGGACCCTGGTAGAACCTCTGGCTGTCGCCCATCGCGCGTTAGCCCAATCGGGTGCGGGCTATCAGGATCGTGTCGTCATCATCGGTGGTGGTACGATCGGTCAACTTTGCCTGGCTGTTGCAAAAGGCATCGGTGTGAAAGAGGTGATGATAACCGTGAAATATCCACATCAAGCACAGCTGGCTTCTGATCTCGGGGCAGATCACATCATTGACATGACCCAAGTCGACGTATCGGATGCCGTTAAGGACCATACCAATGGAATGGGTATGGACGTGGTTATCGAAACCATTGGTGGTGCAAAAGCCTTCAATGAATCCACCACCATCGTCCGAAAGCGCGGCACCGTGGTGCTGGTTGCGGGTTATTTCGAAGATCTTGAAGTCAACTTGAGCCGGATTGTGTGGTCTGAGGCCATTATTACAGGCTCGAACTGCTATGGTTTCAGCCAGATGCAGACTGATTTTCAGGCCGCGATAGATTTAATTGCTGAAGGGCGGATACCGCTTACAAAGCTGGTTACTCATCGATATCCTCTGACAGAAATTAAAGAGGCGTTCCGCGTGGCTGCGGATAAATCATGCGGCGCGGTGAAAGTGCATGTGGTACAGGATAAGTGAGGCCGGGGTATACTACCGGCAAAGCAAGGGGCATCGAAGGCACAGTGTGCAAATCAGCCCAACGATATGGATAATTTGCAACTTGTTGTGCGATCTCTTCTGTATTGAAGAAAATATTCTCAGAGAGGAACACCAAGAGCCGATCGGGTCGTGCATCTGTGATGGTGGGTAAGACCTTTGAAATGCGAGCCTATCCAGTGCCGGAGCCCGAGCCGGGTACGGTGCTGGTGAAACAGGCGCTGGCGGGTATCTGTGGCACCGACCTTCATAACTGGGAGTTTCAACGTATAGATCATTACATTATCCTTGGCCACGAGAATGTGGGGATCATTGATACCCTGGGGGCTGGTGTTGAGAAGGATTATCTGGATAATCCGGTCAAGGAGGGAGATTGTATTGTTCCATCGCCAAACGTCGGATATGGATTTTTACCCTCCGAAGAGCAACCTTATTTGAGGGGTGGTTTTGGTGAGTATATCTATTTGTGGTATCCTAAGACCATTTTCGTGAAAACGGACTTGCCTGACGAAGTGGCCGTACTGACAGAACCCTCTGCTTGTGCTGTGCATTGCGTCACCCGTGCGAAAATCCAGTTTGGTGACACCGTGGTGGTTCAAGGGTCAGGACCTATCGGGTTACTCACTTTAAATTGGGCCCGGCTATCCGGTGCGGGTCGGGTGATCAGTGTCGGCGGTCCCGCAGGTCGTCTCGAGATGGCGGAAAAATTTGGTGCGGATCTGACGATTAATATTGCCGAGGTACCGGATCCCGAGGAGAGAAAACGTATCGTGCGTGATAACACCCCTCAGAAGTTGGGCGCTGATGTGGTCTTCGAATGTGCGGGGAACCCCGCAGCCATTGTCGGAGGTCTGGACTATCTAAAACACAGTGGTACCGATGTTGAATATGGTCACTTTGTGGATTCCGGGACCTTTGAGTGCAATCCCAACCAGGTGCTATTGCGGAAGAATCTTCGTTTGGAAGCCGCCTGGGGTTTTGACACACAGCACTTTGTCCGGTCTCTGAGAATGCTGGAAAAGCATGCCGGACTATTTGATGATTTTGTCAGCCATATTATACCATTGGATAGGGTATAGGAAGGGATTCAAGCCCTTCATTCAGGCTGTCATCTTGATGGAAAAGATGCGGTTAAGATTGCAGTGAAGGCGAGTTGAACGAAAGATAGGATAGGTAAAAGATCTTTAATCAAAACAGATAGGAGAAATGATGGCGTATACATTTAAACCCGGTATGATGTACATGATGCCCACCCATTTTGGACCCGGGATGGGCCCCCGTCAGGGACCGGAGGGACGCACATTCCCGTGTACGGATAATCCGAAATCGACGTCCCTGTCGGTCCGCTATCTGACCGATCGGGCTCAGCTTGCAGCATTGTTGCCTGAAGGGTTTGAAGTGGGTGCTGATCCCGAGGTTACGGTTTATGCTACCTATATGACAGAGATCGCGTGGTTAGCAGGACGCGGTTACAATGTCCTTGGGGTCAGTTTTCCTGCCGAATTTCATGGGAAGGAAGATCATGCGAAAGGCAATTTTCTGCTGGTTCTATGGGAAAATCTGACCGATCCTATTTTAACAGGTCGGGAGCAGCTTGGTTTCTCAAAAATCTACTGCGAATTACCGGAGCCCGAAGTCCTCGACAAGGAAACACACGCCACAGCCAGTTGGCTCGGATTTAAATTTTTAGATATGAAATTGGCGAATATGCATCTCGTAGAGCCCAGCGGTTCAGTCGACCCGGCCGGCGAAATCCCGGACAACAACGACCTGACCGGTACCTTACATTATAAGTATATGCCTCGCACGGGTGAGTGGGGTACGGCCGATTCGGCCTATGCCGTGCTTACACCGGCACATACGCCGAATAGACGCGTCATAGAAACCTGGCAGGGTCAGGGTTCTATTGCATGGCATCCGGCCAGATGGGAAGATCTGCCTACCCAGTACCATATCATCAATGCGTTCCATGATCTGGAGGTCAAGGAATTTCGAGGGGCAACTATAACGAAGAGTATCGGCGGCAAAGACCTCAGTGACCAGCGCATTTTGAGATAATTTAAAGATAAGATGAACCTCTTTCGTTGGACAAATAGATTACAGATGTTATTTGTGTGTTGATGCCTTGACCTGGAGGCTGGGGGTTGAGCGACCCTCTTCAGCCATTTTTCGCTTCGTCCGTCGTCAGGTTGACATGATTCTCCATGGCATTTAACAGAAAGTCCGCCCCCTTATGATACCATGTGGGGTTACAACTGTGGCCGGGATCATCGGTAATATAGAAATCAAGGGTGGCCGTGTCATAGCCCGCTGTTTGTTTTGATTGCAGGATATCGAGGTACAGCTCGCAGCATCGGGCGGTGTTAACCCGCTGGTCGTGATGACCGATCGCGATAAACACGGGGCGTGATGCCAGGTCCACAGCAAATGAGGACAATCGCAAGCAAGCGAGGTCTTCCCGGTCAATTTCCCGTTCAAATTCCGACAGGTCTCGCCAGTCGGTAACGGGCGCAAACCCCGCACCAGCGCTGATACGGGTGTCAGCTGCCAGGAGACGGAGGGCCATATAGCCCCCTCGGGAGGTACCACAAACAGCAATCTGTCCGGCTGTGGCCAATCCTTGGTCGATGCACCAATCGATCACCAACTGGCCTTGCTCAACAAAAAGCTGGAACGGGTCTACGCCAGCCACAAATGCATTTCGAAATCCAGCGATACCTTCACCATAATGGTTTATATTGGAACCGTGATTTGGGAGATTAAAGCTAAGGACAGGATGTCCCTTTTGCAAAAACGTCTCGGCCGCCAGAGCATAGGGCGGGATCCCTAAGGACGTGTGTCGATCATTGGCAAACGAAAGCAGAAGGCATTGGTCTGGCAGGTGCAATATTTTATCTGGACGACACAGACGGACGGTAATGCCCTCACATCCATTGGCGACTTCATATTCTTCATATTGGATTTGCATAGGCTTTGGATGGAATAGGTCCTGAAAAATAATTAAAGGCCGTATGGGATTATATCAGCAGATCCCTGATTATTGAAACTCTAATTGAATACCAATATATTTTTTCAATTACAAGACAGGTAGGAAAAAATAGCCACGCTCACTCCGAACAACACGCTGAATTCCAAAACCAGGGATTTGTCAGGCTTCCTTCCGGGTGTGTTTTCTCGAAGTGAAGTGGGCGCGATGGTTGATCGAGTTTGGGCCACGCTCAAACAACATGTATAACTTCCCTTTCTCAGATTGGAGAACCTAATGGATCAACCCGGCAGTGATCGGCATATATTTCACCGCAGTAAGAAAGATGCCTGGCCACGCATCTCTCATGGGAAGGGATGTACCCTTTATGATGTGGATGGCAAAGCCTATCTGGATGCTTGTGCAGGTGTGCATGTCGTGAGTATTGGCCATGGGGTTGAGGAAATTGCGGAGGCCATGGCGGAGCAAGCAAAGAAAGTATGTTTTGCATATGGGCAATTTATCAGTCAACCTCAAATCGATCTGGCTGATAAGATAGTCGCTATGACACCAGAGGGTATGAATCGGGTCTTTTACATTTCGGGAGGGTCAGAGGCTACCGAGTCTGCCATGAAGATCGCCCGTAAGTACCATATAGAAACGGGTCATGACTCGAAATATAAGATCATCTCGTGCTGGCAGAGCTGGCATGGCAACACCGTAGGTGCCCTTTCCATGTCGGGCAGAACCGCCTGGCGAAAAGATTATACCCCTTATCTGCTGGACTTTCCCCATATCGCGCCCCACAGTGCGGATGAATTGGAACGCGTCATTAATCAGGTTGGTCCAGAGTATATATCTGCCTTTATTGTCGAGCCTATTCTCGGGACTTCATCTGCGGCGCTGGTTCCACCGGATGACTATTTTCTTACGGTCAGACAGATTTGCGACCAGTATAATATCCTTCTCATTATCGACGAGGTGGTCACCGGTTTTGGTAGAACAGGGGTAAATTTCGGTATAGACCATTGGGGCGTAACGCCCGACCTGATGGCTACCGGAAAAGGATTGAGCAGTGGATATACGCCTATTGCAGCGACCATTGCGCGGGATGAAATCTACGAAGCGATCTATGAATCCTCTCCCTCTTTTGTTCACGGGCACACATACGGTGGCAATCCCTTATCCAGCGCGACTGCCCTGGCAGTACAAAATTACATAGAAAAGCATGATTTGATTACACGATGTGCAGATATGGGTGATATCATGCTGGAACGACTGGCCTCTCTTAACGATTTACCCATGGTCAGCGAAGTTCGCGGTAAGGGGTTGTTGAATGGCATTGAATTTTCTGAAGATAAGGAAACCAGAAGTCCGATTGACCCCGCGTTAGGCGTTACAGGTCGGGTGGTAAAAAAGGCATTTGAAAAAGGTGTTCTGGTCATGCCCGGTGCACCTGGGCCTATCGATGGCGTCCATGGTGATCATGTTGCTATCAGTCCACCGTTTACGATAACTGAAGATGAGATTGATCACATCATTGCCGTTCTGAAAATCTCAATTGAAGAAGTTGCTCAGGATATTCGCGTTTAATACCATGATGAAAAGGAGTAAAAATTCATGGCTGAATTTCAAGGTATATTACCTGCTGTTCCCACCCCATTTATGGGAGATGGTCGATTAAATGAAGCGGCTTTTCGGTCGATTATTGAGTTCAATATACAGGCTGGTGTACACGGATTCTGGGTGGCTGGCGGGACGGGCGAAAGTATTCTTTTGGATGATGATGAAAATCGCAGGATCGCTGAAATTGTGTCAGATCAGTCCAAGGGACGGGTGAATAACATTATGCACGTGGGTGCTGCCACTACAGCCCGGGCGGCTGCATTGGCAGCGCATGCGGCTGGCGCAGGTGTAGAGGCGATCTGTTGTGTTCCCCCGTTTTTCTACGGCCGACCTGATCATGAAATCGTTGAGCATTATCGTATTGTTGCAGCAGCAGCTGATCTGCCCCTGTTTGTCTACAATCTACCTGCATCAACCGGGGTAGATATTTCACCGGATTTAATGCGCAGGATACAGGATAAAGTCCCACAATTGGCCGGCTTGAAACACTCTTCCCCTGTGTTTCCCCATATTCGGGTATTCGCCCAGATGGGACTTTCCTGTTTCATGGGTAACAACCAATTGATGTTACCAGCCATGACGTCTGGTGCCTGCGGTTGTGTAGACGGGCCGCCCATAGTGGCACCCGAACGTTGGGTCGCTATCTGGGAGGCTTATCAGAAGGGCGATCTCGAGGGGGCGGAGGCTGCACAAGACCATGCATGTAAGGTATGGGAATCGATCGGTGCTTGCGGCACAGAGTTTCATGCCACCGTAAAATTCGCCGTTGGCGAACGTCTCGGCATTGATTGTGGCGATCCAAGATCTCCCGGACTTCCTCTGACAGATGAGCAACGGTCAGCGATAAGAAAGGCCATGGAAGGCCTCGGGTTGATTTAGAGGCGATAGTCAGGTCCGTTTATCGCTGCATACTGATCCAAGGGTGAGTCAGGTCGGTTATATAATGTAGCCTTGATGGAGCATCCCGCTTTCTTCAATTCCGGGAATGGGGAAAGGTCACAGAGGTTTAAGTTAGCCTCTGATTTTATCTCTATCCTAGATCTTTCGTCCAACAGGTCTCTGTATAGGGATCTCTCTCGAATAACGTCCTCCGGGCGGGTGTCGCTCGTTCCATCCATTCTTGTGGGATGTCCTGTGTATATCGGTGGGGTGGGCCGGCCTCTTTGAAAATATCGATGAAGAAGATGCGGTAGGGCTGAAGTGAATCCATGGGTTTGGGTTCAACGGCATGGAACATACGCGCATTGATATAGACCAGACTACCGGGGGCTAAGTCTAGTTGTTCTGACCGGAGTGCCCGACCGGCTTGTTCGTCAAAGTCACCAGCCAATATTTTTTCCGCAGTTACCTCTTTCGCAGGAGAAACGCGATGACTACCCGGGATAATAGAAAGACTGCGATCCCCTTTTTTAAATCCATTGGGATAGTATAGGATCTGAATATAGTATTTTTCTCTCTCCGCGAGGTTGACAGGGTTCTCATGAAACCAATGGTGATGATCCTGATGGAAGCCAATGGCTTTCGATCCAGGCAAGGCGATATTTAAAGCTGAATGACAGAAATGGTATTCGGGGCCTATGGTTGACTGCAGGAGTGTAGTGATGAATGGATCGTCGATAAACTGGTCGGACCAGGTTTTTCTATCGTTCCAGGGTCTCTCAAAATAGGCATACGGATTACCCTTTTTACTCCGACCGTGATCATCTAAGGCAAGAAAATCTGCTACGGGTTTGTAGGCCTGTATTTCTTTGATGAGTCCGGTCCTTGCTTCATCCGTAAATATATCCGGATAGGCGATATAGCCATCCTGGTCAAACGCAGCGAGTTCATCCGTCGATGGTGAAGTTTTTCGGAACAGGGAGGCGTTAGGCATGGAAAATGGTGTCATGTTAATATTTTTCCTTTATATCTGTATTCCAGGAGAAGATCTGTTTGAAAATGTTAACGTAGATCGTATGGCTACTCTCCACCCTGGTATTTCTCCAGAATATCTTTTCTTCGTTCACGGGCGAGTTCACGCAAATCTCTGACCTGATCGAACTCATCGACGATCTCCCGCCCAAGAATCTCTTCGAGTACATCTTCCAATGTAACCACCCCGGTCAAACCACCGAATTCATTGATCACCACGAACATGTGATGTCTTAATTGAAGGTACATCTGAAGTAAGCGTTTGGCGGAAGTATTCCAGACGACAAAGTGGACCGGTTTCATTAGATCTTCAATCTTCATGTCCCTTTTATTGTCTGCAATAGCCGTAAGGATCGTTCGACGGTAAACAATACCCACCACATCATCGATATCTTTGCCATAGACCGGTATTCTACTGTAGGTCAAAAGACTGTTCTGCTCATGAACCTCTTGGACCGTGAGATCCGCCGCCAGGGTGAACAAAACGTTACGCGGGGTCATGATATCCTTAGCGACTTTTGATTCCAACTCCAGAATATTCTGGATAGCGTGCGTCTGTTCTTTATCTAAAACCCCTGTTTTCTGACCCAGATGGGCTAGGGCACTGAGATCTTCTTCAGAAAAAGGTTGTTCTTTATTACCCCGAGAGATCATCCTGGTGATCTTAAGGCACATCCATACTAACGGTCGAAAAATAAAGATCAGAAACTGAAGCGGACGGGTAATAAAACCTGCAAGAGAACGGCTATAGGTTACGCCTACCGTTTTGGGGATGATTTCAGAAAAGAGCAGGATGGCCAGTGTGAGCCCCGCTGAAAAATAAACCAGCCATTGCTCACCGAACACACTTACGGCCAGGGCACCTGTTACGGCCGCGCCAGCAGTGTTTGCGATAGTGTTCAGGGACAGGATTGCTGTGATAGGTTGGTCCACATTCTCGCGCAGTTTCTTCAGGATACGACCTTTTTTACTTCCATTATTGGCCATGGCCTCAATTCGGCTAATGGGTACAGAATATAGCACTGCTTCGAGGAGGGAACAAAATGCCGAGACTAAAATTACAGTACAAATGGCTATTGTCAGAGCCAACATACCGGGATGCCTCCGTTTTTGTACTTGAACCGTGGTGCCTTCCCAAATCTGTACGAACAGGGGGTTGGCAGGGTGGGAGGATGTAAAAAATTACTCTGGTGGTATTTTTTCATAATCCTTTGTTCGCTCTAAATGGGGTCCCAAGGATAAAGGGCTTTTAATCGACGGATATATTCGCGGTCGCGTTTTTCTGTGGCTTCGTTAAAGGATCCCTCGGTAACAAACCATGGTCGGCCTTCTGCCATACGTTGTTGTACTTTTTCTGAAAGTTCATCGTTGGCTTCAAAAGGGCGTTCACTACGCACGTCGGCGGGCCACCTCCAGATCCCAGCCAGATCATAATGTCCCATGGGGCCTTCATGCGGCATCCTAAAGCCAAAGGTGGCTTTGAT
>Ga0115002_10002257_pt1 | contig 25349 bp, 7 predicted proteins | sample ArcticOcean_MG_C_8_FD_89576 | JGI IMG/M metagenome (GOLD analysis project Ga0115002, IMG submission 89576) | Marine microbial communities from western Arctic Ocean - ArcticOcean_MG_CB11_86 | ecosystem: Environmental > Aquatic > Marine > Oceanic | place: Arctic Ocean: Canada Basin | collected... | reverse complement strand
GATGACCCAACCCAGACGCGCCCGCAGTTTGAGAACCTCCTGCTGCAGACGAAGGTTGTCCATGTCGACAACGTCGAGAGTGATGACCTCGGCAGGTGCCGCCCCCACCCAACCGCGCGCTGTTGATCGGGGAACTCCCAATCGGATGGCATGATTGATATCGCCCGTTGATCGGACGTGCTCACGCAGGAGATGGTCGTATTTGTTCTGAGTACAGTTTGTGGAAGTCATGCTTCCATCATCACATCCGCCGCTCGCAGCTTCCCAGCAGAAACGCGAACGGAAACTCGCCGAATCTCAGATTCCCGCACGGGAAAAGTGGCGAGTTCTCGCGCAAAAACTCCAGAATGTCGTGACGGACAGCACGGCTTCGTTTCAGGCCCAGCAGGTTTGGAAAGGCAAAGGGAAGAGCCTGACCCTGGGCGAGTATGTCATCAGGGCTTAAGGTGCAAGAATTTCATATTGACTCAGCGGGCGGCCTGGGGGACATCGATAAAGTAGGCGCGGCCGTCGGCCGAGGGGACGAGGATACGGCGACCGTCGGGTGAATACTGAGCCGAGTGCGCCACCTTCTCCAATGGCTTCTCGAACAACATTTGGCCGTTGGCGGGGTTCCAGATGTAGATGTTGCCAGCGTAACCGCACGAGAGCAGCCGCGTCCCGTTTTCGTTGAATGCAATGCGGTAGATGAAGTCATTGTGTTTTTCGATCGTGCGCACCACGTTTCCGGTGAGGACATCGAACAGGCGAATCGTTCTGTCGAGACCGGCGGTCGCGATCATTTTTGCGTCGGGACTGAAGGCGACCGTGTAGACTGCACCGTCGCCGGCGGCGAACTGTTTTAGTTGGCGACCGCCGGAGACATCCCACAGCCTCACCGTTTTATCAACACCGGCCGAGATGAGCAGCGCGCCATCGGGGCTGAAGTCGATGGCCGAGACGAGTCCCTGATGCCCGGCGAGCGAGCGGATTTGATTACCCGCTGCAACATTCCAGATACGGATGGTGCCGTCTGCGCTGCAGGATGCGATCTCGCGGCCGTCGTGACTGAAACGGACGCCGTATACGCCACCGCCATGTCCGGTGAAAGTTCGGACGGCGGTCGGCGAGACGTATCTCCAGGTGCGGATGAGCTTGTCCGCGCCGGCGACTATCAAAGTGCGACCATCGGGGGCGAATGCGGCTGCATTCACTGCGGAAGACTGCAAGATGTCCTGTAAAAGTTCGGGTTCTTCGGTCACGCCGTACACCCGCACGTGGTTGGCGTCACCGACGACCGCCAAGCGGGTGTTGTCGATACTGTACTCCAACGACTTCACGGCGGCCGGCGTGTCGATCGTTCTAAGCAATTCGGCGTCTGCCAGTTTCCAGGCGTGGACTTTCCCGTCTGCGCCGCCAGCTGCGACTTCGATGTTGTCGCGGCGAATCACAACCGATTGCAGCGGCACATCGGCTCCCTCGAATTGTCGGACCGGGTTGAAGTTGGCGTCCCACAATTGCACGGTCTTATCATCGCCGACAGAGACAAACTGAGTTCCGTTACTGTTATAAGCAACGCCGCGCACCGCGCCTTCGTGGGCGCTGAGAATCCGAGTTGCGGAAACGGTTTGGATGCGAACTGTGCGGTCCGCCCCGGTTGAGACGACGGTACGATTGTCCGGTCCGACAGCGACGCCAGTGGCTGCACCAACATGACCTGCGAACCGCTGCAGTTCCTTGCCGGTGGCGATGTCCCACACGCGAACGATGCCGTCGTCGGCAGCCGCAACAATACGCGTGCCGTCTGGCGAGGGACGAGAGAACCGAACGGCGGCGGGATGCGTGAGCGTCAAAACTGGCATGGCAGGTGACGGTGCGGCAGGTTTCGCCGCCGCCGGCTTGTCGGCTGCCGGAACCGGCACGATGTCCCACAAACGCACCGTCTTGTCTACAGACGAAGCCAGCACGCGTTTGCCATCGGCAGTGACCGAAACGCTGGTGGCGGCGGCGGTGAGTCCGCCAAATTGCCGAACGGCTACACCATCGGCCGGATTCCATAACCGGACGGTCTTGTCGACTCCGCAAGTCAGCAACTGGTTTCCGTCCGGCGAAAAGGCGACACCGGTGACCGCGCCGTCATGCCCTGCGATGAGTCTGAGCAACGAAAGTTGGTGAATCGATGCGTTATTGGAACCGGCTGCAATAACCCGTTGATTGTCGGCAGCGAACACAACCGTCGGCGGGAGCGGTTTGGCTGCCGCAGCTGCGGCGGCATCGGCCGCTGGCGGCGGGAGTGCCGGCAAGGTGATTTCTTCCAGCAGCCGGCGATCCAGCGCGGCGTAAACTCTGATGTGCCGGTCGATGCCTGCGACGGCCAATTTCAGGTTTTCCACATCAGAATTGAATGCAATGCTGGTGACGACCGCAGGCGTTTCGACGTTGCCGACCGATTTGCCGGCCGGGAGTTCCCAAATGCGGACGGTCTTGTCGTTCCCGCCAGCGGCGAGACGAGTTGCAGCGGAATTGACGGTGAGGCACGTCAATTCGGCCGTGCTGCCGGTCAATTCGACCGGCGGTTTACCGGTGAGATCCCACAGTCGCACGACCTTGTCGTCACCCGTTGTTGCGAATTGGGCGCCGTCGCCGATGAACGCGACTGCTGTCGCCCGGCCGGCGTGTGCCTCGACGAGACGTGTCGCTGCCATTGTCCAAACGCGGAGTGAATTATCGGCTGCAGCCGTGACGATGGTCTTGTTGTCGGGGGCGAATGCAAGATTCAATATCGACTCGGTATGACCGGCGAAGCGTTCCAGTTCGCGACCGGTTGCCCTGTCCCAAATGTGGACGAGTTTGTCATCGCCACAGGTAGCGATGCGAGTGCCATCGACACTTGCTGCAGCAGCGCGAACCGGCGCACTGTGCATAAAGCTCATCGCCGGCGTATCGGCAGCTTGAGCATCGTCGGCGAGGTTCCACACGTGGACCGCGTTTCCGGCCGATGCCACAACGACCTGTTTGCCGTCTGCGGTGACGGCGACGCTTGTGACCGCGTCCTTCGATGCGGTGAAAGTACGCGTGACTTTTCGCTGGGCGGCACTCCACAGACGGACGGTTCCGTCTTCGCCACCCGAGAGGAACTGAGTGCCGTCCGGCGTGTAGGCGATGTCGGTGACGGCCCCCTCGTGGCCGGTGAGCAAGGCGAGCAGCGGTGTTTCATAGACGGCTGCGTTGTTGCCCGCGGCGAGGGTGACGATCGAGCGGCTTTCGGGAACGGCCGCCAAGACCGTAACCGGCATGGCAACGGTTGTGTCGTCGAGTAGGCGGTAATCGACGGCATCGAATGCGCGAAGATGTTTATCGGCTCCACCGGCGAGCAACTTTGTTCCGTCGGCTGTGTATTGAAGCCGGCTGACGACGGCCGGTGTTTCCAGCGTCGCTGCAAGTTTGCCATCGGCGAGCGTCCACACGAAGACCTTGTTCTCTGCACCGCCGGCGGCTAGTTGCAAGCCATCCGGGCGAACGGCGACGGAACCAAGCGGACCGCCGCTACCGGCCAACTCGGCGACCTGTTTTCCGGTGAGATCCCAGACACGCGCGAGCTTGTCGTCACTGACGGTGACGAATCGGGACCCATCGCCGATAAAGGCGAAATCGTTCAGTTTCGTGGGGTCTGCGAGGATCATGTGCTGTGCCGCGACGGTCCACACCCGCACAGTCTTATCGACCCCGCCGGAGATGATCGTCTTGTTATCGGGAGCGATTGCGACCGCACCGATGACTCCTTCGTGTCCGGCGAATCGCTGCAGTTCGCGCTGGGTCGCCAGATCCCAAACGCGAACGATTCCGTCATCTCCGCTGACGGCCAAACGAGTCTGGTCGGCGGAGAGTCCCGTGCCGCGAACGGCTGCAGGGTGTGTGAGGACGGCCTGCTGGACGGCGTCGGCCAGATTCCAGATGCGGACCGTCTTATCAACCGAACCGGCAATCACACGAGTGCCGTCGTTGGTCACTGCAACACAGGTGACGGCGTCGGTGAGGCCGGCAAATTGGCGAACCATTTTGCCATCGACGGTGGCCCACAGCCGCACCGACTTGTCGGCACCGGCGGTGAGCAATTGCTTTCCGTCTGGCGTGTAGGTTATCGCCGTCAGCGGTGTCGCGGCGACGGTGATGATCTGTTTTAAGGCAAGCGGCAGGCGTTTGACGCCTTGATCGGGGCCGGTAAGCAGCAACGTGGAATTCTCCGCAGAAAAGGCAACCGCAGGGGCGACGGCGGGAGGCTGACCTTTTACAACGGCTCCCACAATGCGGGCTTCCAGCAAACGTCCGGTGGCGTCGCAGATGCGGACCATACCGTCGTCCGATCGGCTCGCCAGACGCGTGCCATCGATGTTGAATGCCAGTGTTCGCAGCGGCGCGGCGTGTCCCGTCAAAGTTTGCAGCACTTGAGCGTTTGCCGCATTGTAGACCCGTACGTTGTTATCGATCGTTCCCACAGCGATCTTTGTCGCGTCGGGGCTGAGTGCCATAGATGTTAACGCAGCCGGATCGGTAATCGCCCGCGTCTGTTTCCCGTCGGCGGGATTCCAGAACCGCACGGTCTTGTCGGCCGAGGCGGAAATCAACTGTGTGTTATCGGGCGTCACGGTCACTGCGACGATCGCCCCGGTGTGTCCCGCCAGGGCGAACAGCTCTTTCGCTTCGCCGACACTCCACAATTTCAGCGTGTTGTCGGCCGCGCCGGAGAGTATCTGCGTGCCGACGGAATTGAGCGCGACTGCTGTCACAGCGGCGGCATGACCGGTGACGCGCACGAGTTCGGGGAACTTCGGATCGGCTAGATTCCAAACGCGGGCCGTCTTGTCGGCAGAACCGGATGCCAGACGTTTTCCGTCGGAGTTGAACTTGAGGCAGGTGATGGCGGCTTCATGTCCCAACAACGTGCCAAGAGCCTTGTTCGTCACAATGTCACGAATGACGATGGCCGGACGGCCGTTGATCACACCGCCAGTCGCGAGCAGCTTTCTGTCATTGCTGGTGGCGATGGTGGTGATCTGCTGGCCGAGATCGATGAGCGGTTCGGGAGCCGATGCCGGATTCCAGATTCTCAGCGTGCCGTCCGCGCCGACCGTTGCTATTTCGGGTGTGACGGGATTGGGATGCAACGCGACTCCGGCTACCGCTCCGGTGTGTCCTTCAAGGGTGAACTTGTCCGCCCCGTCGGCTGCGTTCCACAGTTTGATGAAGCCGGTCGCGCTGCCAGTGGCAATCGTTGCATCGTCTTTCGACACGCCCAGCGAAGTGACAGGTCCCGACTGCCCTTCCAACAATCTCGGCTTCTGTTCGGCGGCAGGCTTTCCGGCGGCATCTGCGTCGTAGATTCGGACGTTGCCGTCCGCACTGCCGGTGATGATTAGTTTGCCGTTGGAAGTGACCGCGACAGCGTCCACTTTTTCGGTATGACCCGCAAGTGCCTGCGGTGGTGCGGCGGAGAGTTGCCACAACTTGACGACGCCGTCGCCGCTTCCCGACAGCAGCAGTTCGTTCGCAGGATGATATGCCAAGTGAGTAATCGGCGCGACATGAGCACCTAGCGTTTGTTGAAGTGCGTTGTCGGCTGCATTCCACAAGCGGATGACGCCCGTCTTGTCAGCCGAAGCGATTTGTTTGTTGTCGTGACGAAACGCGACGCTGCTGACCGCATCGGCGTGCCCTTCGAGCGTGGCACGTACTTTTCCATCCGCTACGTTCCACAGTTTGACGGTCTTGTCGAGCGAAGCGGTCGCGATCAGTTTTCCGTCACGGCTGACATCGACCGCTTGCACCGGCTGAGCATGACCGGCCAGCGCGCGGGGCGGGGCGGGCAGCGCCCAAATGCGAATGGTGCCGTCGAGGCCCGTCGATGCGATTTGTTTTTCAGTCGGATGGAAGGCGACCGCGGAAACCGCACCGGCATGGCCGGCGACATGGAGCCGGTCGGCTCCGTCGGCCACGTTGCGAAACGCAATCATGCCGGTTTCGTTGCCGGAGGCCGCGAGCGAGTTGTCGGCGTTGAGGGCAACCGACGTGACAGCGGCGATATCGGTGGCCAATTGGCGGACCATATTCCCCGCCGCCGGATCGAACAGCCGCACCGTCTTGTCTGCACTTCCGGAAAGAACCAGCTTGCCGTCGCTGGAAATTGCCAGCGCGGGAACGCGGGCGGTATGACCGGCCAATGTCTTGGGTGGAACGAGTGGCAGTTGCCACAACTTCAGCGTGCCGTCGCCTGCCGTCGTCGCCAGCAATTTGGCCTCGGGATGAAACGCGATCCCGGTCACCGCAGCGGTGTGTCCGCCGATAATCCCCTCGGGGGTGCCGTTGGCGCTGTTCCAGAACCGCACGACTCCCGACTCGTCGCCGCTGACAATTTGGGCGTCGTCCTTGCGAAACGAGACAGCCGTCACAGGCAATTCGTGTCCTGCCAAGGTGCGGACGGCCTGCCCGTTCGTCTGATTCCAGACCCGCACACCGTTGTCCGCTGCTGCGGTGGCGATGAGTTGCCCGTTCGCTGATACCGCCAAGGCGGCGATCGGTTGTTGATGGCCGGCGAGAAGTTGCGGAGCAACGGGCAGTCGCCAGAGGCGAATCGTGCCGTCAGCGCCCGCTGAAGCCATTTGTAGATTGTTCGCATGAAACGCAACGTCGTTGATTGCACCGGCATGCCCGTTGACCGTCAAACGGTCGGTTCCGTTGCCGACGTTCCAGAATTTCAGTCTGCCGGCATCGTTGCCAGTGACGACTAACGCGTTATTCGGACTGAATGCCAATGAACGAACGGGGCCGATTTGTCCTTCCAGCGCGCGGACCTCCTGTGCCGTCGTCGGATTAAAAACGTAAACCGTACCGTCCGAATGACCGACGACGCCGATTTGGCCGTTGACCGTCAGAGCAACCCGCTCGATGGATGTCGCGACTGGATTCGGCTCTGCGGGGGCTACGTTTTCCGCAGGGGGAGTCGCCGGAGTCCGCGCAACGATGCGGGGAACGCCAATTGGCAACTGCCACTGTATAATAGCCCCGTCTTCGCCCGCTGTGAGCAGCAATTGGTTGTTCGGGTGAAACCTGATGCCGGTGACCGGGCCAACGTGTGCGAAGAGATCGCTGGGAATTGTGGGATCTTCGTCAAGGTATTGACCGGGAGTCCACAGCCGAATTCGCCCGGTGGAGTCGGCGCTGGCCCACTGCCGGACGTCGGTGCGGATCGCCACACGAAGTATGTCGGCGTCGTGACCGGTGAGAGTTTGCAGTAGTTTTCCGTCGGCCCGCTGCCAAACGCGGACTGCCTTGTCTTCACCGGCGGAAATCACCAGTCGGCCATCGCTGCTGACGGCGACCGCGTTGACCGCTGCCTCGTGCCCTTCCCAACTGGCCAGCGGCTTGTCGCTGGGGAGATCCCATAATTTGAGCGTGTTGTCGTTCGCGCCCGACACAACCGAAAACCCGTCGGGACTGACGGCCAAACTCAGAACGATATTCTGATGCCCTTCCAACGTGCGGAGTTCGCGACCGGTTGCGGCTTCCCACAGTTTGACGGTGTGATCGAAACCGCCGGTGGCAATCATCGCGCCGTTGGGCGCGTAGGATGCCGCATACATGGGCGACGTGTGCCCGACCAGACGGTCGGGAGGCTGCTCGCTTTTCGGCGTCTGCTCGGCCTGCTGGCCAAGCGTCGATATCGGCAGCCAAAACAGCAGGCAGCCTGTCAACAACAATAACGTGCCCACCGCAATCCGTCCGCCGGCGTTGGCAACAAGGCCAAAAACCCGCGGACCGTTCTGACTGCCCCAATGGCCTTGCCGATCCGACATGCTCTCACCTCGCTATGACGACTCCGTCCCCGTGTGCATACATCAACTTCGACTGATTTGAATCGTTTGGCGCACAGACTGCAAGTGCGAGGACAGAATACGGCCCGTGCGCACCTTTGGCGCGGCGGACGAATACTTGGGGGCAAACCGCTGCCGAACTTGTGTCGTAGCAAGCGACTGTATCGGGGTCTTCCTTTGAGAGATCGGACGCTTCAGTAACGCCGCCGAGAATGACGTCGAACGCCTTTTGGCGCAGTTTGTCGATGCCGTCGAGCGTGCCGGTTGAGTCTTGCGATGCCTGAATTCGATCCAACCCGGTCAACAGCAGGCGGCGGTCAGCGAGGCGGTTCATCGGAATCGCCGGTTTCATGCTCTGCCCCGAATAACCCATCAATCACCTTGAATATGTTGTCGGCGTTTGGCACAATTCCAGAGGTGTCGTCGCGCGTGCTGGCCTGACCGGCAACGAAAACTACTCGACGGCCCAAGCGGGAACGTTAATCGTTTGCATCCCATGTGGCCAGGGAGGTCGTTGCCATGAGACATCGCGTAGCGCTTGCTGCCTTTCTTGTAACGTTTGTCATCGTGTCCGCAATTTCGACCGGGGTGCCGGCACAAACAGAAACGCCCGGCTTGGGGCCGGCCGGAAATCTGGCTGCCATCGAGATTGAGCAGGCGGGCGAAGCCATTCTGCATGGGCGCGATTCGCGAAAGCAATTGCTCGTCACCGGACGTTACTCGAGCGGCCAATTGCACGATTTGACCCACTCTGTGACATACAGCGTCGCGCCGACCAACGTCGTGCAGATCGATGCTGGTGGATTCGTGACGCCGATAGGCGATGGCGCGGCAACCGTCACCGTAAAAGCCGCGTCGGGTCAGACGGCTACGTTGGCGTTATCGGTCGATCAGATCGAGAGCCAGATTCCAATCAATTTCGCGAACCAGATCGTCCCGATCTTCACAAAGCTGGGCTGCAACACGGGTGCCTGTCACGGAAAAGCGACGGGACAGAACGGGTTTCGGATGTCGCTGCTCGGTTTTTATCCTGAGGAAGATTTTGATTTTCTGGTGAAAGAACAACGCGGTCGGCGAATCTTTCCGTCTTCGCCCGAATACAGCCTGCTATTGCTCAAATCGACCAACTCGCTGCCGCATGGCGGCGGACGACGGCTGGAAATGGACTCACTTGAAGGCGAACTGATTCTCCGCTGGATCGAGCAGGGAACACCCTTCGGAAGCGAAGAGGATCGGGTCGTTGAGCGAATTGAAGTGTTCCCGAAGACGCAGACCATGAATCGCGGCGGCGACCAGCAGTTGACGGTCATCGCCCACTACAACGACGGCTCGATTGACGACGTCACCCGGATGGTGAAGTACGAGTCGAACGATTTGGAGATGGCGGAAGTGACCCGGCAGGGCGTGGTGAAGACGCTGGACGCGGCCGGTGAAGCAACTGTCATGGTTCGATTTCAGGATTTCGTCAGCGTTTTTCGGGCGAGAATCCCGTTGGGCGTGAAGTTTCAATCGCCACCGGCGAAGAATTTTGTCGATCAACACGTGTTCGCCAAACTGCAGACGCTGGGAATTCCCCCGTCGCCGCTCTGTGATGACGCCACCTTCATGCGGCGCGTGAGCGTTGATATTAACGGCTCGTTGCCGACGGGCGATGCGGTGTCGAAGTTTCTCGCTGACAAAGACCCGAACAAACGCGACAGGCTCATCGATCAACTTCTCGCCTCGCCGCGCTATGCCGACTATTTTGCCAACAAGTGGAATTCCGTTCTGCGAAATCAGCAGACACCTGCCAGCGGCAAGACCGTCACGTTTGGGTTTCACAAGTTCGTCCGCGACTCGATGGCGTCGAACATGCCTTACACGCAGTTTGTTCGCAGACTGCTGACTGCCTCGGGAGACGCCCGCGCCAACCCAGCGGCGAATTGGTTTGCCAGGTTTCCACGCCGGTGACGCAGGCCGAAGACGTCGCACAACTGTTTTTGGGACTGCGGATTCAGTGTGCTCATTGCCATCATCATCCGTACGAAAAGTGGAACCAGGATGATTACTTCGCGATGACCGCGTTCTTTTCGCGCGTCAAACGCGACAACGGCAAGCAGAAGAAAGACAAGAGCATGATTATCTCGCATAACCCGGGGCTGGCGAAGATGGTCAATCCACGTTCTGGGAAAGACGTGCTGCCGGCTGGGTTAGGTGGCGAGCCTTTGGAAATCGACCCGAAACAAGACCCGCGCGTCAAACTGGTCGAGTGGATGACGACACCGGAGAACCCCTTCTTCGCCAAGGCGTTGGTGAATCGATATTGGCGGCATTTCTTCGGCCGCGGCATTGTCGATCCAGAAGACGACATGCGCGTGACCAATCCGCCATCGAATCCGCAATTGCTTGCGGCTTTGGAAGAGAGTTTCATCAAGAGCAATTTTGACCTGAAACAGTTGGTTCGCACAATCTGCCGTTCGCGAACTTACCAACTTGCATCCGAGCCGAACGATTTCAATGCCGACGATCAGCAGAACTTCTCGCGGTATTACGCGAGACGGCTGAATGCCGAGGTGCTGTTCGATGCGTTGAATCAGGTGACCAACACGACGACGAAGTTCAAAGATCTGCCGGACGGCACGCGTGCCATTCAACTTCCCGACAACAGCTTCGACAATTATTTTCTGTCGGTCTTCGGTCGTCCGAAGGCGGAAACCGCATGTGAATGCGAACGCAGCGAAGACGCGAATCTGGCCCAGTCGCTTCACATGCTCAATTCGCCGGAGATACAGGCGAAGCTGGCGGCCAAGGGAGGCCGGGCGGAATTGCTTGCCCTGGACGAAAAGCGGCCGAACCTGGACAAGGTGACCGAACTGTATCACTGGGCGCTCGGGCGTCCGCCAAAACAGAACGAAATCGATTTAATTCTGTCTCACCTCGAAGACGCAGCCGACAAAAAGCAGGCGTACGAAGATGTGTTATGGGCGTTGATTAACACGAAAGAATTTCTCTTTAGCCATTAGTTTGACGTCTCGATTAGATCGACATCACGTTGAGATCGGCAGTTTGGGTGCCACTGGCGTGTCGCCGGTGCAGCACGGTGGACGCTGGCGGGAAGCCAGCGACACGCGTCAACGGAGAAGCGACATGTCACGGATTTGTGCGACAGGAAATATCCGACTGACCAGATCGATTGCGACTCGGCGCATCGTGTGGCCGTTGATCGCCGTTGTGTTGGCAATTCTGCCGGTATCGTCGGCCGTTGCGCAGACACCGATTCCGATTGCCAAGATCAGCCGTTCGATGCCCGTTGATTTTGAAAAGGACGTACTGCCGATTCTCCGCAAGAACTGTCTGGCCTGTCACAACGCAAAGGATGCCGACGGCGAACTCGTGCTGGAAACGCCGGCGACGATTTTGAAGGGGGGCGACAGCGGCCCGGCGGTCATCGCGAAGAAGGGTATCGAGAGCCTGCTGCTGAAGGCGGCGGCCCATCTGGAAGAGCCGTTCATGCCGCCCGACGAAAACGTCGTCGGCGCGAAGCCGCTCACACCTCAGCAACTCGGCATTCTCAAGGCGTGGATTGACGAGGGGGCAACGGGAACGGTCAGCACATCGATCTCTCCCACCACCTGGAAGCCGCTGCCGCCGGGAGTCAATCCGATCTATGCAACGGCGATTACTCGCGACAGTCAATTTGTGGCGGCCGGTCGGGCCAACCAGATTTTCATCTATCACGCCCCCACCGGGCAACTCGTCACCCGGCTGACCGATCCGGCACTTCGCGAGAAACAGCCCGACGGTCGGCCCGGCATTGCTCACCTCGATCTGGTGCAGTCGTTGGCGTTCAACCGTGATGGCGACTTACTTGCATCGGGCGGATTTCGCACGGTGAAATTATGGCGGCGGCCGCGCGACGTGCGCCGCCTCGAGTTGGCACTTCCCGATACGGTGACTGCGGTCACCGCAAATGCTGAAGGCACACTGCTTGCCGCAGCGGCCGCAGATTTCAGCATCCGACTGTGGGATCGTGCCACCGGCAAGCCAATTGTCGAGTTGAAAGGCCATACGGCGACAGTGACAACGCTGGAGTTTCTGCCGGACGGATTGCGTCTGGCGTCGGCTTCGCTCGACAAGACCGTGCGGTTGTGGAACGTAAGCGACGCGCAGCTTGTCGGTCGCATCGACGCACCGGCGGGAATCAACGACATTGCATTGACGACCGATGGCCGACGGTTGGCGACCGCGGGTGCCGATAATTTCACCGGTTTGTGGACGGTACCCGATGGATTATCGCGACCGCTTGTACAATCGGTTCCCGCTGCCAACGTGCTGGCGGTAAGTGCTGACCGGCGTTTCGTCGCTTCGGCTAACGCCGAAGGCATGGTGTCGGTCGTCGATATCGACTGCGGCCAGATCGTTGACCGAACGTGGAAAGCCCACGAAGGAGCAATCACGGGGTTGGCGTTCAGCGCGAACGGAGAACTGCTGGCAAGCTGCGGGGCCGACAAGCAAGTGCATGTCTGGGATGTTCTGGGGGGAGAAGAAACGGCGACGCTGTATGGAACGCTGGCCGATTTGTCGGCGGTCGCGTTTCGTCCCGATGGCAAGCAACTTACGTCGGCAGCAGCCGACGGTCGAGTGACCGCGTGGAATCTGGAAGTTCTGCCGCCACGTCTGTTGGCGGTCGTTGGGGACGGAGAACCGCAGCCGAAGGTGGCTGCACCAACCGTGCCGGCTGCAAAGGCGGCCGCAGATGCTGCGGCCGAGCCGAAAGAACTCCCGCCTCCGCTCAGTCCTAACGGGGCACCGGCAACCGCAGTTGTTGTCAGTCCGGACGGCAAGCTGCTGGCGACAACGGGTGTCGCGAACGATCGGCCCGTGATTCTGGTCCGCGAACTGGCAAGCGGACAATTGCTACACACGTTGTTGGGGCATCAGGGCACAATCGCATCGCTTGCCTTCAGCACTGACAATCGCCGGCTGGTTTCCGGATCAACCGACAAGACAGTCCGCGTGTGGGATCTTGCCGATGCCAAGTTTCCCGAAGCGGCAACGTTTGCAGGACACGCCGCAGCAATCACCGGAGCCGCGTTCAACTCGAACGCCACGCAGGTTGTTTCCAGCGCCGCAAATAACACCGTCAAACTGTGGGACGTGGCGACCGGTGAAGAACTGAAGGATTTTGTCGGTCACACGGCGGCAGTTGTGGGCGTGGCAATGACGCCCAACAATCAACTGGTCATCTCGGCTGCCGCCGATAAGACCGTGCGATTTTGGAATCCTGCGGACGGAAAACAGCTTCGACTGATTACCGACACGGCTGCGCTGACGGCGATGACCATGAGCCGCGACGGCACACGGATTGCCGCCGCCCGCGCCGACGGCAGCGTCAACATTTACAATCAAGCGGACGGCAAACTGATCGCGTCGCTAACCGGTCACAAAACCGCCGTTCGCTCGTTTGCTTTCAGTCTGGATGGCAAACGGCTGATCTCGGCTGCTCCCGTTTCACAAACGGTAGCGGCCGAACGAGCCATTGTTTGGAACACGGACGACGGCCGACTGCTGGAGATTCTTCCGGCGTCGGCCAAACTCAGCGCCGTGACATATGGTCCGGCAGCAGACACAGTTGTGCTAGCGACGGCAGACGCGGGTCTGTCGCTGAACACCCTGCGATTCGCCGCAGCTTTGGGCGATATGACGGAATCGGTCACCGCGCTGGCGTACAGCCCGAATGGGCTGTCGGTTTATTCATCGTCGCTCGACGGCACGATTCGCCGGTTTACTCCGGCCAACTCTGCGCAAACATTCAACGTGAAGCATGGTGCGCCGATACACGATCTGGCGCTCAGCCCCAACGGGCAGCTACTCGCCACTGCCGGGGAAGACAAGCTGCTGAAACTCTGGAATGCGGCCAACGGCAGCGCGGCGCCGAATCCCCAATTGGCAGGATTCACGGCCGCAGTGAATGCGGTGGCGTTCTCCGCAGACGGCACCCGCGTGATTGGTGGCGGCTCCGCGGCGAAAGAAGTTCTCGTCTTTAATGTCGCCATCGCGGCGCAGCGTGTGTTGGAACAATCGTTCGTCGAACACGCCGGTGCGGTTGGTTCGATCATTTGCGCAAATGGCACGCCGCCCGTCGTTGTGACTGCGTCGGCCGACAAGACGGTGCGGCGGTGGGAACTGCTGGCCGAAAGACGCCTGGGGGGACATACGCAACCGGTGACTGCCGTCGCCGTCATTCCTGGGACAGTACCGCAAATTGTGACCGGCAGCAAAGACGGAACGGTCCGCCGTTGGAACTATGTCACGGGCCAACAAATTCAGCAGTTGAATCACGGCGGACCGGTCACTGCCGTGGCTGCCCGTGCCGACGGTGGTCGGATTGCTTCGGCCGGCGAGAATAACGTTGCCAAGTTGTGGAACGCGACCAATGGCCAGCAGATAGCAGAAATGAAGGGCGACATTCGCTCACGAACAATCGTGACCCAATCGACGCAAGAATTGAATCTCACCACCGGCACGGTGACTTCGACCAAGGCAGCGCTGGATGCCGCCGAGAAGGACCTGCCAGTCAAGGTAGCCGCCGCCAAGACCGCAACCGACGCGTTGACCGTCGCCAACACCGCAGTTGCGACACAGCAGGCGGTCTTCGACAAAACGGTCATCGCCAAAACGGCCACGGAGAAAATTGCCGTTGAAACAGCCGCCGCCGCTCAGAAGGCAGCGTTGGCAAAATCGCAAGCGGATTCGGCAACCGCCGAGACAACGGCAATCGCAAAGCGAGCGACCGACAAGGCGGCGCGGGCGAAGGCGGCCGCCGATGCCGACAAGGAAAACACAACGCTAACCAAGGCAGCAGCCGATACAGCGAAATTGTCGGTTGATGCGCAGACGAAAGCAAAAACAGCCGCCACCGCAGCGACGGCGGCCGCCACAGTTGCCGCCGCAGCGACAAAAACAGCGAACGATGCGGCCACCAAGTCGGTCGCCGCCAGCAAGCCGTTTACCGATGCGCTGACTGCGCTCGAAGCGCTTCAGAAAACACAAAACTCAGCCGCGCAATTGTCCGCTCTGGCGACGCGAGAAAGCAAACTGGCGGCTGCGTTGGTGCCGGAACTAAAGACTTCGCTCGCAGCGGCTGAGGTGCGACAAAAGAAAGCTCAGGCTGACGTTGACACCGCAACAAAGGCTGTTGCAGCGGCCGAGCTGCCAATTCGCGCCATCGCCTTTTCTCCCGACAGCCGGCTACTGGCGACCGGTGGCGATTTCTCGGCGGTTCACAGTTGGGATGCCGAGACCGGCAAGGCGGTCGAGAGTTTTCAGGGACACGGAGCACCCGTGTTGTCGCTGTCATTTACCGGTCGGGACGAACTGATTTCCGGGTCGGCCGACAAGGCAGCATTCGTGTGGGAGGTCGAGCCGGGTTGGACGTTGGAGCGAACAATCGGCAGCATTGACGATCCGTCGGTGCTGTCTGATCGCGTCGTTGCCCTCGACTTCAACACTGACGGCACGCAATTGGTTACCGGTGGCGGCGTGCCATCGCGGTTCGGCGAGTTGAAAGTCTTCAACGTTGCCGATGGCAGTCTGGTGCGGTCGTTTGCCGATGCTCATTCGGACGAAGTTTTTGGTGTTGCCTTTTCGCCCGACGGAACGCGGATCGCCTCGTGTGGTGCCGACAAGTACGTGAAGGCATTCGATGTGGCGAACGGTGAATTGATTCGCAATTTCGAAGGACACACCGACCACGTGCTAGGTGTTGCGTGGAAGGCGGACGGCAAGGTGCTTGCCAGTTGCGGCGCCGACAACGTCATTCGTGTCTGGAACGCAGACACTGGCGACCAAACGCGGACAATCGCCGGCTTCACCAAGCAAGTGACGTCCATTCGGTTCGTCGGTGAATCGGTCAACACGGTTTCCGGTTCGGGAGACAAGACGGTTCACCTTCATCGAACCGATAACGGACAGAATCTTCGCACGCTGGCCGGCGCAACCGATTACGTGTTTTCAGTCTCGGTGACGCCGGACGGGCGAACCATCGTTGCCGGCGGTTACGACAGCGTGCTGCGTCTTTGGAATGGCACAAACGGGCAGGTGTTGCATTCGCTCACCTCGCCCACTCCACCCGAAGACATTGAGGCGGCAGAAGTAGCCGCCACCCCGGAAGTGAAGAAGTAAATCAGTGAGTCGAGAGCCAAGCAAGACAGTCTCAACTCTTTGTCGTTCTGTGTCGCGTTTGAGTTTGGACTTTGATTTTGAGCCTGTTGTAAATGCAGGCTAGAATTGCCGTCCGCCATATCCTCGGTTGTCTCGTTAGAATCTGACTTGATTATTCGTTCTCATCGTCGTTCGGCAAAGTTGTGAGAGCGCAACGTGAATTGCAACAGGAATTGATCCATGAGCGACCCACACACGCCGGGTACGCGGCGAAGTCACGCGCGGTTTGCGGAATTCCTTCGTCATCGCAGCCTGACGCTTGCCGTATTGTCTGTTCCAGCCGTTGTCCTGGCGGGTGCATTTGCGCTTCGTGCTCAACAACCGGCGGCAGAGCAGGCGGAGTTTTCGGTGCTGGAAGGGCACACGTATTCGGTCGCCGTGGCCGATTACACCCCGGACGGTAAACTGGTGGCAACCGGCAGTTTCGATCGCACGGTGAAGATTTGGGATGCCGCCGGTGGCACGGTATTGAGAACGCTCAGCGGTCACACGGGGCAGGTGCTGGCGCTGGATATCGGTCCGAATGGCCGCTATGTGCTCACCGGTGCACGCGACAATTCACTGAAGCTGTGGGACATGTTTTGTCCGGAACCGCTCGTTCAATTGGCAGGGCATCAGCAGCCGGTCAGTTCGCTTGCGATCAATTCCGACGGCAGCTGGGTTGTCTCGGCAAGCGCCGATACGACGGCGCGACTCTGGAATCGGGCCGACGGAAAACTGCTGCTCGAATTAACGGGGCATGCCGCACCTCTTTCGGCGGTCGCTGTCAGCCGCGACGACAAACTGGTTGCCACGGCCGATACAGCGGGTGTCTTGCGGTTTTCGAGTCCAGTCGATGGAACGCCGCTGGGGGTTATCGGCGCACATGCCGGCGCGGTTACCGGTAGCGACTTTCATCCGAACAACCAACTGTTGGCGACCAGCGGTGAAGACGGGACGGTGAAACTATGGCAACTTCCGCTGGTCGGTCCGAAATCTCTCGCTGGCCACACGGCAGCGGTGACGGCGTCGCAGTTGACGCCCGACGGCAAGTTCATAATCTCCGGTGGTGCGGACAAAACCGTCCGCGTTTTCGACACGGCCAGCGGCAAGGAAATTCGGCAACTGGTCGGTCAGCCCGGTGCCGTCAGTTCGGTCGCAGTCAGCCCGGACGGAACGCTGGTTCTCTCCGCCGGTGACGAAGGGGTTGTCAAGCTGTGGTTGCTGGCCGACGGAGCCGACCGGCTAACGCTGGCAGGACATGAGGGTGCGATTCGCGATGTTGCCATGCATCCCCTGGGACAACAGATTGCCACATCGGGTGCCGACGGGACCGTCCGGCTGTGGCGACTTCCCGTTGTACCCCTCGCGCTGGCCGGACACACGATGCCGGTGCAGGCGACAGCGATCAGCGGTGATGGAAAACTACTGGCGACCGGTGCAGCCGACAAATCGATTCGTCTGTGGAATGCCACAAACGGAGCAGCGGTGCGAACGCTCGCCGGCCATGAAGCCGCGATTGCCGGTATCGCTTTTCGGCCAGACAATGCGCAACTCGCGGGCGGCGACGATACCGGTGTTATTCGCCTGTGGAATGCCGCCGACGGCGCTGCGCAAGGCGCGCTTTTTGCGCACGACGGTCCGCTGTCCGGTCTGGCTTATCTGGCGGACGGCAAGACATTGATTTCATCGGGAACTGATGGTTCGTTGAAGTGGTGGCAGCTGCCTCTCGTCGGCCCGAAAGTGCTGGCCGGCCATACGCTGGCCGTTCGCGCCGTAGCCGTCTCAGCGGACGGCAAGCTGGTGGTCTCCGGCGGAACCGACAAGGCCGTTCACGTATTCGACGTCGCGACCGCGAAATCTTTGCGGGTCCTCGCAGGTCAAACTGACCCTGTGACGGCCGTCGCCTTGAGCGCCGATTCTGCCTTGACCGCAAGCGGCAGCGAGTCTGGCGGGCTGCAGTTCTGGAACACGGCCGACGGCGTCAGTCGACTGAACCTCGCCGGACACACCGGTGCGGTTCAGGATATTGTCTTTCATCCCAAACAGCCTCAGGTGGCCACCACCGGCGCTGACGGCACAATTCGCCTGTGGAACCTCCCCGTCGCCCCCAAACCGCTGGCCGGTCACACGATGCCCGTGCAGGTCACTGCCGTCAGCGGCGACGGAAAATTCGTCGCCACCGGCAGCGCGGATAAGACGGCTCGCTTATGGAATGCCGCCGATGGTGCGGCGCTGCGAACGCTGGCGGGACATACGGCAGCAGTCGGCAGCCTCGCCTTCCGACCCGACAACGTCGAACTAGCGACGGGCGATGCCGTCGGGACGATTCAATTGTGGAACGTCGCGGATGGCAAGATTCTCGGTGCGCTGAACGGTTCTGCGGGCCCACTGACCGGCCTCGCATACGATCTCACTGGCAAGCAACTGTTTGCAGCCAGCGAGGACGGCAGCGTTCGGTTCTGGCAGTTACCACAACTGCCGCCCAAACCGCTCGCCGGTCACACGGCAGCGGTCACAGCTGTGGCGATGGCAAGCGACGGCAAGTTTGCCGTCACCGGCGGAGCAGACATGGCGGTTCGCGTGTTCGATCTTGTCGGAGCGGTTGCGCCGCGTCTGTTGGCGGGACAGCCCGGAGCGGTCGCCGCTATCGCGATCAGCAAAGACAACTCGCTCATCGTCAGCGGAAGCGATACCGGACTGATTAAACTGTGGAACGCCGCCGACGGTGTCGATCGGCTGTCGCTCGCGGGACACACGGGCCGAGTGAACGGAGTGGCCGTGCGTCCCGACGGAAAACAGATCGCCTCCGCCGGTGCCGACGGCACAATCCGTCTGTGGAATCTCCCGGTTGCGTCCCGCTCGATTGCCGGCCATACAATGCCGGTCCGCGCAGTCGCAGTCAGCCCGAACGGCCTGCTGCTGGCGACCGCCTCGGTCGATGGAACGGTTCGGCTATCGACGGTGGTCGACGGAAAGTTCGTGCGTCCGCTCGCCGGTCATAAAGGCGCGGTCACGTCGCTGGCGTTCAACCCGGCTGGAACGCAAATCGTCACCGGCGGGGCCGACATGACCGTCCGCGTCTGGAACGTTGCCGACGGCAAGCAGTTGGCGCAGTTCAATCATGCGGCGGCCGTTTCTGCGGTTGCAATGACTGCCAACGCGGCTCAAGTCTTTTCCGGCGGAGCCGACAAGCTGATCAAACAGTGGGACATTGCCGCCAAAGCAGACCCCGAGACGAAAGAGATCAAACCGGTTCGCGAAATCGCTGGCCACACCGGCGCGGTTACGAGCTTGACGATTTCGGGTCCCGCAGTCGTGTCCGGTTCAGCCGACATGACCGTGCGTTTATGGAACATCGCCAACGGCTTGGCGATTCGCAGCATCAATCGCGCCGCGGCTGTTACCGCTGTCGCCGTGAGCACCGATGGCAAGACAATTGCCGTGGCCGCGGCCGACAAACTCATCAAGCTGTTCGTGCTGGCAAACGGTCAGCCGCAGGCGACACTCACCGGTGCGCCGGCCGCCGTGAGCGGGGTTGCTTTCAATGGTGACGGAACCCGCATTGCCGGCACGTCGAGCGACGGGGTGCGAGTGTGGAGTGTCGATGGGCAATTGCTGGAAAGTTTTGCAACGGGAACCGTTGCGCTGACGGGCGTTGCGTATGTCGGGAAGACGGCTGTTCTGGCGGCGGGGGCGGCCGACAATTCCGCTCGCGTGTTCACCGTTTCGCTGGAGCGACTGATTACCGGCCACGTCGGGGCCGTCAACAGCTTGGCCTATCGGCCCGAGGGAACGCGGTTGTTAAGTGGCGGTGCCGACAAGAGCGTCCGCTTATGGAATTTGGTTGACGGAAAACAGTTGGGCCTGCTGGCGGGAAATGCGGCCGAAGTGACCAGCGTTGCCGTCAGTGGTGATGGCAAACAGGCCACGTCCGGCGGAATCGACAAGATCGTCCGCGTGTGGACTTTGCCGGCAGCAACCGCCGCCGCATCGGCGACTCCCCTCATGCCTACGGCCACGTTCACCCACGCGGCGGCCGTGCGCAGCGTCAGCACGAACGGTGACGGCACACGCATTGCCTCGGCGGGCGACGACAACATCGTCCACCTGTGGGATGTCGGCAGCGGACGCGAACTGGAGCGGTTTGCCGGTCATACGGCCGCGGTCTTGAGCGTCGCGCTCTCTGCAGACGGCAAGAAGATTGCCAGCGGCAGCACGGACAAGTCCGGCCGGTTCTGGACCGGGTCGGCGACACAGGTCATCGTTGCTCACGAAGGAAAAGTCAATGCAATCGGAGTTCGCCTCGTCGGCGCAGTCCCGCAGCTGCTAACAGCGGGTGACGACAAGTTGGTGAAACTGTGGGACGCTACCGGAAAACCGCTGGGCCAACTGGCCGGCAGCCTGACCGAAGTGCTCAGCTTGGGTGTTCGCGCCGATGGTACGCAAGTTGCCGCCGGTACGGCGGGCGGAAAACTGCTCGTCTGGGGAGCCGACGGCAAGCTGGGACAAACGGTTGCCCTGCCGGCTGCGGCGCGGTCGTTGAGTTTCAGCCCCAACGGCGAATTCATCGCAGCGGGCAGCGTGGACAACCGGCTGAGGTTGTTCAGCCCACAAGACGGGCGGCTGTTGGAAGAAATCGGCCCGGTCGACGGTCCGCTTGCGGCAAATGTCATTCCCGCCGCCATCACGTCGTTGTCGGTCGGCCCGGACAATCAGACAATCGCCGTCACCGGAGCAGCAGCCAACAGCGCGCTGCTGACTCGACGATCACTCGCCCATGTGATCGCGGCACACGAAGGAGCGGCCAACGGGATTCGGTTCACCCCCACCGGCACGCATCTCATCAGCGGCGGGGCAGACAAGTTACTGCGATTGTGGAGCCTGCCCGCCACGTTGCCGCTGGAGTCGGTCGTCAAGCCGGTCAACAGTTTCGCCGGCGCGACCGCAGCGGTGACTGCAATCGATATATCGGCGGACGGGAAGCGAATCGTTGCCGCCGGTGCCGACATGTCGGTTCGCATCTGGGCGACCAATTTGACGGCAGCGGCTCAGCCGATTCCTGCAGAGGCAACCTTTACCCACGAGGCGGTGCTCCAGAGCGTCAGCATTTCCGCCGACGGCACGCGAGTGGCGGCCAGTGGCGATGACAAGCTGATTCGGATTTGGGACATTGCAGCCGGTCGAGAGTTGGAGCGTCTGCCGGGTCACGAGGGCGCAGTGAATGCCATCGCCTTCACCGCCGATGGCAAGACGCTCATCAGCGGCAGTGCCGACAAGGCCGTCCGCATCTGGACTCCTGCAGCAACGCGTGTGGTGACCGCCGACGATGGCAAGGTGCATGGATTGTCGATTCGCAGCATCGCGGCAACTTCGCAACTGGCAACGGCGGGCGACGGAAAAGTGGTCAAGCTGTGGGGCGCCGACGGCAAACTGCTCGGCACACTTGCGGGCAGTGCGGCGGTATTAGCAAACGTCGCGCTGCGAAGTGACGGAAAACAGGTAGTGGCCGCCGGTGCCGACCAGATGGTCTACGTCTGGAACTTGCCCGCGGCATTGCCGGCGACGCCGGTTCAACCGGCCTACAAGTTCGCCGGTTCGGCAACGATGCATGCCGTGCGTTACAGCCCCGACGGTAGCAAGCTGGCCATCGGAACTGCCGACAGTCGGCTGCAGCTTCACGATGTGGCCGACGGACGATTATTGGAAGTCATCACGAACGCGGCCCCCATCACTGACTTGGCGTTCGCACCGAACAACCTGTCTGTCCTCGTTCCGGGGGCAACGAATTCTGCAGCCGTGCATCGTCTGTCTTTTGACCGTCTGCTTGCCGGACATGAAGGAGCGGTCACAGCTGTTGCCTTTCTGCCGGACGGGAAGTCGTTGTTGACCGGTGGGGTCGACAAGACCGTGCGGCAGTGGAATTTGGTAGACGGAAAGCCCATGCGGACGTTCGCTGGGCTAACCGACGCCGCAACCGATCTTGCGGTCTCGAAGGATGGGGCGAAGCTGTTCGTCAGCAGCTTGGACAAGACGGTCCGCATGTGGAGTCTGGCTGCCGATGCCGCTGCCGCGAATCAACCGGTTCCCGCCATAACGACATTCACCCACCCAGCGGCGGTCCGCAGCATAGGACTGAGTGCAGATGCCTCACGATTGGCAACATCCAGCGATGACAAGGCGGCGCGTCTTTGGGACGTTGCCAGCGGTCGCGAACTGGAGCGATTCGCCGGTCACGAAGCACCCGTTCTAAGTGCTGCCGTCTCAGCCGATGGAAAGCTGCTTGTGAGCGGTAGTGCCGACAAGACACTACGACTATGGACGCCCGCCGCGTCGCGCGTAATTGTTGCGCACGAGGGGAAGGCGAACCGTGTGACATTTGTGGGTGATGGGTCGCAGTTGATCTCCGTCGGAGACGACAAACTCGCAAAATTGTGGACGCTTGCCGGAACAGAGGTTCGCCGCTTCGAGGGGAGCACGGCGGAACTAACCAGCGTTGCGGTTCGTGTCGATGGCCTGCAGGTTGCCGCCGGCGGGGTCGATAAGAACCTTTACCTGTGGACTCTTGCAGACGGCAAACTGGCTCACAAGGTTGAAACTCCGGCCGTTATCAACGACGTGACGTTCAGTCCCGACAATCAGAAGATCGCGGCGGTCGGGGCCGACGGCCTGTTGCGGGTGTTCAACCCGGCCGATGCAGCACCGCTGCATGAACTAAAATCGGCAGCGGCGGCGTCCGTCGTTCGTTTCACGCCAACGAGCCGAGAGTTGATCACCGGAGGCGTCGACAAGTTGGTCACCGAATGGGCCTACGCTTCGCCCGCGGCTGTGAAGTCGTTCGCTGGACATACGGCAGCGGTCTACTCAGTTGCATTCAGCCCGGATGGAAAACTGGCCGCCTCGGCAGGTGGCGATCAGACAATTCGGTTGTGGGACATGGCCGCAGGCACTCTCGTCCGGCAAATGGCCGGACACACCGGCGCGGTGTATCAGGTCGGCTTCAGCGCAGATGGCAAGCAGTTGATTTCCGGCGGGAACGATGGGACTCTGCGATTGTGGGACGTGGCCGCCGGCACCATGTTGAAAAGCATGTCGGCCAGCGAATCGCCTGCGAGCGTGTTTGCCGTCGCCTTGAGTCCCGACGGCAAACTTGCGGCATCGGCGGGCGCGGACAAAACAGTTCGCGTGTGGACCGTTGCCACTGGCATGCCGGTCAGCGCCCTCGCCGGTCACGACGATGCCGTTTATCGCGTCGCGTTCAGCCCGAAGGGCAATCGGCTGTTGTCGCTGGGACACGCCGGTGACCTTCGCGTGTGGAATGTTGCCGATGGCAAAGCGTTATTCAACACACGCTTGCCCGCGGTTGCCTATTTCGCCGTCTACTCACCCGACGGCGACCAGGTGTTAGCGGCATGCGCCAACGCCTCTGCGTACTTTGTCGCATTGCCCGAAACGGCCAAATAGCAGTTGAGGAAATGGGGATTTTTCGCTTTCATTAGGCTTGAAGTAAAAACGGCTGAAGAATAGAATCCAGCGCAGTCGAATCCATAAGTGCTTATGTGTTGAGTTGTTGAATTCGCAACGAATTCAAACTCGCAAATACCGGTTGCCTGAAGTTGTTACGGATTGTGGAGACCATTCGTTAAGTTCGCCCAATGTTTACCCTGGCCGCCGCATTCGTTTGTCGGCGGAATGATTTGGAAAACACAGGAGGAAATGCCCATGTTGACGCTACTCACCGGCCGACGTTATCGCGATTGTGACGGGTCAACACGACGGGATTTCTTGAAAGTTGGGGCGTTGGGCGCCGGCGCTTTGGGCTTGCCGGAATTGATGCGGGCACGCGCTGACGCCGCGTCAAAAGGCCAGCCGACCAAATCGACATCTGTCATCTGGTTGTGGTTAGGTGGCGGGCCGACGCACGTTGAAACCTTCGATCCTAAGATGACCGCGCCGAAAGAGTACCGCAGTGTCACCGGCGAAGTCGCGACAAAACTACCCGGTGTGACGTTCGGCGGCACATTCCCCAAAATGGCCCAGGTGGCCGACAAACTCGCCGTCGTCCGTTCGTTTGCCCACACCAATAGCGGCCACGGTGGCGGCACGCACTGGCTGATGACCGGCTACAACGACCGGCTCATCGACAACGGTGGACTGCCGTCGCGGCCTTCAATCGGCTCAATCGTCTCTCGGGTTCGCGGGTCGAATCACCCCACGTCGGGCATGCCGACGTACGTTCGGTTGGGTGGAATCGGTTCGGACGGTCCGGCGTTTCTGGGCGCGGCCAACAGTCCGTTCGATCCGGGCGGGCAGGCGCGAAAGAACATGGCCCTGGTCATCGATGAGAAACGTCTCGGCAATCGCCGATCACTGCTCAGCGGATTGGACAACATCAACCGCCAAGTTGATCGTAGCGGTCTGATGGAAGGGCTGGATGCTTTCGAGCAACAGGCCTTCAGCTTGGTTCTGAGCCGCTCTCAACAGGCGTTCGACCTGAAGTACGAGGACCCCCGCGTCGCGTCGCGTTACGGCGTCGGACTGGGGCAGCAACTGTTGCGAGCGAGGCGTCTGTGCGAAGCCGGCAGCGGCTTTGTCACCGTCTCCTACGGCGGCTGGGACATGCACGGCAAGATCGCCGAAAGCATGAATAAACGAGCTCCACAGCTCGACCATGCCGTCAACGCGCTAATCGAAGACGTGCACCAGCGCGGGCTGGAAAAGGATATTCTGCTCGTCGTTTCCGGCGAATTCGGCCGAACGCCGAAGGTGAATAAGAACGCAGGCCGCGATCACTGGGCTCCATTGAGTACGCTGGCACTGTCCGGCGGCGGGTTGAAAATGGGCCAGGTGGTAGGCGAATCGGCCGCGAAGGTTGATGTGCCGAAGACCGCTCCCGTTCGTCCGCAGGATTTGATGGCGACGGTATTCGGCGTGCTGGGTCTCGACCGGAACATTCAGTTCGTCAACCAAGCGGGTCGGCCGGTCTATATGATCGAAGACGGCAAGCCAATCGCGGAACTGGTTTGACTGCAAAGAGATTCTACTTACTCACCGAAACCCGGCTTCTCAATAGAAGCCGGGTTTTTTGGTGCGCGCGTCAGACTGGAATGCTCCCAATGTCTGATCGGTGATGTTTGCCGTGCTGCGCGCTGTCCTGGTCCAACGACTTTGACGTACACGGTCGCACAGTAAATTGGGCGCGCTGCTGTCTGTCACAACATTCTGGAGTTTTCTGCGCGAGTTCTCGCCACTTGAGGTCTACGGCGGCGGAATCGTGTGACTCTTGATGATCCGGTCCCGCGTGTCAGTCGATGGTGCCGG
>Ga0115002_10002255_pt1 | contig 25380 bp, 15 predicted proteins | sample ArcticOcean_MG_C_8_FD_89576 | JGI IMG/M metagenome (GOLD analysis project Ga0115002, IMG submission 89576) | Marine microbial communities from western Arctic Ocean - ArcticOcean_MG_CB11_86 | ecosystem: Environmental > Aquatic > Marine > Oceanic | place: Arctic Ocean: Canada Basin | collected... | reverse complement strand
CTTAGCAGGACAACCTGTCGCAGTCGTAAAAGAGATCCCCGTCTCCCAATAACGCCAACCCGTTACTCCAACCCGTTACTCCAACCCGTTACTCCAACCCGTTACTCCAACAAGAAAGCGAAAGAGGGCAGGAAAAACCCCGCCCTCTCGGCTTCAACGTTGAGTGATGATCTGGACTACGGAAGAGCGACGCTCCGCAGGTCGGTTCCGTCATCCGATTGCGTGATGATAACCGCGCTGCTGTCGTTCAAACGATCGAGTTGCACGACGCCTTTAAGGTCTTCAATTGTTTCGTACTTTTGGCCAGCTGTCTCGTCGCTAACTTTCGATGTGATACCTTCCTTCTCGCTGAGGGAATCAGTTCCGATTTTCATGACCCCACGAGAACTATTGGACATCAGCAAGTAATGCTTATTGTCTTTCTTGTACACGATCATGTCCAAGGGACGATTGCGATTGCCGAGTTCAGCAACGGTTGTGCCGCGAACTTTCTTCTCTTTCGAACCGATGCTTTTAATGGGAAACTTGACGAGTGGCGTGCAAGTGAATCCCGCCAGCAAATTTGCTTCGCCATCGATGACAAACGGGACAAACGTCCTGACGGCAGAAGAACTTTCAACTCGACCGTGCGCGCCGTGGAAAATCTCGAGGCTAACACCGTAATTGGTCTCGGCGAACGGGAAGTCGATCGATCGAACTGTCGACGGGGCATCTGCAGTCGAAAGACCTGAAACCAATACGCGACCTTCGTGGAAAGCAACATCCGTAATCGACTCACCGCGGCGGTTGCGACGACGACGGCCTTCGCCAGTCACTTTGTCTTCTGGAGCATCGGTAAGAACTGCTTTGGAGAACAAGATCTTGCTCAACGAGACTCTACTGAGTTTACCAGTCGCGGCATCGATTCGGACGACTGCAGGTTTATCGCCTTGCGACGCGGAGAGAAAAATGTTTCCGGTGGCGGGATTAACGGCCATGTCGCGAATCGTGGCCGAGGAGCCGAGCAGTTCGCTGACCTTCTTGTCGATTCCTTTGATATTCACTTCGCTTACTTTGCCACCGGATTTGTCTTGCGTATCAATCGCAAAGACAGTTGCCGACATCGCATCGCCAACGAAAAGAATCCCATCCGGTCCGAACGCGAGTTGACCAGCGGTCTTGATTTCAGGAGTCCCAGTCTTCAATCCCCATTCGGCTGCCGAAGCGATCATCGGCATTGCCAGAACGGCAACGACCAAACTTGTAATAATTCCTTGCACGCGCATTGTGTGCTCCTTTGGTTCCACAGAGAAACAACTTTGGCACGAACATCACGTACCAGAATCCCCGCATTATCGGCGACGCTCGTCAGCAATCAAGCAGGAAACGAAAACTCTGACAAAACGTGCCGAATCCGGCCGAAGCAACAAAAATGAGCGGCGGGAATCGATTCGACATTTTCCCCTAACTTGCCAAAACACTGAGTTTATGAAGCGCGTACGGTGTTTACCATCCGGTTAGTTTGCCAGATCGACTCGTTCGACGATAATAGAAATAGGGTCGAAAAATGGAGAGTATAAAATGGCTGAATATAGAATGGCTGAAAATCGAATGGCTGAAAATCGAATGGCAACTGTAAGTCGTAGAGAATTGATACAAAGAAGCTTATTGGCTGGCGGCGCTTTGGCGAGTGGCTGCTTTCCAAATGGGTTGGCAGCAGCGGACGACACCAAACCAACCAACCAACTCGAATTAGCCGAAGCGATGCGCAAACGTTTAGTCGAACAGCTGCAGACATTCAAACCTCAACAAGCCGTGCATCCAGTTGGTGATCACTTGAAAGTGATTGCCAAAGTCCACGAGCAGTATCGCGATTACTTGGAACAAGCGGGACTGAACTACCAACCGCTAATTCGCACCGCCAGCGACTTCGCCACGGCCATGAAGAACCGCCCACTTGAAAGCTCGTCAACTCCACCTATCGTTCCCTTCATCGCCGCAGACACTCGAGTCCAACAATTGCACGAGCCCAATTACGGAGTGCGACTTGTTCTAGGAATCTATAATCCACACCCAACTTGGCAAAACAGAATTTACTGCAAAGTGTTCGTGGGCGAGGCAAATTTAATACTCGACATCGAAGACGCTGTGCGAGCGATTGACGACCGATTTCCCGTTCTGACCGAACCGGGGGTCCGCGGAGAAACGCCAGACGTTCCCAGCCTAGCACTCAACGTCAACCAGACGTATGTCTTGCCGCCGTTCCCGTCGGTCAACACCGAGCGTACCGCTCAACAAGGGATGGTGATGCCGCCCTATCCAATCTCCATTTGGGAAGACAAGCCCTACAGCTTGCCACCCGCTTTTCGAACGCTTGGCTTTACGATCAAGGCCCCCAACCAACTCATCTCCCGCAGCATAAACGCTTCCTCGACGAACTTCATCGGCCACGCGGTGATCTTTAAACTCAACACAATCGGCTCGTCATATATCGAGCAACGTTTGTCATTCGCGTTTCGAACTTAGGGAGTTTGTTGACGTGCAAATCAACTCCTCACGTGGCATGAGCATCTTGCTCGTGTGGAGTTGATGGAGGGACACACCACGGCGCGAATCTTGCAAGGCCACGGCCAGGATGGCCATGCTACGGACTACGTTCCTTCGTAGACCAATTGGATATTGGTATCAGGAAGCTTCTTCTGCAGAGCGTCGGCGCCTTCTTTGTCGACATTGGTACGAGTCAGCTTCAGATCCTTGAGGCCAACTAGTGGCTCGAGCTCAGGCATTCCTTCGTTGGTCACCTCTGTCGAACCGAGATGGAGGAATGTTAGCTTGGTCATTCCCTTCAAGTTCACTAACCCTGCGTCCGTGAGCCGAGTGTTGTCCAAGTTAAGCCACTCGAGATTGGTGAGTCCTTTTAGCTGAGCGACGCCAGCATCGGAGATATTGAGTCTCCAGAGATTGAGTCGCTTGAGTTGAGTCAATGAAGCGAGGTGTTCCATAGCGGTGTCATCGAGCGTACTGATTTCGCCAAGGTCGAGATCTTCGAGCGTGGACAGGTCTTTTAAATTTGCTAGTCCCGCGCCGCTAATTCCGTTTTTGGAGATCCGCAACTTTTTTAGTTTCGGGAATTGCTTCAACAGAGCCAAACTCTCATCGGTAATAAAACTCTCCGTCATGTACAGCTCTTCAAGATTCACAAGTGTCTTGAGGTGCTCCATTCCTGCTACTTCTCCCACCCAAACGAAATCAAGACCAAGTGCTTTGAGATTCGTCAGCTTGCCGATGTGAACAAGACCGTCGTCATTAATTTCCGATCCAGCGGAGAATCGTAACGCCTTAAGTTTTTCCAAACCCACTAGGTGAGCTAAACCGTCATTTGAGATTTTGCATTCGCGTAAGTCCAAGTTTTCCAGCGTTGAGATCTTCCCTAGCGTCTCCATGCCCGCGTCAGTCACCAACGTTGCATTGAGCAGAACGGAGCGAAGCTTTTTCAGCTTGGGCAATTCGGTCAGAGCGGAGTCGTCAACTTTAGTTTCGCGAAAACTGACTTCGATGATATTGTCGTTACCGTCTTTGCGAGTACTGGACGCAACTTTTTCAATGGCGGTCACCGCGGCGGCATCGTCGGGTTCCACTACCTTAACTATTGGCGGCTTCGGATCTGAACCAGGCTTCTCGACTGTTTCAGGTTTGCCACAACCGACCATAACCAACAAGCTAGAAAGGGCTAACGCGTTAACGATGTATTTCATGAGTGACTCCAAGAGTTTTTAGGAAGTCGTCGTTATAGCAATTGTCGAAGATATCGGCTACTACTTCCACGGGCTGGCGGGGCCAATTCTTCGGTCAATATCGCATAACTCACGCTATCGCTTGAACGCTACCGCAAATTGGCTTGAGGATTAGAATTAAGGTGAAAAAGCGAGAGCGAGAATGAGTAAACTGCGAAGGCAAAAAAAAACAGCCCAGCTATTTCGCCAGGCTGTTTTTGAAATGTATTTTTAGTATCGACTAGGCGACTTCCCAACCGGGACGATATTCTTTGGCGATGTACTTGTCTGCTTCGGGGCAGTTTACAGCTTTCAAGTTTTTCGCATCCCACTCGAGTGCTTTTCCAGTTCGGAAGGCTACGTTGCCTAACAGAACGGACTCGGAAAGTGCACCAGAGTAATCGAAGTTACAAGTCGTGGGGCTACCAGTTTTGCAAGCTTTGATCCACTCGTTGTGATGGCCGATCGATTTTTCGATCGTCTGTGGAGGTGGAGTAAACTTGGCGGTCTTGTCGTTCATGAAGATCCGGTAACTGCCATAGTTAGCGAACATCTTGCCTCGCGTACCGATGAACATGACTCCACTACCGGGAACTCGTTCACCAGCAACTTCTTTGGGAATCATGTTTCCGTCGTACCATGTCAAGTTACACGGAGCGAGCTTACCTCGCTGTGGGAACTTGTAGGCAACTTTCAACCCTAGCGGACACGTTTCGGGATGAACATCGGGACCTTCTGCTTCACAGTGAGTTGGGTGACGCAGTTTCAAAGCCCAGAATGGCAAGTCCATGTAGTGGCAAGCCATGTCGCCGAGCGTTCCTTGTCCAAAGTCCCACCAACGACGCCAGTTTGCTGGATGATACTTACCGGGGTAGAACGGGCGAGCAGGTGCTGGTCCGAGCCATAGATCCCAACTCAAGTTGGCCGGCGGTTCTTTTCCTTCTGCAGGACGTTCGCCACCACCCCAACCTTTGCCGACCCAAACGTGGACGTCGGTGATATCGCCGAGCGCGCCTGCGTCGCAGATTTCGACGACGCGTCGGTAGTTGTCGCCAGCGTGAATTTGAGTTCCCAGCTGCGTAGCGACGCCAAATTTCTTGGCGGCTTCAGCAACGATGCGGGATTCTTGAACGGTGTGCGTCAACGGCTTTTCGCAGTAGACATGCATGCCAGCTCGGATCGCTCGAATCGACGCGGGGGCGTGATTGTGATCGGCACAACCGACGACGACTGCATCGACTTTGCCTTTTTCCTTTTCGATCATCTCGCGATAGTCCGAGTACTTCCGAGCCTCTTTGAACTCGTTTGCAGAGCGGTCGAGATAAGTTCTATCGATATCGCAAATGGCGACAATGTTTTGGCTCTTGACGCCATCGATGTCATTCTTCGCTCGATTGGCTGTACCAACACATGCGATGTTCAATTTTTCGTTGGGTGACTTCGATTCTTGAGCGGACACTTCACTAAAGAAGCCACCGCTAACTGCAGCTGCTCCAGCGCCAACACCAGAAGCTTTTAGGAAGTCACGACGGTCGAAACTCGGCTTGCGTGCCATTTCATTGATTCCCGTGTAAAAAACTAAGACAATCGAGCGAGCTGAGAACACACAATTAACTGCGGCGTTGATTTGGAAGCGGGTTTAACCGACGCGCTCCCATAACAATCACAGCCAAATAATTCTCAGTCCCTAAAACTCGTAAATAGTAACGTTAAAGGGTGATATCTAAGCAAGAAATCATAGTCGACATGCTACCGCGCTGCAAATCACAGTTTCTTCGCGATCTAGGAGATTGAGCGGCAACCGAGTAAATTAGAGGCATCAGAATGTGGCTCGTTTTGCTGCTGGCGTTCGCCGAAGCGACCGTGCTTGAGGCAACCCTCCGCGCCGTAACCCCTGACACCGTGGCGTTTAACCGCGTCCGCGCCTCGACTCCCCCTCCAATTACAGAGGCCCCTGTGGAATACAACGTCAATAAAATAATCGTGCTGGGAGCCGGTAGCGCTGGTTTTCTCTCAGCTGTCACGCTCAAGCGACTACTTCCCAATGCGGACGTAAGCGTCGTTTATTCCAGCCGTATTCCCGTCATCGGCGTGGGCGAATCGACCACAGCTTACTTGCCAACATTTCTTCACCGAACCTTGCAACTCGACCCCGCTCGTTTCTATCGCGAAGTGAAGCCGAGTTGGAAGTTAGGAATCAAATTTATCTGGGGTGACCCACGCGACTCTCACTTCAATTACACGTTCGACGGGATCCTAGGACTTCGACCAGATCTGCTTGGCAAACGCACAAGTTATTACTGCCTCGATGACGCCAATGACTACAGCCACTTCAGCGCATTGATGGACCGAGACCTGGCGCCTTTCTACCAAGGACGCAATAACCAAATTCAGATGCAAGGAGGCTACGGCTACCACGTTCAAAATCGGCAATTTTTGGAATACCTAAAAAGCGTAGCTGTGCAGTTGGGCGTAGAGCTGATCGACGGCGACGTCACGAAAGCTAACCAAGCCGAAGACGGTAGCGTCAAGTCCTTGCAACTTGAAGACGGACGCGAAGTAATGGGCGACCTGTTCATCGACTGCTCCGGTTTTCGCTCCATGCTCCTGTCAAAGACCATGGGCGAAAAATTTGCCAGCTACGACCAATCTTTATTCTGCGACACAGCTGTTGTCGGTTCGTGGAGTAACACCGACGGCACCATCAATCCCTACACCACCGCGGAAACGATGGATCACGGCTGGTGCTGGCGAATTGATTTTGACGACCACATCACGCGCGGCTACGTCTACTCGTCGCAATTCTGTGACGAGGAAACCGCGACGGCAGAATTGCGCGCCAAGAATCCGCAGATCGGCGAAGTTCGTTCGATTAAATTTACTAGCGGACGTTATGAGAACTTCTGGAATAAAAACGTTGTTGCCATCGGCAACTCATCGGGATTCGTCGAGCCGCTCGAGGCGACCGCTTTACATTTGATCGCTCAACAACTGACATCCATTGCCGGCGTGTTGGTTGATGGCGACGGTCGCATCTGGCCCGAGGTAATTCGAGAAGAGAATCGACAGTTCCAACGCAGCTGGGATGAAGTACGCGACTTCTTGGCTTTGCACTACAAGTTCAATTTCCATTCGGACACACCCTTCTGGCAACACTGTCAAAACGAAACCGATCTTGGCTTCACCAAAGAGCTGGTCGAAATGTATTCCAAGATCGGCCCTCATCGATCCTGCGAAGGACTGATCCCGCTAGAGAGCATGTTCAGTTTTGATGGCTACCTCGCCATGCTCATTGGAATGCGAGTACCAACGACATACACAAATCAATTTTCCGTAACGGACAAAGAAGACTACGCTCGTTATCGCGATCGGATCCGCGCGGATGTTTCCCAAGCGCTCACCGTGCGTCAAGCTCACCAAGCCGTAGCGACCAATCAGTTTCAGTGGCCCAAGTAGACGTGAAATTGCGTGGCTGAAGTTGCGTTACAATTGCGATCGTCACCTTAGTGATAGTTGACCATTGCCGTTAATCGATATCTTTCTTTACGCCGAAGGCGTTGCAATAAGAGCCCAGCGTCAGTTCGACGAGCCCCGCGAGTAAGAACGCCACCCTGGGTTTCAAAGCAAAAGAGAAAGAAGGGCGAGCCAACACGCATGGCTTCGCGACGCCTGTTCCGAGCCCTCAAACGGGTCCGCAAAGACGGGCAGGTGAACGTCAAGCGAAGCTCCTAAACCCTCCCCGGAGCTGAGACTCCGACCCTCCCTAAAAAGGGAGGGTGACTCGCGTTGCGAGTTGCCTTGAAGAAGTTGCCCAAGTCTGTGTTCGATCCTTGTTCTTTTAGATTCGTTTTGCGACTGGCCATTGCCACTGCGGCGAGTGGATGTGGTCGAGCGCCTGTCGGGTGGTTGGCAGGTTGGCGTGCTGCAAGCGTATCTGATCGCGAATTCCGTTCCAACTCTGCATCGCGACGGGCGGTAGTTGCCGATTCCAATCCGTCGGCAAACGTTGCCCCAGAATCATATTCATATAGCCTGAGTAGCCAAACATACTATCACTCGCCAGTAGCTTCTTGAGCCAATGCGACGGGCCAACTTGCCGATAGAACTCCACGATCTCAGCCGCTTTGCCGAGATCAGTGTGAGTGCGACAGTGTCGCCAAAAGTCGGAGTCGCAATGTTCATTAAACTTAAAGTGAAGAGCAAGGAAGTCGCGAACATCGTCCCACATCGAACGAAAACGCCGGTTTTGCAAGTTCTGCATTGCGGGCAGATTCCTTAATTCGCAGTCCATCACACCTTGGCAGAACAATCGCAATTGCTCGGAAACGAGATGCAGCGCCGTAGCTTCTAAAGGCTCGACGAATCCCGACGCGTTGCCAATGGCGACGACGTTTTTCGTCCAAAAGTTCTCGTAACGTCCCGATGGAAATTTCAGCGTCCGCAGCTCCGTGTCCGCCAATTCTGGATTCTTCTGGCGAAGCTCGACCGCTGCAGTCTCCTCGTCACAAAACTGCGAGGAGTAAACGTAACCGCGAGTCACTCGATCGAGTAACTCGATTCGCCAGCACCAACCGTGCTCCATCGTCTCGGCAGTCGTATAAGGTCGCACGGCACCATCGCGCTGAAAGGAACCGACAATCGCCGTATCGCAAAACAACACATCGTTGTAACTGGTGTACTTGTCGTCTAACGCTTTACCCAGCAAAAGCGAACGAAACCCACTGCAATCGACATACAGATCCGCCGTCAAGTCTTGTCCATCTTTCAACTTCAACGCACTCACGTTGCCGTGTTCGTCTAGTTGAACGTCGGCAATCTCCCCTTCGACAATACCAATCCCACGACGAATCGCCAACGACTCCAAGTATGCAATGAACTTCTTGTTGTCGAGGTGGTAGCCAAAGCCCTCGTCGATGACCAGTCGTCCTTGATGCTGATAGAGCGGAGCAGTACCGCGTTCCATCAAACAAGCGTAGGGTGTGAAATCATTCAGATCGTTTGTACAGAAGTAGGCATCGGGAAGAGGTAGATTCTCTCGCTTGTGATCGAGCCGGCTGTCGAATGGATAATAGAAATGCGGAACATTTTTCGCTCCCCATTCAAATCGTATCCCCAACTTCCAACTCGGTTGTACTTCGCGATAAAACTCCGCGCGATCAATTGCCAATGGGCCGTGCAAGTAAAGTGGCAGTGCCGCCGTCGTCGACTCGCCAACTCCAATAACGGGCACTTTGCTCGACCGAACAATCTGCACTTCGATATTGCCAGGCAGTCGATCGATCGTCAGCGCCGAAAGTAATCCGGCACTGCCAGCGCCAACGACGAGAATCTTTTTAATAGGCTGAGTCATCCATCATCTTTCTTCAGCGAAACGTGCGGGCGCGAGTCTTTCTTCTTGCAATATCATACGTAGGATGGCCTTTCCAGGCAGTCATTCTCTCCCCAACGAACGGGGCAACAGACGGGCCAACTCGTCCTTCGCACCAAGAATACGGTATACGTTACAATATCCCCTGCCCAATGCATCCATCAATAGGAGTCTCTCATGCAAACAATGCGAATTTACCTCGCCTTTATTTTCTTGTTTTCGTCGATTGGACTCATCGCTCCCAATCCAACTCGAGCAGAAATTCCAGAAAAAATCGGTAAGCTGCTGTGCGTTGGCAACAGCTACACGCGCGGGATCAAGTCTGGCATCGATGCATTCATGACTGCCCACCAGAAAGACGTTCAGCTGAAATATGTGACTCCCGGCGGCCGACAATTATCCCAGCATCTCAAACACACCGAGACGACAGACACGATCCGCAACGGCAAGTGGGACCTTGTCATGCTTCAAGAACAGAGCCAAGCGCCGAGTCTCCCGGTGATGCGAGATTCTTTTTTGGAAAGCGGAAAGAAGCTGAGCAAGATTGTTTCAGATAGTGGAGCTCACCCAATTCTGTTTACGACTTGGGGTCGGCGAGACGGCGACAAAGGGAACCGACGGTACAATCCCGATTTCGAAACGATGCAAAAGCGCCTGACCGAAGCGTATCGAGAATTAGGCGAAGCCAGCGGCGCGACCGTAATTCCCATTGGTCCTGCCTGGGCCGCGCTCAAGAAGCGGGACGCGGAACTCTGGAAAAAACTGTACGCGAAAGATGGCAGTCACCCCAGCGTCTATGGCGCTTATCTATCGGGTGCAGTCGTCTACGCATCGCTAACTGGCAACAATCCACGCAAGGTACACGTCGTGCTAAAAGGCGTCTCTGTTGAAGACGCCTTTGTGTTGTGCGAGGTCGCGGCCGAAGTCGCGTTAGAAAAATCACCGGTGAAATAGACTTGCCAAATAGATTACTTTCCGATGCAAAACAGATGCTGCTCGCCGCGGATTAGCATTCGACTTCCGACGGGAACTGGAGATGCGATGACGCGTTCTCCCATATCGTTTTCGGACAGCACTTTGAAATCGCCGTCGGCTGTACCGACGAGGATGACACCGTCCTCGCGCGGCGCAAAAATCTTGCCGTCGGCGATCACAGGTGAAGCGTAGAACTTGTTGCGGTTCTTGGGAAAGGCCGCGACCCAAATCGTTTCACCCGTCTTCGGATCAACGCACTCGACTTCACCTTTGTCGCGAACCATATACAGTTTTCCGTTGGCAACGACTGGCGTCGGAACAAACGTGCCCGTGTTCTCTCGAGTCCAAACGCGGTTGGTAGACGTAACGTCGCCTTCGCCCCCGAGCTTTATTCCAGCCAAGCGGCTACCGCGACCGTAGGGGATTAACGCCATATCGCCCGACAAAACCGACGAGGCGACGACGACCCAATTTCCGTTTTCGTCTGGATTAAATCCGCCACACTCCCACAACTTTTTCCCATCCGCGGCATCGTGAGCTGTCAAATGCTCGGCGCCCCAAACGACGATGATCTGCTTGCCATCTCGCTCGATGACGTGAGGCGTTGCGTAACTATGATCGCCTTCGACCGGTGTCTTGTAATTCCGCAACACTCGCCAAGCCAAATCGCCCGTCTCTTTATCAAACGCCGCGAGATAGGATTCCCCTTTGTGCATCACTGCAACGACCACGTGATCGTTGGTTAACACGGGCGAAGTGCCGAGATCCCAATAGAGAGTATCTTTACCCCAACGCTGCTGGAGATTGGTCTTCCAAAGCAAAGCTCCGCTAAAGTCCAAACCGGCGAGTGTCCCGTTCTTGAAGTAAGTGAAGATGAACTGGCCGTCGGTGACCGGCGAAGGATTGCAACTGGAACCATTCCGATGTTTTCCAGCGCGAAGTTTTTCAACATTCGTTTGCCAACGAATTTTTCCCGACCAATCCAAGCTCATCAGAGTATCGACGTCGTCTTGCGGACATGTGACCAAAATATGATCACCCCATACAACGGGAGTAGAACAACCGCGACCAGGCAACTCGATCTTCCACTGGACGTTCTTGTTGTTGTCAAACTCGGCAATGTAACTGCCGCTTTCCGTACTTCCCATATCTTGCGGCCCGCGCCACGTCGGCCAGTATCGCTCGGGTAGTTTTTCGGCCACCCCCGTTGAAACACAAAATGAGACACAGAACATGAAAACGGCGAGACAAGTTAGCAGGGAATTGAAGAACGCGGATTTCATTGAGCTAAACCCTTGAGAGTAAGGTGCGGAGTGACAACGCCCATACTTTAGCGAACTTCCATGCGACTTGCCAATCGCAGGAATTCAGAACATTCCGCGCAGCGACTCATAACAGGCCGCTTTCCTAACTCGCTCGTACTGACCAGAAACGTCGATTGGATCGAACTGTCTCCATGATTTCGCTGAAATTATGACAACAAAATTATCTTCCGAAGTTTCTCACTTTCTCTGCAATTTTGCTCGCTTGTCCCTCGTTGCTAACACACGACATCCACGCGACGGGTCTCAACAAGAGATCCAAGGGACACGACACTCTTCAAACTTCTTTTCTTTTCGAGACTCCTTTTCAGAGAGAGGCGAACGTCATGCGAAAACACTTGCTCATTGTCGGCATCAGTGTATTGCTGATCGGTCTACCAGAAGCTCAAGCCCAACGTGGAAATCGTGGCCCCGGCGACGGTGACCGCAACGGCCAAGCAAACAATGGCGGCAACCGTCAAGGCAACGGCGGAAACCGCGGCGGCGGCAACAACAATGGTGGCGGCGGTAACAATGGCGGTGGCGGCGGTAACAATGGCGGCGGTGGCGGTGGAAACGGTCCTCCTCCAGGTCCACCCAATCCGCCGCCGGAACGAGAACAAACACACCTGGCATTGCTGGTCCTTTGCAAGTCGAATTGCCGAAAGAAATCCGATGGCTCTAACTCGAAATAAAAGCTGCACGCTAAACGAAGGATCGAGTTATCGTAAAACCAGACGACGGCCAAATCGTCAACGAGACTATCGTCAAAGACACTGTCGTCTTTTGCTCGAGCCGTTGGAATCTCGCTTGCTGCTGGCTGCTGTTTCCGCAGCCAATCTTCGTTTGACGGAAATCAACTACAACCCAGCGGCCCCAAGTGCAGTCGAACTCGCGGTCAATCCAAACCTCGATAACGACCAATTTGAATTTCTCGAATTCCAAAACATCAGCAATGAGACAATCGAATTATCGGGTGCGAGAATAACTGCGGGTATCAGTTTCGATTTCCAAAATGCAAACCCCATTTCAATTGGTGCCGGAGAGTATTTCGTATTGGCTCGCGACATTGCCGCTTACCAAATTCGATACGGTAATTCCGCAACAGTCATTGGACAATTCGCCTCCGGTGGACTCGGTAACGGCGGCGAGCAAATTGCGATGCTGGATGCCCAGCTACTGCCGGTTTTCGATCTGACCTACGACGACCAAGGCGACTGGCCAAATTGGACCGACGGACACGGCGCCACTTTAGAACTCGTGCCAGGTTCAAGCAATTACAATTCGCCCGATAGCTGGCGGAACAGTTCCGACTTCCTGGGCTCCCCGGGAATTGCAGGAACGACTCCTTTGCACGATATCGTAATCAACGAAATACTTTCACATACAGGAGATCAAGTCTGGTTAATGGAGCCCGATGGCGCGGGGAGTTTTATTCGATTTGTTGATCAAGTCGATTTCGGGGCTCAGCTTAATGGCGAATCCTGGGGCCGCTGGTCCGACTCCTCCGGTCCGCTCTACCCAATGACCAGCTCGTCGCTTGGCGAACCGAACACCGGACCTCGCATCGGTCCATTGGTTATCAGCGAGGTCATGTACAATCCATCGCCGCCGACATCCCCCGGCGTCACAGTCGACGAACTCGAATTTATCGAAATTCACAATCCACTGCACACTGGTGACAACCTTTCCAATTGGAGACTGCGCGGCGGCATCGACTACGATTTCCCCACAGGGCAAGTTTTGGCGGGCAACCAAAGTCTCGTCGTGCTTTCGTTCGCCCCCTTCGATTCACTCAACGTAGCGCGGGTCTCAGGCTTCCGCGATCAATATGACGTCGACGAATCAGTCACCCTGCTCGGCCCCTACACCGGTAGGCTCAGCAACAGCGCCGAAGAAGTGCGACTGACTCGCCCCGATGAGCCACCTCGCGAAGAACCCAACTACTATCCGCAGTTGTTGGAAGATGCCATCAACTATCGAGACTCCAGCCCTTGGCCAGAACTTGCCGACGGCCAAGGACCCTCGTTGTCGCGAAGATTTCCTGTCGAGTGGGGACATGCCCCAACCAGCTGGTATGCAGGAGTGCCAAGCCCAGGAGAGATTACGCAAAGTTTCTCCGTTACCTCATTTGCATTTAACGTACTAAGCGATCCCGCAGACATTCCTAAAGGACCGCAACCCTCGTCGTGGGCCGAACAGAGAAGCGACATTCGAAATGCAATTGTTACTTTCAGTGACCCCGTCGATCCGACATTCAATGACTTCCGTCTCGTCAATCTTGGCGTCGACGCTCCCGCTGAACCAGACCAAGTCGTCCCTTTGACAGCCAATCACCTCTCGGTCGATGGCGATACTGTAACCCTAAACTTCAATCCCAACGAACTTGCCGACGGAGCATACTCACTCGAAATCCTGTCAACTCTCTCGTCACTCAGCGGTGCGGTCCTCGACGGAAATGACGATGGAGCCGCGGGAGACAGCTTCCTTTTTCAAGCAAACGCCCAGAACAGTTTCTACAAACTTCTCACCGATACCAACGGCGACGGAGGAGTCAGCGTGTTCGACTTCTCGACGTTTAGTTATTGGTTCGGAGTCGCCACGCCCGACGCGCCCTCCTACGTAGACTTCAATCAAGACGGCGGAGTCAGTGTGTTCGACTTTACAAGTTTCTCAAGTCGATTTGGAACGGGCATTGTTTACCCAACTGCATTTGTCCCGATTGCTACTATCTCGATTGCGACTGTCTCGCGAGCGAGAACATGAGAGTCTTAGTCGTCGAAGATTACGCACCGGTACGAAATTCAGTTTCGCGCGGTCTGCGCGAATCTGGGTTTGCGGTCGACGACGCGGCGGATGGCGAAAATGGGCTTTGGATGGCCGAGTCCAATAACTACGACGTGGTCATTTTGGACATGATGCTGCCCAAAGTCGACGGTTTCACAATTCTCACGAAGCTGCGTGAAGCACAAAACCCAGCCAACATCTTGGTGCTGACGGCGCGCGATTCCGTCGAGGACCGAGTTAAGGGGTTGGACCGTGGTGCCGACGACTACCTGATCAAGCCGTTTGCGTTTAGCGAGTTATTGGCTCGAGTGCGATCGCTCGTCCGCCGTCGCTATGGAGCGATGGACCCAGTGATTCGAGTGGCTGATTTGAGTGTCGACACCAACGCTCGCAGCCGTCAGTCGTGCTGGGCAGTGGATTGATCTCACGGCGAAAGAGTATGCGTTGCTCGAGTACCTTTCACAACGAGTTGGTGCAACGGTGACTCGCACCGAAATCTGGGAACATCTGTACGATTTCCAATCGGAATCCACTAGCAATGTGGTTGACGTCTACATCGGCTATCTGCGCAAGAAGCTGAACGATGGCGACCAAGTAAATCTCATTCACACGCGCCGTGGTCAGGGCTACGTGTTGCGGGAGCCCAGCTAATGTATTCGCTGCGCTTTCGACTCGTCGCAGCTGCGATCGTGCTTTCTACGTTAGGACTCTCGTTGACTGCGGGCTGCCTTTACGCAATCACTTATCGAACACTGCACAACAGATTCGACGAGTCGTTAGCAGCGCGCATTCGCAACTTGACGATCCTTGGCGAATACACAGCAACAGGCCTTGAAGTCGAATTCCACGAACGGATGCTGTACGACTTCGAGCGAGAAGAACGTCCCGAGTATTATCAAATCTGGTTGGACGACAAGTCGACGTTTGCTAAATCGCCCTTGCTTAAAGACGTCGATTTGCCGTTCGTTGCGGGCACCATTGAATCTCCTCAAGTCGTCCCGGTCACTCTTCCCGACGGCCGCTCGGGGAAAATAGCGGGCGTGACGTTTCTTCCTCCCAACGACGAAGATTTCGAAGAAGTCGACGGTAAAAAAGACGACGAAGATGACACTCGTTCAAACGAAGATGGCGGCGCCGAACTCGCAAGCGAAGACCAATATGAACGCACACCCATCACGATCGTCGTCGCTCGCGACACACTCGATATCGATCAATCGCTGCAGTACATTTTGCAAGGCATGATTGCCGTGGTCGTCGCAGCGACACTCACTATGCTCCCAGTTTGGGCGCTGGTAATTCAAAAAGGACTTTCACCTCTTATTCGCGTAGCCGATCGAATCGCAGCGATCAATGCGACTGATCTCGACACTCGCATCGAAACAACAAGTATTCCGTCCGAAGTCGCTCCGGTCATCGAACGACTCAACAGCCTACTCGAACGACTTCAGAACGCATTCCTTCGCGAACGGGCTTTTTCGTCAGACGTCGCTCACGAACTTCGCACGCCTCTTGCTGGGCTTCGCGCGAACCTGGAAGTTACCCTGTCCCGAGATCGCGATACGGCCGAATACAGAGCTGCATTAGTGGAGTGTTTGTCCATTTCCCTGCAGATGCAACAAATGATCGAGACGCTTCTCTCGATGGCAAAAATGGAATCGTGCCAAGTCGACATCAGCACGCAGTCCGTAGCCCTCGATGCAATCGCCGCTGAGCATTTGGATTCCGCGACAAAACAAGTGAACGCAAAGGAACTGACGATTCAGTTCGACCGCAATCCGTGCCAGTTGCACACCGATGCCAAAAAAATACAACTGGTCATCCGAAACTTGCTCGACAATGCAGTTGCTCACTCGAAAGGTTCGAGCACGATAGTTATTGCAACCAACGTTCGCGATGATAATGCGGAACTCATCGTTACAAATACCGCAGAAGAAATTGAGTCACTCGACAAAGACCAAATCTTCGAACGATTTTGGCAGGCCGATTCTTCACGCCACTCGACCGGCTCTCACTGCGGTTTAGGACTTCCTCTGTGCAAGAAAATTGTCTAGGTGTTAGGTGGCCAAATTCAAGCGGAAATTGTTGGTGATAAGTTCACCATGCGACTTGCATTGCCGCTATCACTAAATGGCGATGTTAATTAACTCGGGCAATTAGATTTTAATTTCCGACTCGCGTTGCGAGTTACTCTCCGCCCAGAGTGACGGATCGGCGAACGTCTAGGCCTGCCAAACCTGAGCCACGTCGTTGGCAAGTGAGTCCAACAGGTCGTCCAGTTCCCAGTCATTCGTTTCCTCGCTGCCTTGACGCTCAAAATCGACATTGGCGTCCCGGCGTAGTGGAGCGACGACCCAATCAGCCATCGCTACTCGAACGACTTCTTCGGTCTCATCCGGATCGACTTCAGCGCCAATTAAATCGGTATTCACTTCCGCTCTGGCAATGTCCTGTAGCGCCACGGGAAACTCAACGGACTGGCCGAAGTTAATTGAAAACGCCGTAAAGTCGAAGACGCTGACACCACCGTCTCCGTTGTTGTCAGCATACTCGGGAGCGATGCCAACGATGCTTCCGAACCAATAGGAGAAGGTCGTGAAATCGAAAACGGAAACTCCCTGGTCCCCGTTGTACTCGGCGCTCAGTTGATAGAATCCATTCGTACTGTCGCCCTGAAGTAAATACTCGTCGCCACCGGTACCGTCCCCGTCGCCATCGAGCGGACGCCCGAGCACATCGGTGACGCTGTCGATAATTTCAAGTTGATAGACTCCCTGAGTCAGCCCCGCATTCATGAGCGAAATCGTCAGCACATTGCGATCTAAATCGACGTGGTCACTGGTCAACGAAATTACGGCATCGTTGTCCGTATCGGCTTTGAGACCGAGATTCGTCAGCACCAAGTCATCGACGGTCAACAGTGGCAGCTGGCTGAACGTCAAAACGACATCGCTGAGTCGACTTCTTTGTTGCTGCCAGCTGGTGGGTTGTGGTCCCTTTGGCAAATCGACTGGATCTGCCAAGGTTTGGTTGATTCCAACAGTCGTCACGACGAAAGAGATATCCAGATCGCCGGGCGTTGGCAACGCCGCAGCCCAATTCGCACCGTCGTTCCCCCACGCGTCGCTGCCGAGCCTGGAGATGGATAACCCAGTCGTGACGGCGTCTATCGGCCATGGAGCAACGATCTCGTACCGTACTTCATCCTCCAGCAACATTGGCAGGAAGCCTGGTTCGTTTGCGGGAGGCGAATCGGGACGGAGCAATTCCAGTCGTTCGCCCGTGTTATCCAATCGCCCAGAATATCCGCCGATGAGTCTGACCGATGCGTCGATTAGATAGTGGTCCCGGAACGCCGTTAGCCGCTGAGCGTTTTCGGGCAATTCCGGGTCAAACGAAATGACGACAATACGTTCATCGACACCAATCATCGTTCCTTGTGGAAAAGTAAAGTCGACAGCTCGATCCAATCGCCAATCCGACAGATCTTCGGCCGCCGCAGTCGGGTTGTGGATCTCAATGAACTCCAAGTCGCTAACATTGGGCACGTTTCCTGGGTCGTCGAGAGCGTACATGACTTCCGAGATTACGATTGGTCCGACGCGCGGGCCGCTATTGGTATCGCCAAATGTCTGCGCAGCCATCGGCGTCAACCGACCGATGGCATTCGGCCATCGGCCATATGACTCGCCGTTGGCGATGGCGCCAAATTCGACGTGGTCGACGAAGCGCTCCAATTGCCCATTGAAGGCAGCCATCAACCAAACATCGTCGCCGTGGGCTGCGTCGAGTGAAAACTCGGTGGGAAGCGAATTGCCACTCGCGTTGAAATCCGATTCGTCGAAGACGAGATATTCTCCCGCGTCCAAGATCGTCGTCGCAGGAATTTCGAACTTGAAGAAATCGTCATTCGAGTCGCTGATAAACCAACCCGAGATATCGATATCACCAGCGCTCGTATTGTGTAACTCAATCGAGTCACTGAAAGGAATATCGGTGTGCGACAGAATTTCATTAATGACAACATCGCCAACTGCGGCCGTGGAAGCTCGACCTGGCGACCCGAGATACTCGGGGCTCGATCGCCAGTTATCGCCATCATTCAGATCGGCTTCGGTATCCAACGGTTCGAGCGAAGCTCCAGTCCCGTCGGCTCGACCGGGCCAGCTACCAGCATCATCGTAAGTAAACTCGACAATGATTTGACCAAACTGATTGGTAACTTCCAGACGTTCGCCGGAGTTGCTCAGGCCGCCAGTATACTGCCCGGCGATCAGGATATTCTGAGTATCATATCGATTCGCAAAATTCGTCGCATCGCTGACAATGACGGTGTATTCATCGGGCTGGAGTATTGCGACGTTTCCATCAACGAATGAAAACTCAACGCCGTCTGTCACGTGAAGTTCGGTGAGGTCGATCGGTTCAGTACCCGTGTTCAAAAACTCGACGTACTCCAATAGGTCACCGCTAACCGCACCGTCATCCGGCGGATTGTACATCACTTCCGTTATTCGCAACGACGGAAGATTATCGGCGAGGAAATTAGCGGTCGTCTCGGCACTCCACTCACCGCCGCTCAAAACGCGAGACCGAATCTGGGTGGATTCGCCGAGCAGCACGTCGGCGTTAAACAGCAAAGCCGTCGGGCTGATCGCTCCACCTTCAGCGCGAGGATCAGTGCCATCAGTTGTGTAATAGATCGCCTCGCCAGTTGCAGCAATGCTAAGTAAATCGTCGACGGCGATCTCGCCGCCATGCTGTGGAGTACCGTTGATTTCAAAAGTCGGAGCGTCGACCGACAGGAGCCAATTACGGCTGACGAGCTGATTGAGAACGATATTTGAGCGGGCGGGGATATGAGTATTGAGAATCTGATTGAGCTCGTTGGCCCACTCTTCGGCCGGATTAAATGGATCGGCTGGTCGGTGATGATCTCCCCATCTCGCCGACTCTGCGATCAATGCAACCTCGATGTCATCGGCAAAGGCTTGCCAGCGTCCACCGGCTTCTTCCGGTGTCAGCGCACCGCCGTTGGCGAAATGCAACTGCACTCGATCGGCAAACAGAGTGCTGTACTCTTCATTTGCCATCAGAGCATTTTGGATTTCGGTTGGCTGATTCGTTTCGTTTTTCGTTACGACATTATCGTTGACACCGATGAATGTTCGCTCGCCATCCCAAGTGAAAAAATGCCACGTCGCTCCGGCTTCTCGCTTGCGACCAGCGAACCAATTGTTGTGGTCCCAATCGACGTTGCCTGCGTAATAGTTAAGCAACAGCCAGTCGATCATGTTTGCCGGATCGATGTGCTGCAAAACTTGCTCGTAAACGGCAGGGTCCGTGACATCTTGAGTCCGGACAATATTCATCAACGTATCCCACGCGGCTCGATCTCCATTGACGGTCTCGTTGCGATGCTGAATCACATCGTATTCAGATTTATCGCCGCCGAAATGGATGGCCAAAAAGTCGTCGACGGGTCGTTCGATCGTATGATACAAGCCCCAATACAGCCCGTTGATGTAGAGGTGGTGGTAATCTTGAGCTGGAGAGGTGTGCCCCATTACACCCAAGCTATCTCGCAACCATTGATCGCGAATATACTGTCCTTCAACCTGTTGCGTGAGGTTGGGATGAATCCACGAGTCACCATTTCCGCCGCGAAGAATCAACTCGTCGAATATCTGAAATTCGGTATCGCCAAACAATGGGAACTCGAGTTTATCGACGCCGTATTCGTCTCGGAACAACAACCGCATGTTGTGTTTGGGCCGGGTTGTCGAACGACTAGCGTTTCCTTGCAGCCGAATTCCCGCGTTGGCTTTTATGGAATCACCACCGGGAAAATCGAACAACTCGACCGTTACGTCGCGTTCCCACTCGCGGCCTTCTTGCTGAGTGTTAGCATAAATTCCCGTCGTCGGATCCCAAAAGCCTGCGTTGTCGATGGAGAGCGACATGACCGGATGAGTTCGCAACGAATCGGTGATCTGATCGCTGAAGCGAGGATCGGTCACGATGCGTTGGTCCATCTCGTAGTCGGCGGGAACTGGTCCCCAGACACTCGGAAAACCGACAGGGTTTGCTGGTTGCTGAATGATGTCATCGACAAATAGGTAAGTATGGGCGTCGACGTTCGTCTCTTGGTAGCCAGGTTTAAATGCCGCCGCGCGGACTACAGTTGTCGTCGTGATGTCGATGGGCTGAGAATAAACCGTACCGGTGGTAAGCGTGGGACGGTCACCATTGATGGTGTACACGATAGTCGCGTTCGACGTATCGGAAGTTATCTCCACTTGAAAAGCCGCGTCGTAATATCCTCGGTCGACAGAAAACCGAGTATCCTCGACGAATCCAATAAACGATTCGTTGTTTGAATCGCCCGGGGAAGGCACACCAAAATATCGATCCTCGGTTCCAGTGATGGTCGATGCCGTAATGGACGGGCGAAACAAAACGTCGCTATTATCGGCTGCCGCGTTCAACAAATGAACAGCTAACACGTTCTCGCCTTGCACCAATTCGACAATAGAACTGGAAAGATCGAACGATTCAAACGACAGAGCTTCACCGCTCCCGCGCGAACTCAACGCGACACTATCGAAGCCAGTCACTGCAGGAGCATTCTCACGCAGAACTTCGACTCCGTTGAGATAAGCGACAAAACCGTCATCGTATTGTGCCTGCAAATCGAGATAGTCAAACGAAGCCGGGTCTTGATCGACATCGAAGCGGTAGCGAACGACCGCAGAGCTTTGTTGGTCGAACATTTCGGGCTCGAGATCGATGCCAAAACTGGCTCCGATACCGCCACCGCTTAGCGGCGATGCTCCATTGAAAATCGATTGAACATTAGAAGCGTTGAGCGGTCCGTCGAAGATCGCGATGTCGTCCATTAACCCGGCGAAGTCGCCCCAATTGTTGCCATCGGGTCGAGCCATACCGAACGTCAACGGCGACGTCGCACTACTATCGAGATTTCCGCCAAACGTCGCATTTTGCTGTACGAGCACGCCATCGGAATAGACGGTGACTTCGTTTGCAGCATCCTTATCGTAGGAGAAAACCACATGATGCCAGCTGGCGTTAGCGATGCCACCATTTACCGTAAAACTAGAATCGGATGAAGGTGAATCAATGTAGCCCTCAATGTTGCCACCTTGCGTTCCTAACTCGAAGTTATCGTTGGCAGCGCCGGAGGAATGCCCGACCAAGACGTTATTAATGCCGTGGTTCGTAGCACTCGCTCCATCCAGTGTCCGCTGAAACCAAACCGAGACGGCGAATGAATCGGCAGTGGTTAGCTCGTTAACAACCCCGACGTTAACGTAATCGTCGTTTCCATCAAACGACAATGCTTCGCCGAATCGACCGAGATTACCCGTGGTGACCGTCGCGCCCACAACCGCTCCATCGAGGTTGCCCACTGCATCGGGAGTCGTGGCGCCGCCACCTTCAGTGACATCGAAAGGCCAATAACCGATCAACGGCGGAAATGCATTGCCATCCTGCCCCGCATTGAAGTGCCCTTCGATATCGGCGGCGGAAAGTACATCGGAGTAAATCGCGACCTCGTCGATCACTCCATCAAAATAATGTCCTTCGCCAACAAACGCACTGTCCTCGAACAGCGTGTCTTGTCGAACAGCACCGATTCCGTTGTCGCCAGTGTGAACGAGTACTTCCTCGAAGGGAGTTACAACTTCCTCCGACATCTTCTGTCCGTTGAGATAGCCGAACAACTGGTCGGCGTCGCTATCAAAAGTCAAAACGACGTGATAGATTTCTCCCGATGTGACCGAATCGCTCACCCAATTTCCCGAGTCGTTGTCAAATGCCCCCATGAATATCTGATCTTCGTAAAGATAGATATTAAAACCGTTGTTGCTGCCACCGTCTTCCCAAAGAACTTGGTGTTCACCGCTACCAGCCGCGGGAACTGCGTCCGCATTAAACCAAAGTTCGATCGTGCGTTGCCGCGTAGCGGAAGTTATGTTGCCCAGCTCCGCATGATCCGGAATGTGGATGTAGTCATCCACTCCATCGAATCGAGTTGCAAGATTACCTTCCGCTCCAATCAGCGCCGCTTCCCCGCGGAGACTACCGACTCCGCTGACCGAAACAGCTTGGCTATTCAGATTGCCACCGACACCACCAACGAACCCATCGCCGGCGACGGCTCTATTCGCGGCCACTCCACTCGTCTCGCCAAGTCGCCAAAACGCGAACGGCGCATCGGCTTTGACGACGTCGAAATAACGCGGGACCACCGTGTCGTATCCCACAGTTCCGTTTCCGGTCTGCCATCCGGAGTCGACAAAAACAGGATCTGTCCAAGTGCTGCCAAGCGAATTGTCAGTCGGCACTAGCACCGAAACTCCAGAGTCCGTTTCCAACAAATCGTCATCCAGTGACAACTCGGAAAATCCGTAGGAAACATCTTCTTGCTGCGGCGGATAGGTTGGAGAATACTCGTGAGCAATCGTTAAATCGGGCTCGACCAACGCAAGGTACTCACCGCTGCCGGCGAGCCTAAAATTGGTGTGCAATTCTTCCAACGGATCGGTTCGATTCTTCGACGAAGCAAATACAACGAGGAATTCGCCGGGATCGAGAGTAATAGCTGGCAATGTCCACTTTTCTAAAGTGGCCGCGTCGTCGGTTAAGTGCCAGCCATCTAAATCGACGGGATCTGGAGTTGGGTTTCTCAATTCAATCCAATCCGAATCGTCGCCGTCTTCGTCCACTAAGGAAGTGTCGTTGACCGCCAAAAATTCGCTAATGATTGGAGTGGTCGCAAGCAAGCAACGCGCCTCGAGTTGCTCGATAAACTGTCCAAGTTTTCGACCGTGTCCTCTTCTCTGATGGAAACGGTTTCTAGTCATTGTCAAACCTAGTTTGTCGGGATGGAGAACCCATCTCAAGGAGAAAGAATGTGCAGTTTTCAAGAGTGTTTACTCTAACCGCAATTGCGACGTAACTCTAGCGAAACGCGAGTTTTAGGGCAAAAACGGTGAGTTTGCCCGAAAACGAGGAGCAAATCGGGAAACGTTTGAATTTCGAGCTTCCGCCGAAAAATCCCAACAGACTTTGGGCCGCTGAAAAGAATGGCTGAATGGAATGACTGAATGGAATGACTGAATGGAATGACTGAATGGAATGACCAAAAGAACGATCGAAGAAACGTGACGAGAAGAGGCAAGTTATTTCTTTGGATCGTAGACAAACGAGACGAGCTCGCCTGCATGCTTACATTCGCTTGCGTATGCGATAAGTCCCTTTCGCTCGTCGCAGTATTGAATGTTCGCATGCGACTTGGTTTTACAATCTTGTGGCAGATGATAACCGCCCATCAACTGAGTGACATTCTTTCCGACGGCAGCCGTAAATCGCTGCTCATTCGAAATGCCAATTAACATTTTTCACTACGCGCTCGTTCCTGGACATCCTCGGGAAAGAGGTCAGTCATTTCACCGCCACAGAAGAAAATACCGTCGTAATGTTTACTTTGGTAGTCGTACATCGACGACTTCACATGCAAGTTGCCGTGTGCCTTGGGGTCACTTGAAATTGCTTTGCCTTTATTTAGCGCGGCAGTCACGTATTTGACACCATGTTTATCCAATGCATGAGTTAACGTTTTGTAGGCCACGGGATCGAACCCGAAATTTGGAACGACAACCATTACATTCCGTTTTAGTTTCACGGGAGCTGGAGCCGTGGGAGGCTCGACTGGCGGCGAATCAGGTCGCCCGCCCGGTGTTTCTACCGGAGGCTCAGTCGGCGGTACTGCGGGGACCTCACTATTGCCAGGACCTTTGGCGATGGGCGAAATGGGCTCGGGTTCGGTCTGACCGATAAACGAAGACACGGCAAAAGCAATGAGCACGGTCGCTAGAAACAGCGAGGAAGCTACCGCAACTGGAAACATATAGGCGGAAGTCGCCATTCTCCTATTCGAAGTTTGAATTTCCAGTAAAGCTGTCGGCTGTTTGCCGGCTGCATCTGCTTCGAGGTCGGCGACTACTTCCGCCATCGACTGGTAGCGATCGGCACTGTTCTTAGCCAACATCTTGTGGAAGATTGCATTCAGTCCGTTGCTAACTTCGCGATTTCGGTCATTGAGTTTTGGAAGTGATTCTTCGCGATGAGCAATCAGTTTTTCCATCACCGTTTCACCTTCAAAAACCGGCTGAGCGGTGAGCAGAAAATGCATGGTGCAACCGAGACTATAAATATCGGCTCGATGATCTGCCTTGCGGCTGTTCATTGCTTGCTCGGGGGCCATGTAATCGACGGTCCCCATGATTGCCCCCGACGAAGTCATTGAAGCAAATGTGGTGACGTCCGAGGGCTCGTCGGGATCTGACGCGATCCGCGCCAATCCCATATCTAGAATTGTGAGTTTTCCCTCGTCGTCGAGGATCAGGTTGTGCGGTTTGATATCGCGGTGAATAACTCCACTGCTATGAGCGTATTCGAGAGCTTGAGCGGTCTTGAGAATAATGGTTCGAACCATTTCGATTTCGAGGGGTCCGGTCTTGCGAACTCGCTTTGCTAAGTCGATCCCTTGAATGTATTCCATCACCAAAAACGGGATGCCATCTTCTTCACCGGCGTCGTGAGCTACAACGATATTTGGATGCTGTAACGCGCCGATCGTCCGCGCTTCGCGTTGAAACCGTTCGACGATCTCGGGTGATTTTCTTCCTTGGCGGTTGAGTACTTTCAGGCAAATGATCCGACCCATCGTGCGATGTTTGGCCTTGAATACTTTGCCCATTCCGCCTTCACCCAACGACTCCATCACGACGTAACCGCCGATCACAAGTCCCTTCCATTTGCCGCGCATCAATGCTTTGGCTTGGAATTGTGTAATGAAGTTTCGTTGGACGAGTTGTTGAGCCAGATGGCTGGTCTTGCTTTGATCGAGAATCTCGAGAATTGCATCGAGTTGATTTTCTTCGACCAGCTGGCTTCGTCGCAGCGCTTCGATAAATCTGCCCGGCGAGACCGGCCCCTTTGGTGTGGCCGTTTTGTCTGAACTTATTGCAACACTGTCGCCGTCTAGAACACCCGCCATTAACTTTGCTACTGCTCGCTGATCGGCGTCCGATCCTTCACTCACCGGGCGCTGCAATGCCCGCACTATCGTATCGGGCCGCTGCTCAAACTGGTCAATCTTGCTCTGACAGTT
>Ga0115002_10002254_pt1 | contig 25389 bp, 15 predicted proteins | sample ArcticOcean_MG_C_8_FD_89576 | JGI IMG/M metagenome (GOLD analysis project Ga0115002, IMG submission 89576) | Marine microbial communities from western Arctic Ocean - ArcticOcean_MG_CB11_86 | ecosystem: Environmental > Aquatic > Marine > Oceanic | place: Arctic Ocean: Canada Basin | collected... | reverse complement strand
TACGAACCGTGCGTTGTCGGCTGGCCCATCGCCGCTTGGATATCGCGAGCCCATTGGTCGCGCGTGTATTGACCGCGCGGTGCTTGATAGTAGTGCCAATGCGTCCACGAGTTATTGAATGCTCCACGCAACACGATTTCGTCAAACTGATCGGTCGCCGTCTCGCCAAAAGGTTGATCGGCGAACAACGGATACTCCAACTTGCCCGCTCCGTACTCGTCGCGAAACTCGAGACGCAACGAGTGTTTCGGATAGTCTGGCGAACGACTCGATCCGCCCTGAACTCGAATTCCGCTGTTCAGCTGAAAGTTGCCATTGGGATCATCGGGAAAAAGAAACTCAACAGAGTTCGCTCGTTCCCAAGCTTGGCCCGTCGATCCCGGATTTACATAAATACCAGTCGCGCCAAACAAATCTTCGATGTCCATAACGATCGAAATCGAGGGAAGAGCCTGCAAGTCGTCGACGATGGTATCGCTGTAGATATCGTTAAACAGATTGTTTGGTCCCACAACATCGGGATCGAGTTCATAATCGGCAGGCCTTCCCGCCCACGTCGACGGATAGCCAACCGGATCATTGGGCTGGCTAACAACGTCTTCCAAGAAAAGGTATGTCTGGGTGTCGATGTTCGATGGCAGATAGTTTTCCAAATAAGCGGCAGCTCGAAGCGTTGTCGTTGTCGTGACCGTAACGGGAGCGGTGTAAAGCGTGCCGGACTGTTCAGTCGGTTCGCTGCCATCCAAAGTGAAGTAGATCTCCGCGTTGGGCGTATCGGTCACAATCGACGTATCAAACGGGTCGCTAAAAAATCCGCGGTCTACAGAGAAACTCGTGTCTCCAACGACTCCGATAAACCCTTCGCTGTTAAACTCACCGGGCGTTGGATCGGCAAAGAACATCGTCGTCGCATCGCCGAGATCAACTGCAGTGAGCGTCGCTGCAATTAAGAAATCCCCGTCGGCCGCCGAGGCGTTCAAGCCGTGTATCGCAAGTATGTTTTGCCCGTTGTTCAACAAGCCAATTGAACTCGACAAATCAAACGACTCGGCCGCAAGAGCAGCGGCATCGGATCGCGGGGCCGCAGCAGTCGAGTCAAACGACAAAACCCCTGGTGCGTTTCCACTGGCAACTTGCTGACCATTGAGATAGGCCACGAAGCCATCGTCGTATTGTAAGTCAAGAGTCAGCGTGTCGAGCAGGTTGACATCGGCGACGGTGAATGGCACTCGAGCATACAGTGTCGAGTTGACGCCTTCCATCGTTGCAGAAACGTCGGTTGAAGTGATCGCATCGAAGTTTGCGTTGCTAACTTTTTCGAAGGTCGCCGTAACTTGTTGATCGTCTAATGGTTGTTGGTAGACATTGAAAATAGCCATTTGCCCAACGTAGCGGCCGTGTCCAGCTTGAACACCGCTTTGAAATCCGCCACTGGCACCGCTGCTTTCGCCGCCAAGTCCTGCAGCATTGGTGCCGGACCACAGCGCCGTGACACTATTAAACGTCTGATGAAGTTGACCATTGACATACATTCTCGTGTTGCCAGCTTCGCGATCAACGACACCAACGACTTGTATGAATGACTGAATGTCGGTGGGCGTCATCGTATACAGCATCTCGCGAGACAGCGGCGACTCGTTTTGATTGCTTGTTCCAAATCGTAACACGTCGTCATTAATCGTAAACGACGCGCCGTTGATACCGCCTGTTTCAAAGAGTACTTGATCAACGCCACTCAACGACGCTGGTTTGAACCACATCTCAAAAGTCGCCGACGCAGTACTGTCCAAATCGTCAAACGATCCTGTCGTACCTTGCTGCGAGCCATCGAAATCATAGGCTTGAATTATCCCGGGGAAATCGCCCGACGTCTGCACCAAGTCCGGAACGCTGTTGAAAGACCACTGCAACGCATTCCCTTCAGCTGGCTCCCATGTATTGCTACTGGCCGGGAACGTTGTGTCCCATCCGAGCGCGGGCGTTTCCGCAATGCCCTGATCGGCATCGTATCCCAAAGCAACCGCGCCCGTTTGCCAGGAAGCTGTATCAAACGGCTCGTTTCCGCCAGTCCAAGTTGTGCCCAGCAAATTATCAGATGGCACGAAATAGTTAGCCAGCGAGCCCGTGGAAACTAATAAGGTACTGTCTTGAGTTTGGCCCGTTCCGTACGAAACATCTTCGGGCAGTTTGGGGAAATCGGCGCCCATTTCACCGAATTCGCTCACCACTGTTCCAACGTTGTCGACCAAACCGATATAGTCGCCCGACGAGTTGAGCTGAAAGTTCGTGTGTAAAAAGCCGCCAGTGTCGACGAAGGTATCGGTCGGTTGCCCCGACGCGAAGACTACTAATCGCTCATCGCCGTCTAACGACACGCCGTCCGGGAAAGGCCAACGCGAAAGATTTTCGGCAATATCCGTTAGGTGCCAACCATCGAGGCTGACGCTACCTGCCGATGTATTATGGAGCTCGATCCAATCACTTGAATTTCCATCACCGTCCTGAAACGAATTATCGTTGTCCGGTACAAACTCGCTGATCACGACGGCGAGTGGCAGACGGGGCTCTAAACATTCCAACTCGAGGCGACGAGTTAGACGCGAGAAACGAACAGCCCGCTGTCGAACGGAACGCGGTCTAATTGGTCGGCGTCGGCGAGTCGAGGGAATACTGGGGAAGTCCATTCGAAACCAATGAGCTGAGGCTACGCGCAATACTACACGGCGAGAAAAGTGAGAACAAACAGAAGAGTTGAGAGTTTTAGATTGAGAGTTTTAGATTGCGGAATAAGTGCCTCTCGTCCTGTTTCCTATTCTAGCAGAGGGGTTCGACGACGTAATCTTAATGGTTGTTATGATTTAAGGATTCGAAAGTCTGAATTCCAGGGAGCCTGCGACAATCTTGAGCAAGATTCTGGTAACTCTCTACTACATCAAGGGATACAACAAGAACATCTCCATTGTATTGCAATCGAATCAGCGAGTCTCCATTGACATAGTACCGGAGTCTTTCATACTAAAGTCTGCAAAGTCACCCGCCCGCCGCCTCGCTGTGGCTACCTCCGCCCACCTTAGGGAGGACCGGCGCGACTGGTTTCTCGGCGGTGGAAGAATCGCACATCGAGAAGGGCAGTTGCGTTGAACAACGCCTGGACTGCTCGTATTGTCGATCGCTTCCCTGTTGGTTGAACGGTTTCCCAGGAGATATGCGATGCGCGTTTCCACAGTCGGTTTTTTGCTGACACTGTTTGTTTCTGTGTCTGTCCACGCCGATGTCAAGAAGGTCGACTTCAACCGCGATGTCCGCGGGATCTTGGCCGACAATTGTTATATGTGCCACGGCCCAGATGCCAAAGAAGTCCAAGGTGGCCTGCGGCTCGATCTGCGAGAGATTGCCACCAAGGAAGCGGAGAGTGGCGAAGTTGCCATCGTGCCTGGCAAAATCGCGGACAGCGAACTTATTCGTCGCATCCTAAGCGACGACGAATCCGAAATGATGCCGCCGCCGGACTCGCACAAGAAACTAAACGCAACTCAAAAAGAGTTGCTCAAATCCTGGATCGCTGAAGGCGCCGAATACAAAGACCACTGGGCCTTCATTCCTCCCCGCCGCCGCGAGTTTCCCAAAGTCAAGAATGCACAGTGGGCAGTTACCGACGTCGACAAGTTCGTCCTCGCTCAACTCGAAGCCAAAGGGATGGAACCTTCGCAAGAAGCGAGTCGTGAGACTCTTATTCGGCGAGTGTCCTTAGATCTACGAGGATTCCCGCCCACTCTGGAAGAGATCGACGGCTACGTCAATGACAACTCTCCCAATGCCTACGAGCTGATGGTGGATCGCATGATCGCCAGTCCGCATTTTGGTGAAAAGCTCGCTCGCATTTGGATGGACCTCGCACGCTACGGAGACACCAACGGTTATCACTACGACTCGACGCGGCAAGTTTGGATGTGGCGCGACTGGGTTATCAAGGCATACAACGAAAACATGCCGTTCGATCAGTTCACCGTAGAACAGTTGGCTGGCGACTTGATGCCCAATGCGACTGTCCAACAAAAAATCGCCTCCGGCTTCAATCGCAACACTCGCTACAACGAAGAAGGTGGCGCGGATCCGGAGGAATGGCGAGTCGAATATGCCAAAGACCGCGTCCGCACGTTGGGACAAGTCTGGCTTGGCATGACCGTTGGATGTGCCGAATGCCACAGCCACAAGTACGATCCGATTTCGCAAAAAGAGTTCTACCAACTCTACGCATTCTTCAACTCGCTCGACGAACCGGGTTCTCAGGGCCATCGGCAAAAATACCCGCCGCTGCTCGAAGTTCCCACCGAAGAACAAAACGCCAAAGTTGCTCAACTCCAAAAAGACGTCGAAGCAATTCGTAAACAAATTACCGAGCAACTTGTGCATGTAAAATATGAAGAACCAACTGACCTTGCCGAACCGACCACGGCAGCCGTCGACGAATTATGGATCGATGACGCGGCCCCGGACGGAGCAAAGCTGCAAGGGGACGCACCGGGCTGGAACTGGGTCAACAAAGCAGAGTTCGCTGTCCATAGCGGCGAGCGCGCCACCAAACGCACTGGCGCTGGACTCAATCAACATTTCTTCACGGATGCGAAAGAACAACTCGAAATCAAAGACGGCGACATCCTCTTCGCCTGGGTCTTTATCCCGGCCGAAAATCCGCCCAAGACTATTCAGCTGCAGTTCAACGACGGCACTTGGGAGCATCGAGCTTTCTGGGGCGAACGAAAAGGATATGGAGCCGGCGAAGCCGCCAATAATCATCACATTGGCGATCTGCCAAAACCAGGACAATGGACTCGCCTCGAAGTGCCCGCGAAAGACGTGGGGCTCAAAGTGGGTGGAAAACTTAATGGTTGGGCGTTCACGCAGTTCGACGGCACAGTCTATTACGACGCCGCGGGCGTGACGCGAACCGTTCCTGATAACCGCCCTGCCCGTTCGCTGGCCTTTTGGACGAGCAACGTCAAGAAGGAAAAAAAGGTCCCCAATAACGTCAAAGACGCGATCAAAGTTGCCGAAGACAAACGAACCCCTCAACACGTAAAGGCGATTCGCGACTACTACTTTGAAAATGTCCACGCTGGAACAAAATCTACATTTAACGAGCTGCGACAAAAGATCAAAGTTGCGGAAGACGGAATGAAAAAAGCCAAAGAGTCCACTCCCTTCCAACTCGTTAGCGTCGAAATGGCAACTCCCCGCCCCGCTCACATGTTGGTCCGTGGCGAGTTCGATAAGCCCGGCGAGAAAGTGGAACGCGAAACTCCCAAGGTTTTTCCCGCCTTAGCAGAAGATTCACCCCGCAATCGACTCGGTCTCGCAAAATGGCTCGTCACCGGCGACCATCCAATGACAGCTCGAGTCACCGTCAACCGCTACTGGGCTCAGCTGTTTGGAAACGGCATTGTCGAATCGATCGGTGATTTCGGTCATCTCGGCAGCTTCCCCACTCACCCCGATTTGCTCGACTATCTGGCCGCGGAATTTGTCGAGTCGGGTTGGGACACCAAGCACGTCATCAAGCTCATGGTGATGTCCAAAGCGTATCGACAGTCGCCAGTGAATCACCAGCGATACGACGAACTCGACCCGCAAAACCACTTGCTCTCTCGCTCTCCTCGATTCCGTTTACCTGCCGAAGAGATTCGAGACTCCGCGCTCCAAGCAGCTGGATTGTTGAATACGAAAGTTGGCGGTCCGCCATCGTTCCCTTATCAACCGCGAGATTACTATCGCGGCAAACTCGGTGGTTGGTCTTGGAATGTGAGTCCGAACGAAGAACAGTATCGTCGCGGTATGTATACGTTCTGGCGTCGCACGACACCGTATCCAACTTTTGTGATCTTCGATGCTCCCGACCGCAGCCAATGCGTTGTGTCGAGGGCTCGCACAAACACGCCACTACAAGCTCTCGTCACGCTCAACGATCCCCAATTTGTCGAGGCTGCTCGAGTGTTTGCTCAACGCGTGCTGGCCGATGTACCCGGCGATGACGACGCCAGAATCGCCACAGCTTTCCGTCGAGCAGTTGCTCGCACTCCGTCCGATCCAGAGCTTGCGATTTTAAAGCGGCTACTGGGCAGTGAACGAAAGCATTACCAATCCAAACCGGAAGACGCTCAGCAGTTGGTAAAGGCGGGTTCGTTCCCGCCGGCCAAGAATCTTGACGCAGTCGAGCACGCCGCGTGGACCGCAGTCTGCAACGCGATCCTCAACTTAGACGAAATGATCAATCGGGAATAACGACGAGTTGACTGAGTGACATTGGTCAACCAGTCGGTTTTCTGAAAGGACAATAGAGATGAACGATCAACAAAATCTATTTCGCAATCAGCGTCGCGAGTTTTTGGGCACGACTGCGAACGGCATTGGACTTATAGCTGCTTCGACTTTATTGGATCCAAGTTTGGCGAGATCTGCGGAGCAGCCACAGTCGGGCGATCTTGGCGGACTGTTAGGTGCTGGCCACTTCCCGGGCAAAGCCAAACGAGTGATCTACTTGTTCCAGTCCGGCGGGCCATCGCACCTCGACCTCTTCGATCCCAAGCCGCGCCTCGTTAAGGAGAACGGCAAAGAGTTGCCGAAGTCGATTAAAGGCGAGCAGCGTGTCACATTGATGACTCGCGGCCAAGCGAAGTTTCCATGTTTTGGAAGCCCTTTCAAATTCAAGCAGCACGGCAAATCGGGTCAATGGTTCAGTGACGCGCTACCTCACATGGCCGAAACGGCAGACGAATGGGCGTTCATTAAATCGGTTCAAAGCGAGCCGATCAATCACGATCCCGCAATGACGTTTTTGCAGACGGGCCGACAAATTCCCGGACGCCCGGCGGTCGGCTCTTGGGTGCACTACGGTTTGGGCAGCGAGTGTGCTGACCTTCCCGCGTACATTGTGATGACCAGTGGCGTGACTCAACAACCGTTGCTCTCGCGATATTGGCACAACGGTTTTCTGCCAGCGAAGTATCAGGGAGTGCAATTCCAATCGACAGGCGATCCCGTTCTGTTTTTGTCGAATCCAACTGGTATCGATCACCAAGGCCGCGGTCGAATCCTCGATGCGGTATCGGAATTGAACCGGTTGAAGCAAGCTCAAGTTAAAGATCCCGAAATCGATGCTCGTATCGATGCCTTCCAAATGGCCTACCGGATGCAGACGTCTGTTCCAGACTTGATCAACTTCGCCGACGAGCCCAAGCACATTCTCGACATGTACGGGCCGGATGTTATGAAGCAAGGCACGTTCGCATACCAATGCCTGCTCGCTCGTCGTCTGTCCGAACGTGGAGTTCGATTTGTCCAGTTGTTTCATGCGGGCTGGGATCAGCACGGTGGTTTGGAAGGAGGCATCAAGCGTCAATCCAAATCGGCGGATCAACCAACCGCTGCTCTGATCAAAGACCTCAAGCAACGCGGACTGCTCGACGATACGCTCATCGTTTGGGGCGGCGAATTTGGCCGCACGGCCTATACTCAAGGATCCAATGGCCGGGATCATCATCCGCGGTGCTTCACGTTGGCCATGGCCGGCGCGGGGATTAAGGGCGGAGTTAGCTACGGTTCGACCGACGACTACGGTTACAATATCGCCGAAGACGTCGTTCCAGTTCGCGATTTCCACGCCACTTTGCTCCATTGCGTGGGTATCGATCATCAAAGGTTCTCGTACAAGTTCAAAGGCTTAGATGCTAAACTCACAGGAGTCCGTCCCGCCAAGCCTGTCGAAGCTGTTCTGGCATAGACGAGCACGAGAAACGCGTAGGAAATGCCGGAAACTCCACCCTTACCTCAGGTCATTGAAGACGTCGTCTGTACGATCTGCGGATGTGTGTGTGATGACCTCAAGGTCGAGGTTTGTGGCGATCGCGTCGTTGGCATAGCTCCCGGATGTAGTTTGGCCGAGCCGTGGTTCGCCGAGCAAAAGAATAATCCGCCTCGCTATCTCCTGGATGGCCAATCGGTGCAACGCCAAGAAGCCGTTGCGCGAGCCAGTGAAATTCTGCGGCAAGCGAAAGCTCCCCTCGTCTACGGGCTATCGCGCAGCAGTACGCCTGGCCAGCGAGCAGCGGTCCGCTTGGCAGACCACCTGCAAGCTAACATCGACACGACTGCCTCCACCTGCCACGCTCCTTCAATTATGGCATTGCAACAGGTTGGCGAGAGCACATCATCGTTGGGCGAAGTACGAAACCGCTCCGATCTTATCGTCTACTGGGGCAGCAACCCGACCAAAAGCCATCCGCGACACATGGAGCGTTTTGTAGACTCCGCTGGCCAATTTGTTCCCGCTGGACGGAGCGGACGGCACGTGGTTGTCGTCGACACGGTGGAGACTGAAACCGCAAAACTGGCCGACACATTTATCAAGTTGACTCCTGGCGGAGATTTCGATTTGATCTGGGCGCTGCGCGGTATGCTCGCTGGCATCGCACCTCCGCAAGGCGAAATTGCCGGCGTGCCGATAGAACAAGTGCAACATTTCGTCGAACTGTTAAAGAACGGTAATTACGGCACGTTTTTCTTTGGACTCGGGCTGACTCAACACGGCGTTCCGCACGCCAACGTCGAAGCGCTATTGCGTCTCTCGACCGACCTCAATCAATTTACAAGATTCATCGCGCGACGAATGCGAATCCCCGGCGACGTCGCCGGCGCAGATTGCGTGCTCTGCTGGCAAACGGGTTTCCCTTTCAGCGTCAGCCTGACCCGCGGTTACCCTCGCTACAATCCCGGCGAGTACACAGCGGGCAACCTTTTAGAAAGAGGCGAAGTCGACGCGGTGGTTTTAGTTGGTAGCGAAGGCGTGGATAAATTATCTCCCGCCGCGCAACAGGCACTAAAACAGTTACCGACGATCGTACTGGACTACCCAAACGTCAGCTGTCCAGTGCCAGCCACCGTTCATTTCACAACGGCAATCTACGGCGTTCACCAACGCGGCACCGTCTATCGCATGGACGAAGTCCCCATCGAATTGAGAACTTTGTTCGAATCGGACCTGCCGTCCGACGAGGAAATACTCGGCGACATCTTGCAGCAGTTGTAGATAATGCGAGCGGCATTCAGTCAGTTGCATCCTATTGCCCTAGAGGCGATTCCTAGCCACAAGGTTTCTCTTGCTTGGTGTTTTCGATCGCCTTGATATAATGCAGCAGGGGATAGAACTGAGACAGAAGAATTAATCATGGTGATGAATGAACGTACATCCTGGCGGATGTGCTACAGCTGTTCTATTGCGCGGCGAATTCTTGCAGGGTTGTTTCTACTTGGGTTCATACTTGTTGGATCGTCCACTTCTGCGGTCGCCGGAATGCCTGCCGTGTTGCCGCAGGATGTCGTCAAGATCTTACGGTTAAACGACGAACCGATCGTTCGAATACAAGTAATTTCGTTCTTCCTGCTGACACTTTTTCTTTCGGCTCTAGTCGTGAAGTTGCTTTGGAATGGTCTGCAGAGTGAATTCGCTAGGCTCCCACGCCTCTCCTACGGGAAATCACTCCTCTTTACGATTACATGGGGCGTTCTTTTCTGCATCGTGCTCGTCATGATTTCTGGCGCACGCGAGTTAATGACGCCGGGCGCGTGGGAACGAAATGGCTCTATCTACCGACTAGTCGAGGACTCTTCGCCTGACGCCATACACGACACGAGAGTAGTACCGGAGGGTCAGCAATGAAGAAGATCATCGCACTACTCGTGTTGTTTTTAAGTTTGCTGTTATTTGTGGCACAGCCCCAATTCGCCGTCCATGCTATTACGGGCTGGTACTTCTATCTTGCCAATGTACTGCCTAAAGTCACTATCCAGTGGGACGGTGTTGCGTTTTTCTTATTCGGTGTCGCCTTATTTACCGTATTACTACATCGCATTGCCGTCTGGCTTCGTCGTGAAATGACAGATCAGGCCGTCGTGTGGCGTTGGCGTTCGACTCTGCAGATCGTCGGTTTGACCATCATGACATTCGTTGCAGGCATAGCGATGGTCGGTGTCACCCACCAATTCGTCTGGCTCGCTACCGCAGAGGAACCTTTGTCGTCTCCGGCCCTCAGCGGCGGTTACTATTCGACTCCTGAAAACTTCCAACGTGTTTTCATGGGAATGGCGAATTACAACGACACACGTCGAGCACTTCCTACGACGGTCGGGTTGAATCGGCCTGAGCAAAGCTGGGTATCGCAAATCCTTCCCTACATGTTTTTCGCCAGCGAACTAGATCGTGAAAAACCATGGAATGACGAAGTTAATCAAGAGCAAGCTCGTAGACTTGTGCCGCCGTTTCTAAACCCTCAGGTCAGGCCGCTGGTGCTTCGCGACTCGGAAGGGTACGGCGTGAGTCACTACGCTGGCAATCGGAACGTTTTCGAACGCGAAAACCCAATAACTCTTCAGGCCTTTGCGGGAGGTTCATCCCACACAATTATGGCCGGCGAAATAGACTCGAATTTTCAGGCGTGGGCAAAACCGCGGACAAATCGGGATCCAGCGCTAGGCCTTAATCGCTCTGCCGACGGGTTCGGAAACCCCGCGGGCAACGAAACTCAATTTCTCATGTCCGATGGTTCCGTGAAGAAGTTTTCTCGCGATACAGACCCAGCGGTGCTCAAAGCGTTAAGCGGAGTTGATCGGTAGCTAGAACGAATCTAAACCCAAATACTCCCGGACTACCAGATCGTTTGGCTGGTAAACTCGTTCCAATGGAACTCGCAGGCTTCCAACGTCTCCTTTATGGGCGAAACGCCTTTGACTGCGGACGAAGTCGGATACGTCTTCAATCTTATTGATGGATTTCCGTGCATAGTGCCGCAAAGCGTCACCTGACAAACCGAGTTGGATCGCGCGACGGTCGAGGCTCTTGCCGTCGGGACCGTGATCGGGATCCCACTGGACTCGCACATTAGACTTCTTCATCGCCGCGCGCCAAGCGCGTGCCGAGTCGTACTTCTCTGGAGAAAACTGCGTATAGATTGCCTGGCGAAGGATACTCTCAAATTCCTGCCGATCGAGGTGGATCGCGAGTACATAGTCGTTGTTCAATCCCCAATTGCAGCGGTACATCATCCACATAAAGTTTGGCTTGATCCAACTTAGCCGAGAATAGCTGAACGGTGGAACAAATATATTTTGCTTCAAAGCGGGAATCGCGATGGCTTTGTCGAACGCTTGATAGACAACGATGGACTTTGAAGTAAAAGTACCAACGATGTGACGTCCATTTATAGGCAATTGCTGAAGATGGTCCGTGTAGCTTACGAGTTGCATTTGATTCAGTGCCCATGACAGGAGGTTCGTTCTCCGTTAAGACAATATCTGGATCATGTAGGTTCGGAATCGCCGCACGATTTCAATATGAGAAGCCCTCTTGAGAGGAGGTACTAGATGACCAATTTGAATTTGCCAATAAATTCATTAAAATTTTACAGTTTAAGCTATAAAATCAAGTCCATTGGGCAAGGGCATTGTATCGCGAGGAAACAATCTTGTTGATTGCCTCGTGGATTCAATTGTCGTCGCCAATCAACGTCTAGACTCCAGGAGCACGAAAGATGAAACGCTTTTTTCAGATTCGTTTGCGATGGGTCCTAGTCTTCATGGCATTGCTCGGAGGTGTCTTGACGCTCTGGCTAAATATCGTTCGCCCCTCGAAATTTGCGGAAACAAAACCGGACACGTTCGAATCACCAACGAAGGAAAGGCGAATATCGGCAATTGGCTCGAGGTTGGAGACGCCGACACAACGACTGGAATTGGTCTACTCGAAGTCGACGGCCAAGGCTCCGAATTAGTCGTTAAAAATCACGCGACTGTGAATGGTAACGCAGAGCTCAACATCTCAGATCGAGCCGTCGCCAAATTTCATTCGCGACTCAAAGTTGGGGACGCGAAATCAACGGCGATACCGCGACTCGCGCTCAACGGCGGCGCACACTTGGAGGTAAAATCGCGGCTCGAGATTGGACCAAAAACGAATGCCATTGCCGATATCGGCGCGGGTACGACCGTCACCGCAGCGCAAGTTAGAATTGGACAATACGGAATCCTTACCGGCGCGGGCATCATCACCAGCTCCGTAGAAAATCGCGGAACGATCAAAATTGGCATGGATGATGCGATGTCAATTGTTGGGCCTCTGGAACAAGAGCATGGCGTTCTGCAAATTGAAGTGCGTGGTGAAATCTGTGGCACGTTACTAGTCAGCCAACAAGCTACACTCGCTGGAACGCTTTCCTTCGTGATCGATGCTGTCACTCCCCCTGTTCCCGGCCGGCGATACGTTATCCTGCAAGCCAAATCGATTAAAGGGCAATTCGCAAACGTGGTCGCAGCTGACGGTTCGCAGCTAGAGGTTGACGTCGACTACTCAGCAACGGATGTAACGCTGATCTTCGGCGACAAATGACATCCTACTCAAGGTAATGTTCTCTCGAAAAATCAATATCGGGTTCGCCGACTTCCGTTTCCTCTGCTTCTAGTCGCTCTTGTTCCAACATCTCCCGTTCAAGCTGCGCTTCTTTCGCTAACAAGCACATGTCCACCACGCGCTTTTGAAGGGTTACCATTGCCAACGGATCAGATTCCAGGTCCGCGACTCGCTGATGGTAGTCATCCCAATACTTATCTGGGTTCCGAGCAAATGCGAGCTCCCGCTGAATGCTGCAATCGACGCAGTCCACTATCAAAGGCGAGAGCGCAAGATAGCCCAGCAACGTCAGAGTCGCCCAAGCCAAAGCAGGTTTACCTAGCGACCCAAACCAAACGGCGAGATAATATCGTAATCCACGGGCTTCAGTTGCTTCATCGTTTCGATTCCAGCGTGACTTAATTGCAAACACGCGAACCGTGACGAACACCATCCAAATTGCTATCGAGATGTAGTGCCCACCATAAACAAACCATTGCGCCAAAACCCATCGCCAAGTCACTTTATTCCCCAGGAACCATTTCAAATTCTCTGGACTGATTTCGTTAAATCCTAGTGCGGGAATCGAAATCACTAACGGGTACCCAGAGTGAATTCGCGTAAACAGCCGTGCGGCGGAACTCAATCCGAATAAGACCGCCAAAGCAAACGTGAGGATCAGAATCGCGCGAAGTCCGAATCGAAAGTTATTTCGGCGAAGCCAAGTCCAGCCCGCCCACATCAAAATAATAATCGCTACCGCAATAAGTGAATTCGAATTAATCTCGGCCTGAGCCTTTCCGCCAACGTAACCCGCTGGGAACAATCCGAACAATACTCCCGTGATGGCCAACGAACAGAACATCATGAATATCTGTTGAAAAGGCCCAACTCGAACAGCCGAGTTGTCTGCCGCGCGGGAAATAGTGGCACTGCTGGCTCCGAGAATCATCAGTAAGATTGTTACGGCAGGCAAGAAAGAAACAGCCATATAAACAATCGTCAAGTCAGCTTGGTTGGGAAAATCGAGCTTCCATTTCTTAACGGCCTGTTGAAGTTCTATGCGATTAACTTCTTTCGCAACCTCGCTTCGAAGCCTGGCAGTGTTTTCGATAGCGACAAATTCACTTTTCCTTTCGCCAGAAAACGCAGTTGGTTGCGTTCGCGCCAGTTCATTCATCCGCGAAGCTGTCTTGACTCGAAAGTCCCTAGCATAGCCTCGGAATTGCCCGTTCTTGGCCTGCGAGAATTGCTCGATCGTCCGTAGATTCTCCCGTCTCAATTCGGTTGCTACTTGAAACTCACCCGCAATTTCGGCCGAACGTGCTCGAGCTTCTTGCCATCGCCAATTAGTCAAAAAGATCTCACCTTTACGCGAGAAACGATCCCCACTGACATAGTTGGGATACTCTGTAATCAGTAACTTGCTCTCCCCTACGATTTGAAGTGCAACCTGGTACCCCACATCCCCGACGCGGAAATACGGTTTCTCTAAACCTCGCTCGAAATATTCGCACGCCAAGGCAAAATTCTCAGCATCCTTCACTTCAATCTGATCCAAGTGTTCCACATATACCTGCTTTGAACTGGCCTTCCAAAGGATGTTCGCAGCGATATAGTCGTACAGCGCGTTATCGGGATCGTGTTGGTGACACTCGTCCAACAGTTCGCGCCAATTTGGTTTTTGAACGGAAACGTCGGAGTATCCGCCCGGATAGATCAGTAAAGCTCTCAAACGCCACCATTCGACATTCTCAGGCTCTTTCGCGGTGGCGGTCGAAATCAATTCGAGACAACGGTCACGACAAAGCGATTCAAAGGCTCGTTCCGACGCCGTTCTATTCTCCCCTTTGGGCAGACGATATTTTGGCGAAGGCCTGTCGAGCAACAGCGCCGCCCCAACCATCATGTTAATATCATCTGGATTCTGCTTTAGAATTCGCTCCGTCTCCGCCAACCAAAATTCAGCCTGTTTGACGGGACGTTGCGATGCCAGTGGTTCTCGCTCGACTGACGCTAGACCGAGAGCCGCCTCGTACCACTGTAAACGAAGGGTGGTAAAACCAGTTTCCGTATGCCACGAGTGCCAGAACAGTCGGCACGTCATCGCCAAGATAACGATCAAGAGACCGTAAGAAAATGCGAAGGAGGTAACTCGCTTCATGCGCGAACCGTTTTTGGAGAGCGAATTTGTGAAGTTCAGACTATCTACCAAGCGCCAGGTGGCGAACTAGATGGTCAAAAGCAATTCGCTCGTGGCGGCGATTCCTTGCTGGAATACTCAATGGTTCTTCGGAAGCGTCGCGATTGATAACGCTCCATCCATGACCGCTGCCACCGCCCCACAACCAAATCTTCGCGTACTCTCAAACTATATCGCAGGTCTAAAGCAAGCTAAAGCTTGAACTCCAGCGCCGCAACTACCACAACGCGGCACGTTTGAGCGCAGCTTGACTGCCATCCTCAACCAACGCAGCAGTCGGCATCTTGCAGAATTCGTGGCGGCAAGTTAGCTTTTCTGTCTGGTTCAATCCCCAATTTTTCATTCAGCCGCATAGCAATCACTCGTTCTAAAAAGGGCCACCATGCCGAATTCGCCGTTGATCGTCGGTTTGGGAGAAGTGCTGTGGGATATTTTTCCCGACGGTGCAAAGTTTGGTGGCGCGCCGGCTAACTTCGCTTGCCACGCTGCCGGCTTGGGTGGCGATGTGCAAATGGTCAGCGGATTGGGCAACGATACGCTTGGCAACGAAGGCGTCGAGTCGCTCGAATCTCATCGAGTCGGCACGAAGTACATCCAAAGAGATCCCAATCGACCCACTGGCACAGTCCACGTGAATGTCGACGAGCAGGGTGTTGCCGATTACGTCTTCGCAGATAACACCGCTTGGGATTTTCTCCAATGGAATGAGCAACTCGAAGAACTCGCCCATTCGTTGGATGTTGTTTGCTTTGGTACGCTGGGCCAGCGAAGCGAGACGTCTCGACAAACAATTCAACAATTCGTACGAGCAACTTCAAGCAACGCAATTCGACTATTTGACATTAATCTAAGGCCGCCTTTCTTTACCCAAGAGGTCATCGAACAGTCGCTACAACTGGCGAACGCGTTGAAGCTAAACGACGATGAGTTACCGATGGTTGCTAAATTATGCGGGGCAAGCGGCGACGAACTTCAACAGCTACTGGGGATTGAGACGTACTTTAACCTGCAATTCATCGCGCTAACGCGCGGACCCAGCGGTGCGATCATCGTTCGTGGGGACGAGGCAAGCGAATTCGGTGGCGTCCCAACAGAAGTGAAGGATACCGTGGGAGCAGGTGACGCTTTTACCGCTGCCATGTTGCATAAACTGCTCGCCGGAGCATCGTTGCATGAGACCAACGAGTTTGCTTGCCAAGTCGCCGCGTACGTCTGCTCGCAAGCCGGAGCAACACCCGAGCTGAGCGGATTCTAAGCTCGAGGAAGAATACATCACAGGTCAACTTACCAGTTGATTCGTTTAACCCTTAGCCGGAGGCGCCGGCGAATAGTTATTGCTAGTTCGAAAACGCCTACGCCTACGGCATCGGGTTAAACGAAGAGAAGATCACCGCCCGTGGGCAGCTCGCGATCAGTTCACTGCGCAATCACGAGAAAAAGAAGTAGTTCCTCGGAGCGACCGTGAAAAAATGTAGGTACGCTCGCCAGAGCGTGGTTTTCGTGGTTGAAAACAAGTGCTTCCACCGTCTGGCGACGGCAGCTACGGAATAAAGAAGTACTTCCTCGGAGAGGAAGACTACACTAGTCGAAAACCGTCGCGATTTCAGCTAGATTTTTTTTCTCAATCGCGGGTACTTTTGCATCCGCAGTGGGATACCCAACGACTAACAGCAAGAATGGTCGTTCGTTGTTTGGTCGATCGAGAATGTGATTCAAGAATGTCATGGGGCTGGGAGTATGCGTCAGAGTTGCCAAGCCGCAATGATGCAATGCAGTAATTAGAACACCGGTTGCGATGCCAACCGACTCGGACGAATAGTAGTGCTTAACCGTAGAACCATCGGAGCGATAATCGTGAATTTTGCGAAAGATCGCGATCAGATAGGGAGCTGTTTCTAAGAACGGCTTGTTGGCATCGGTTCCCAACGGTGCCAAAGCGTCGAGCCATTCGGGCGTTGCTCGATTCTCATAGAACTCGCGTTCTTCCTCCTCTGCTGCTACTCGAATTTTATGCTTCACATCGATGTTGCGAATAATCACAAAGTGCCAAGGCTGCAAATTGGCACCACTTGGAGCCGTGCCTGCGGCAAGAATACATTGGTTGATCACTTCTGGATCCACAGGTCGATCCGAAAAATCACGCACCGTCCGGCGTCGTTTGACGTCATGATAAAACGAATTAGCTCGACTGAGCATTTCCTCGGATGTATATTCGCGAAAATCAGGAAGGTCGATAAAATTCGGCTCGTCCGCCATAGCGTTCTCAATTTAGTCGGAATTGAAATGACAACTGCAATTTCGCAGCTTGGATTGTTGATATCATTCTAGTAACAACAAAACGGTCCTGCCAAGGTATCGACAGCTCATACACTTGGAGCATACCTCGACGATTGCTAACGACAAACCTTCAACATGAATTCGAGCAGATCTGCAATCTCTTGCTTGGTTAACTGTTTGTCCAAACCAGCGGGCATAATAGAGATTTTGCTCACAACTCGCTCGTCAATTTCATCGTGTCCAATTCGCAACAACTTTCGCTCGGCAGTCGCGAGAACAATTTCGGCGCCGTTGTCTTCGCGAATGATCCCGTTAAACACTTTGCCGTTTTGCAGAATCACAGTCGTCGGTTCATAACTCCGCACAAAACTGCTACTGGGCAAGATAATCGATTCCAAAAGATCTGCCTTGGAACGAATGCGGCCAATACGCGTCAGGTCGGGGCCAATATTTCCGCCGACGTAACCGAGAGCATGACAGGCCTTGCACGAGGTCTTTTCGCTATGGAATACTTTTTGACCGCGACGAATATCTCCCTCGGGAAGCGACGACAACAATTGTTGGAGCTGCTCGAGTTGACGACTGCGACTCGATTCAACCCGCGCCACCAACTTCATCAGCTCTTGCTGTACTTCGTTGGAAAAGTGTTTGAAGAATCCACGCAATTTGTCGCTAGGTAACGTCGGTGGCGACTCTCCCAGTCCGAAGAGTAACTCGCGACCGACCTCAATATCTTTGGTCTGCGAGAACGTCGATAACACTCGTTCAATCTCCAGCGGTCCGACACTACTACAAGCATGTCCAACCTTGACGAGTTGTTCCTTCGAAAGCTTTGATCGAGAAACGATATCTGCCGACAGTGATCGAGCATCGATCGAATTGGTCGAAGGCAACTTTCGCAAAAGGGCGGCAAAGAGATCTTTCGGTATTTCAGTATTGCGCGAAGCCACAACCCCCAGTGCTCGTAAACGCTGGGCTTCGGGTAACGAACTATTGTTGAATTGTCGCTCGACGGCAGTGAGAAGCGGCCCCGCGTCCAACTTGAAGTGACTCACTGCGGTGATGGCCGCACTTCTGGTCACCACGTCCTGTGATTCAACGAGTTTCGAGAGCGGAGCCTGCCAGGCGTTGGGGATCTTCTTTAAGCCGGACGAACCGATGACTCCAAGCAAAAACCGTCTAGTGGGTTCGGTCGTTTTCTCGCGAGCAAGCTGCTCGCCAATAAGATCTTGAATCACGGACGCTGTCGCAAACGGTTTCATTTGCGCCGCAAGATCTGGCAACAGAGTTGGCTGACCAAGCTGTTGCTCAAAGTAATCCACCAAATGCTCGCCCCAATCAGAATGACGCATGGCAACCCACAATGCAGCTTGTCGCAATCGAGCGTTCTCGCTTTGCAATAACGGAACAACATCAGCTGGAGAAAGTTTCACGTCTCGCGATTGATCTTTGGCGATCAGCAGTCGACGTTGCCCTGCAGGATCTGAAATTGCACCAATCGACAACTTTGCCGCAGCGCCCGATTCGATCAGCGAGTAGATCAACGAGTGCTCCAGAAACCGATCGTCGGGTCGAGCCTTAGCGGCTAATACTTCCGAACTAAAATCGAGCGGACCCAATCGCCCCAATGCTTCGGCTGCAACTCGCTGATTCTGAGCAGAGCTTCCACTTACGACTTTCGTCAATACTTGGAGCGAGCTCTTGTCTCGCTGCATACTAATCGCGTGAAGTGCCGCTTGTCGCACGTCGTCATCGTTGTCAGATTGCGCGTAATAGTGAAGCGCCGGAAGAGCGGCTTTACCTAATCTGCAAAGCGTCCATACTAGGGCAAGTCGCATCTCTTTCGGTCGAATGTTTTGTTTGCCCGTGGCTGGTTGGCCGAACGAGTGCAGACGACTCTTGAGAAGTAATTCCATCAACGTACCAGGTGAAATTTTCCGTTCGACCAACGCATCTTCCGCTCGCTTTCGGACCACGTGTCGCTCGTCTGCGAGCAAGTCGATTAACTTGGCATCGGTCGCCGCCTTCCAGTCAATCTTTATTCCTCTGGGGTCCGCGACAGGGGCAGCTGTCTTGCGGCGTATTCGATAGATACCACCCAATACATCGGGCTTCCAAAGTTGCGAAGTCGGACAACAAAGCTTGTACCAACCGCCCGTGTCGATCACAACGAGACTACCATCTGCATCCTCGATCACATCGGTCGGATGAAAATCGAGATTATCGGAAACGAGAAAGTCCTCATCAAGCGTTTGAAAGGTACTACCATGCGGTTTGAGAACGTGCCGTGTGATCTTTTGCATGTTGAAACTGCAGGCGAGCACATTGTCCTTGTATTGTTCGCCCAGTTGTTTTGATTCTAACCTTGCCAGCCCACACGGCGCGGCGGCGCCAAGATGCGTGAGCGGTGGCAAGAGCTCGCCGGTTAACGGATGGCCATCGATCACTCCGTGTCGCTTTCCGTAGACTCCACCATAAACAGCGTGGATCAGTCCATCGCGACGTCCGCCGCCCGGATGTTGTAAGAATGTCGTCGTGAAAACAATTTCGCCGCCAGGCGTGAATATCACTTCAACGGGATTGTCCATTCCTCCCGCCATCACGGATTCGATCGGGCCACCTTCCGGCCGACGACGGAAGACATGTGCCGCTCGAGTGATCAACGGATCTTGTCCAGGCCGCTCGTGAGTTTGTTCGGCGAAGGCACCTTTACACCAATAGATCCAACCATCGGGACCGCGATACGGCCCGTGCAAATCGTTTGCACAGCCAGTGAGCGTCTTGCCATCAAACCAGACTTCTCGACGATCGCTCACTCCATCGTCGTCGGTATCAGTCAACTTCCAAATCTGAGGAGGCGCGGAGACGTACAACGACCCGTCGTACCACATTGCACCTTCGGGAAACATCATCTTGTCCGCGAAGACCGTGCGGCGATCAAATACCCCGTCCCCATCATCATCTTGCAATCGGAGAATCGAATGTGGTTTGTCTTCAAGCTGTTTCTTGGACGGATCATTCGAGCCACTCGACTCGGCCACATAAAGGTTACCTTGCTCATCGAAATCACCACAGATCGGGCGACTCGATAACGGCGGCCCTGCAATCAGTTCGATGGAAAAACCAGCGGGAAATGTGAAACGGTGACCGTTGAGCTCAATCTCGTCGCCATTCGTTTGTCCAACAAGGAGCGTGAGTATTGCAACGAGCAGCGTGAGCAAAGCGACAGATGGAACCGAGCGCATAATAGTCTCGCGAGTGAGGGGAAATGTAAAGTGAAAAATCATTCACTTCGACACAGGACATTCATCGGTCGGTAAATCGGTAGTTCAACTGACCAGCAGACGACAGTGCCTTTGACGTGATAACTGGGCCTTGAAATTATTACTGGCAGTTTGTTCTACGATTGAGAACCTAATGTCCAAACGTGGATCATACCGGCAATATCGGCGCCTGCAATTCTTTTCTGGTCGGGCGATATAGAAATCGCGTGAATCCAGTCTTTAAACTGTCCGCCGCGGCCCGCTCCCAGATTCGCGACCTCTTTTCCATCTTCGACGTTGCAAATGCGAACCGTCGTGTCGCGGCCACTGGAAAGGACGAATTTACTGTCGGCCGAAAACTTGACGTCGCAAGCTCCGGTTTTGTGTCCAGCGACCGAGCGAACAATTTCTCCCGACTCGGCATCAATCAAATGGATCATGCCCGTATCGGTTTCGCCGCCCTGCCCTGCTGCGATCATTTTTCCGTCATTGGAATACGCGGCGCAGATCAACCCGCGTTTGAGAATCTTGCCACAGGTCTGGAAATAGCCATACGAGTCAACTCGGTCTTTGTCTTTGACCTTGGGCGTCCAAATTTTCAGCAGATCGTTTTTGAGTTTTCCTTCAGTGGCATCCCACAGTCGAACTTGTGGAGCTGGACAATCAAAGCTGCTTCGTCGACCGGCATATTCGGCGACGAATGCCGTTTGGCCATCGGGCGAAAGCGCGGCAGAGCTAACCCAAATTCGATCGTAGCCGTGCCAACTCGAAACTTGTTTCAAGGAAGCGATATCCCAGACGATCGTAAAACAAGAGTCGTCTCCACTGATCAATCGCTTTCCATCGTGGCTGATGTTCAGAGCTTTAATCCAATCCTTGTGGCCTTCGAGTGTGGCGGTGGAAGCAACTTCTTGAACTTTACAGCCAGGAGCATTGAGGATCTTTTCTTTATCTTCAGCCCGTTTGCCTCGCGCGTTGACTTCGCGATTCCGAGTATCGAGAACAACTTCTGATTCGCCAGTCGTCTCGGCGTCGATATTCCACAGTCGAATGGTACGATCCAAGCTGGCCGAAACGACGGTCTTACCATCGGGAGTTACCAACAATTGTGTGATGCCATTGGTGTGACCGACGAGCTTTCGCACGGGGAACACATTTGGGAAACCGTCCTTCTTCTTCTCGTCTTTTTCGCCTTCGTCTTCGTCTTTTGGAACTTCGTCAGGAATCTGCCAGACATAAATATCGCCGGTTCGATTTCCGGCAACGATTTTATTGTTACCGACGAATGCGACGGAGGTCGCCCAATCTCCGTTGAAGGCCAGTTCCCATTGTTGCGTTGGTTTATCGATTTTCATTTCGGCACTCGACTTTTTGGTCACTCATTTATGTAACGGATGGCAGCTGTTCAGTTACGCCAGAATATCCTTCACCACGTTATGTCCAAACGGAGCCAGTGGAATCGGGCGAACTCCAGAGAAATTCTCCGCTTCGGGATCGAGCCCTAACGCCGAATAAATGGTCGCGAAGAAATCGCCTTCGGTGACCGGATTGTCTTTTACATCGACGCCATCTTTGTCCGATTCACCGTAGACCAAACCACCTTTCACTCCGCCGCCAGCCAGTGCGGTCGACCAACTGCGAACGTAATGATCGCGGCCACTGCGGTTATTAATCCGCGGCGTGCGACCAATCTCGCCCATCCAAACGACGAGTGTATCGTCCAAGATTCCCCGCTCCTCAAGATCGTCTAACAAACCCGACCAGGCGCGATCCATTGTCGGTAACAATGCCTTGTGTCCAGTAAAATTGTCCGCGTGCGTGTCGTAACCACTCTGACCAACTTCGACGAATGAAACTCCCGCTTCAACCATGCAACGAGCCATCATTAGCCGTCGGCCAAATTTCGTGTCGCCGTATCTCTCGCGAGACTTTTCCCACTCCGCGTCGACTTTGAATTTCTCTTGGACGTTATTTAATCGACGAGCGCGTTGGTAGGCTTCGCGGTGCATTCGAGCCGGATCGGCTGGATGTTTCTCCGCAAACTGCGACTCGACAAAATCTCGCAAGCCATGCCGCCGCATCTCGATCTTCTCATCCAAGTTACTTGTCGAAAACGTCGGCAAGCGACCGTCCCTGTCCAGATTGAAAGGATGATATTTTGGTCCGAGGAAACCCGCACCAGCGTTCCCCTGCGAAGAGATTTTAATGAAGTTGGGCAAGTCCGTATCTTGCTCGCCACAATACTTGGCAATGATCGCTCCCATTTCAGGAAAACGAACATTCGCAGCTCGCGGGTAGCCTGTGTGCATCAAGTAGATTCCGCCAGGATGATCGATCTGCGAAGTCCGCATCGATCGAATCACCGTTAGCTTGTCCATTCGCTGCGCGATATTAGGCATCAGTTCGCAGACACGAGTGCCTGGCAAGTTCGTGGAAATATCGCGATACAAACCGCCCGTCGGTCGGCCGATCTTCATATCGAAAGTCTCGAACTGACTACAGCCGCCGTTTAGCCAAATCAATATGCAGTGCTTTTTCTTCTTACTGACTTCCGCCGCAGCAAGGTCCGACTGAAACAAACTCCCCCAGTTCGAAATCGATGCTCCGCCCGCCGTGAAAAGCGAACCCTTCAATAAAGCTCGACGACTGAGATGTTCGTGACGAGGGCATATGTTCCACATGTCGCGTCTCACTGTTTTCTTTTAATTGAATGTTCTTTGAACGGCGTGCTAGTGACGTCGAAACGACAACTCAATTGTTAAACCTAAATTCGCTGCAAGTCAGCAAAGTCCAAATGGCTTCGCTTGTCTGCCGTCGAGGATCAGCCTCTGCCGAAAGGTGTTCTGTAAACCGTTTAGTTTCCGTGTCGGTGGGGCGACGAGACAGCACTTGCACAAACAAACGCTCGACTCGCTTCTCCCATGGCTCTTCCGAGTTAAGTAACTCGAAGTGTAAGCCGCCCTTCCTGGTCGAAATCAAACTGTGAACTTGTCCGTTATTTAAGTACAAGTGCTCGTGCAGTCCACCTTGGAAATCGCCGACGCCGTCATTGGGACGGCCAAAGAATCGACGTACATAATCCCACGTGACTCCCTTCACCGACAACCGACTCTCTTCCGGCTTCTGGCCATTGGCCAGCAACATTTCGTTGTAACCAGTTGCGACAACCCAAGATTCCAGCAGCTCTTCAGCTGACAACGGACGGTAACGAGCTCGCTCGTACCACAAAGGTTTTGCCTCGGCAGGACCGCCAGCGGAAGACAGCTGATAAGCTCGACTATTGACGATTTCGCGCATCAACCATTTCATGTCAAAGTTGTGAGCCACGAACTCGTCGGTCAATGCATTGAGCAACTCTGGATGGCTCGCTGGATTGTCCGGGCTAAGATTGTCGACCGGATGGACAATCCCCTTCCCCATAAACTGACCCCAAACTCGATTCACAACGGCCTTGGCAAAGTAAGGGTTCTCTGGATCGGTGACCCAAGCAGCAAACGCATCCTTCCGAGAAAAGTGCGGCTTCGGAGGTTCCTTTCCATTGGGGAAATTGCGAGGATCTTCGATGCCCTCTGGCAACGCAGGCTCTTCCAATGCTTCCGCCCCAAGATATTTTGGCTTTACAGGCTCGCCCTTCTTTCCGGGCACTTGCTCAATCGCCGGACCAGTAAACAACACGTCACCAGCATTCATCTCGCCAATCGAATAAGCCTTCTCTTTATTCTTGGTACCGATATCCACAACACGAAGACGAGCTACAAACGCAGCCATGCCGTAGAAGTCTTTTTGCGTCCAATCGTCGAAAGGATGGTCGTGACAACGCGCACACTGTAATTGAATGCCGAGAAACTTCTGCGTGATCGCTTCCGTCGCATCCTCGGGCCTGCCCTTGTACTGAACATAGAACATTGGAGCACCGTTCTCGACGGTGTTGCCGTTGGCTCGGAGGATGTCTTCCGTCCACTGATTGTAGGGCGTGTTTTTATTGAAATGGCCTGCCAACCAATCCTGGAATCCCTTGCGTTTGTCGGTGCCATATCCAGGAGGATTGCGGCCAAAGTAAATCATGTCCCAAATGTCAGATTGGTGCTGGCCGAAACGAATATCAGCCAACAACTCATCGATTAACTTCGTACGCTTATTAGGATCTTTGTCGTCGAGAAACTGGACAGCTTGCTCGTACGAAGGTGTGCGGCCAACTAAGTCCAAGTAGACTCGGCGAAGAAACTCGCCGTCAGTCGATCGCTCTACTGGCTTCACGCTGTTTGCTTGCCAACCAGATTCAATCTGCTTGTCGATGATGTCGCGCAGCTCAGCAAATGTAGTCGAGCAACTGCCGACAAAGAAGAAGCTCAGACTGACAGCCACGACAGCTCTTGTGTTCGTCCCGAACATAAACTCCCCCAGCAAAAAAGAGGCAAGGTGATACGAATCCCACGGAACGCATCAACAGCTTCTTATGTTAGCAAATCGGGGGAGCGTCGGCAATTAGAAAGAAGGACGTTAGTCGCGAGATTTGTAGCTCGATTTGCTGATATCGGGTAAATCACGGGTTATGGAGTGACCACGGTTTGGAATTTTTCGCGCCCACCATCGCCGCCGCTTCGGTTTCCTCTCCTTCGTATCGCCATCCGGCCTTTGGTCTGCGGGTAAGTCCGTCTCAAACTGGTGCAATGACTCATCGAGATCACCGACCTCTTGGACAAATTGCCGATCGCGAAAACTACCGAGTTCAGACCGCTTGCCATAACCGAGACAGTTGGCGATTTCTGCAATCGCAAAGGACATCATCGCAACGACGATACTTGCAAACAACACTGCGACGATCGGATGAATGTCTTTCGGACCGTACGGCGGCGCACTGTCCGGAGATTGGCAGATGCCAGCTGTAAAAGCGGCGACAGTAGTAACAAGAAATAGAGTCGCCAAACCAAACCGAACATTCTTCAGCTTGGAGTACCAAATGCGTCCGGCGGATTTCTTCTCAACGTCTGGCAAGTTAATTCCTGTCTCGATTTAATAGTGTCTTATCGCCAATGCCTGAATGTAGCGTAACTCAAAGTATCTATTAATAAAAACGGATTCCCTCACATCTGTTTCTTGGGGTGTGGATGAATTCGGTTAACTTCGGTCATGCCGTTGTGGTGCCATTGGTCTTTCGGTCCATCCAATCGCTGAAACGATGAGATTAGGACCGATACCAATGTCACCGCTAC
>Ga0115002_10002253_pt1 | contig 25413 bp, 24 predicted proteins | sample ArcticOcean_MG_C_8_FD_89576 | JGI IMG/M metagenome (GOLD analysis project Ga0115002, IMG submission 89576) | Marine microbial communities from western Arctic Ocean - ArcticOcean_MG_CB11_86 | ecosystem: Environmental > Aquatic > Marine > Oceanic | place: Arctic Ocean: Canada Basin | collected... | reverse complement strand
GGAAAGGGACCATGGCACGCATCCTAGTAATGGACGATATCGAAGACGTACGTCTCGCTCTTATGACTCTTCTGGAAGACATAGGCCACAGCGTTTTTGAGGCGGAAGACGGATCGGAAACCACGGCAATGGTGCTTTCAGGCAGTCCAGATCTCGTCTTGCTCGACGTCGCAATGCCCCGTGTCGCAATGCCCCGTATGGATGGCTCTGAAGTGTCTCAAAGCTGATCCGGCAACTGCCGACGTTCCGGTCATCATGGTCACCGCAAAGAGGAGACCTGAAGACCTTGCGATGGCGCGCAACCTGGGCGCACGGGATTACATCAACAAGCCCTGGGCTGAGGGTGAAGTTGAGATGCGAGTGGACTGGGCGCTGTCGACGGCATCCCGGGCCTAACTCCCCGTTCATCAGAATCTAATTAAGATCGCTCGCCGATATCGGCGGGCGATCTCGCGTTATGGCCTGTTTGTGGATGCCCCCACGCGATTATTGATCCGCAAGCGCTGACGTTATTGGCCCGAGCAGGGTTATCCTCGCTCAAATGACCGGCGCAATAATTGCACTCGTACTTCTGTCCGCGTTCGCGCACGCCTCCTGGAACTTTCTGATCAAGCGGGCCGACGATGCTGAGGTGTTCACATGGTGGATGGCGGTCAGCATCAATATCGTGCTCTTCCCGCTCGGCGTGGTTCTCTTTTGGCTGGACCCGCCCTCCTCCCGTGGCTGGCTCTTCCTGGCCGCTACGTGGATCCTTCACCTCGGCTACTTCATAACCCTGAGTCGGGCCTACCGGGATGGCGATCTGTCCCTTGTGTACCCCGTGGCGCGCGGCACGGGTTTGATGTTGATCCCCTTATCAGGCGTCTTCTTGCTTGGCGAAAACATGTCTGTCGTCGCCATTGCCGGGGTAGTCGGCATAGCGACCGGCATCTTCACGTTGTCGTGGTGGGGACGATTTCGATCATTGGTGTCCCGCCCGTTGTCGGTGCTGCGGGCTCCGGGGATGGCGTACGCACTAGCCACGGGTCTGATAATCGCCGGTTACTCGACGATCGACAAACAGGGCGTGGAGCACGTAACTCCGCTTTTGTACATGTACCTGATGACCACGTCCGCAAGCCTCGGGCTCCTGCCGTTCATCGTCCGGGGCCGGAGTATCGCCTCGTTCACAAGGGAGTTCCGAAATCACCGGTTGGCGATAGTGTCTGGCGGGCTACTTCAGTTTGCAGCGTACGGAATGGTTCTTACTGCACTTACGGTGTCCCCGGTTAGCTATGTGGCTCCGTTCCGAGAAGTCGGGCTGCTCATCGGCGTGGGACTGGGAGTCTTCGTACTGCGTGAGCCGTTCCCCGGCGGCCGGGTACTTGGCGCAACTTTGATAGCGGCGGGGGCGATCGCTATGGCGATCGCCCCCTGAGTTCTCATGATTAAGTTCCGGTCTGGCTTAAGACCGGGGCTTTATTTTGAGGCCCATCTCTTTCACCTTCTCGTCTCCGCCTGAGATGATCATGACGCCCCAGTCCAGCATGTACTTGAGGTTCTCTTCCTCAGACATCTTGGGGTCATGCCAGCTACACAGGAAGCCGATACCGGCTTTATCACATGCGGCCCGCACCTTGAGCCTGGCCTGATCCATCTCCTCCGGGTACGGCGGGTCGTGTGCGTCTGAGAAGCCGTAAGACATTCCCATATCGCCCGGACCCCATTCCGCAAACGAGATTCCCGGCACAGCCGCCGTAAACTCGGCGTTAGCGACACACTCCCGGTCCTCAAGCTTCAGGCCAAGAATCAACTCGCCGTCCGGGTTAAGCGGCCAGGGGTCTGACACTTGGACGTACTCCTGGGGAGTCATGCCCCAGAGTGCCGCCGGTTTGGCCTGCCCGCCTGCGCCACGCTGTCCCTGCCCTAGCCCGCCGTCTCGGCCAACGCCGACCGTCTGGAACGGCCATCGAACCTGCTCTACAAACGCCTGAACCGCGTCTGCCTGTCTGGCGTGCGTGTGCAAGATTCCGTGAACGCCTGCCGACAGCACATGTCGTACCTGCCATGCGTTTGCCTCGACTTCGTTACGAGTCTTGGCATTAGAGGGAACCGTCGCCAAGACGGTAGCCATGCGGTAACCGTCCGGCGTCGGGCCGCCGTCGACAATCCCCTGCATGAATTGATTCAGTCCAACGACGTCAAACGGGTCTTTTTCAAAGTCTACGATCAAGAAATCTGCCCATGTCTGGGACTGCTTCTTGCCGTTCTCGTACGTCAGATCCCCCGCGTTCGTGTAGTAGATCGGGTGGCCGGCCTCTAACAGATCGATGCAGCGATTTATGCGTTGCGCCATCGGCGATGATTCCTCCTGAGACGGTTTCGAATAATGATGTTTTGCGCACGGAGTGTAGACCGCATATCGAGGGCCTACAAACGGAACCCAAAAACCGTCTCACGCCGCTACTATTAGTTGAGCAGTTGTGGGAGAACACTCACACAGCGTCGCCGACAACCGTCACCTGAATGGAGATAGCGTCGATTGCAGTGGACCAATTTTTTCGAGTCGTTAGCGGAACTTGAGACCGACGATGAGTTCGTCACAGGTCGCCCCGGTGGACTTACCGCAGAGATGGCTTCTCTTATTGCAGACGATATCTCGACAAAAATGGAGCTCCAGTCCACAGACAATTTTCTAGATTACGGGAGCGGCATCGGGGCGATAACACGTTCCCTGGCGCCCCGGGTTGCGGTAGCAACTGCGGCGGACGCAACGACGTCTATCGTCGAGCGCGGCAAGGCCGGTGGCGGCGGAATCAACTGGGTCCAGCTAGACAACATCAGCACGGGCTCCCCCTTGGCCCTGGCTTCGTTCAAGAAGGTGCTCTCTTACTCCAACGCCCCGACTTTCACGACGCACACAGAGGTACGTGAGCACGTCGAGGCGCTATGCAACGCCGTTACTCCCGGCGGCACCGTGATGCTTGGAGACATCCCTGATCGTGAGCGCTCCGGGCAGTGGGAGTCCGGAGATCGCGGGCGTGAAGAGAACCGCACGGTGTGGATGGGGAGGCTGGAGCGTCGGGCGCTGGACGTCGAACGAGACGCGCTAAACGTCGCATCGTTTACAGAACGTCTCAAGGGGCTCGGCATCGAAGCCCCCGACGGTTTTGGAGAACGCCATCTCGGTTTTGATCGGGACATCGTTACCCGGATGTTCAGGGAAAGCGGTGGGACAGTGACCGTGGTGACCCAGCCACTCAACTTCCCTAACTCTCATACATGCGTCGACTACATAGTTCAGTTCGCCAGTTAGTTATCGTTCAACATCAATTGCCTGAAACAAGCATTGCGCCGCACGTTGTCCGGGACTAGTATTCCCGTCGTGAATTCAGACGACGAGTCCGGTAATAATCGGCGGGGCTGATGGCTTTAGATAAAAACAAGCCATCCGTCGAAGACGCTCAGGCGGTCGAACAGGCCGAAGTAGAAGCTTCCCTCAAGCCATGGTCGGCCTTCGCCCACTACGATTTCACAATGCTCTGGCTCAGCGGGACAGCCGCTTCTACTGCCATGACGCTCAGGCTACTGATTAGTGCCCAGTGGCTCTATGACGAGACCGGCTCAGCAGTAACGCTTGGTCTCCTTGGCGCAGTACAAATTTCTCAAATCCCAGTCGTCATATTCGGTGGGATATTGTCCGACCTCGTCGACCGTAAAAAGTTGATGGTGATGACTCAATTTGTGTCATTTGCCTCACTTGTCGGCCTCTCGTTAGCCGCTTTTGCCGGATCGTTGGCCATTTGGCATATTTTCCTTGTTCAGATCGTAACGGGCATGGTCAACGTTCTAGGGGGATCCGCCCGACCAGCAATGATTGCTCGCGTGGTCCCACGTTCTCATCTGTCCCATGCTGTATCTACCAACACAGCGACATTCCAAGTCGCCAGCATTGTGGCACCACTCGCTTTTTGGCAGGCGTACGAATTATTCGGCGTCGATTGGGCGTTTGCTTTGGCCATGGTTATCTCGGCCATCAGTGTGATCTCACCATACCTAATACGGGTATCCGGAAAACCCGCTGACACAATGGCCAAAGTCACGTTCACATCGACGTGGGCTTCATTGCTTGAAGGAATCAAATTCGTAAGAAGACACAGGATTTTACCCGGCCTGTACTTACTAGATATCGGTGTGACCGTATTCAGCTTTTACAGATTCCTTTTCCCGATATTCGCTGATCAACTCTACGGATTGGGAGCATCGGGAACTGGAATCCTGACAAGCGTCAACGGCGTGGGTGGAATAGTAGGTAGTGCATTAGTGCTATACGCCGCAAAAATGCCTCGTAAAGGTGTTTTGGTGCTTATTGCAACTGCACTTTACGCATTGCTACTGATTGCGTTCGGGTCAATCCACATTTTCTGGATCGGACTCATCATAGTTGCTTGTCTCGGTGCGACCGATGCCGTCGGTATGGTCACGCGTCAAACAGTGGTGCAACTAACGACCCCTGACAGGTTGCTTGGCCGGGCCAGCAGTGCGCACTCATTCGCAGCGATGAGTGCAAATCATGTCGGCCAATACGAAGTGGCACAAATGTCTGCCATAGTCGGGGCCGGACCGACGATGGTCATTGGCGGAATAATTTCGATCGTGGTTGTTGGACTCATCTGGCAATTCCTCCCAGGTGTCAAGAACTACCGTTACATGCCCGACGCCGAGCGCGAAGCCGCCGAAAACGACGACTAGCCCACCTTTTCTACGAGTGCGCGCCAACCCCGCTACTCGCTTGCTCAGCACCCCCCCCAACACAGAAGCTAATACAGCTTTAGTGAGAAACCGTACCCAGTTGACAGAATGAATACGGTTTCCAAACCGGTCCCCGAGTTTCTCCCGCCATGCGGACCTGTTCTTGCAGTGACTCCTGCTCATCGCTCACCCAAAACGCCCTCAGATTCTGACTGTTTATTACACTCGGGACTGGTCGTTACAGGAATTCCCCCCCCTCGCGCAACACATCGTCGCCGTCGATCACATCAATGCCGCTTCACCGTCCATTTCGCCTCAATACCTATGTGAACGGCCCATCTCAGAAACAGCCGGCGAAACAATGGTCAGGTACTACGAACTTGAGGTCGTAGGAGAGTTGGCGCGCCAGCGAATCAGTCGAACCGCATGGGCCGGACGGACCATCATGGATGAGATGGAATTTAATCCCGGGCCTGACCGCTACACCATCGTGTCCTGGATCAGGGAGTTAGACTCTGAAACGGCCCAGAAGAAACGGGGCTCCTGGAGTCGGCTGGGATGGTTTGGGTCAGCAGCGTCATGGATGAAGCGCAACGTAATCGGCCCTGACGACCCCACACAGGCCATCCCCGGCCAACACTGGAGTTAGGGGGGGAACAGGCAGGTGGTCTTGGCCTCCCCCTCACACAGTGGAATCGTCATTATGACGGCCAACACGCCGGGGACGACGACACCCGAAGCGTGTCTCGATGATTGGGCGACACGCTTCGGGTGGATGATCCGGAATTGATCACTAACGACGCTGCCCGGAACTGGTCCCTTTACAGGGCCAATATCCGGGCAGAATCAGTCTCTTAATTTTTAGCCGGTCGATCCGGCCCAGTCGCCTAGGTCAGGCGCCACTCCAGTTCCAGTTCGGACGTGATGTCCCTGAACCAGTCTATGACTTCGGGGTGGTAAGGAATACCGTTCGCAGCGCGATCGATGTTGTCTTCATGCTCCGGCAAACCGGCGTACACAACACGTTCGTTACCCGGCGCAGGCTTCGAGTCCTTCAAAGTCTTCATGAAGTGATCCATGTCGTCCTTGAACCCTTCCAGGTCCGTGAATGCTTCGATCTTGTAGGCCGTGAAGTGGTGCGTTGCAGCGCCGCCTGAAGCCTTGCCCTGCTCTGCCCGTCCCTTGACGACAAATCCCGGGCCTGTGCCGGAAAGCACGCCGCACAGGATGTCGACCATGACAGATAGCCCGTATCCCTTGTGAGAGCCTAGCTCACGCGTTCCGCCTACCGGCAGCATGAACGACTTCTCAGGTACATCGGTCTCTTCCATGATCGGAGTACCGAATTCGTCTGCGATCCAGCCCGGCATCATCTTGACGCCCAGCCGCTTGGCAAGCGTCGCCTTGTTACCGGCCACACTGCTCATCGCTGCATCAAAGACAAACGGCGCTTCATTGCGAGTCGGCGCTGCGAAGCCAATTGGGTTCAGGCCGATAAGCGGCTCCGAGCTCCAGGTCGGCAGCACGTTAATGCCGCCTACAGTCATCGCCACGCCGATCATGTCGTGTGGCAACGCCATCATTGCGTGATATGCAGCCGCACCGAAGTGTCGACCGTTACCGACGGCGACCGCACCGATGCCCGTCTTCTCCGCCTTCTCTATCGCAATATTCATCGCCTTCGGGCCGATCACCAGACCGTGCCCGGAATCGCTGTCGATAGTCGCCGTAGACATCGACTCCCGCGTGATTTTCCAGTTGGGGCGCGGGTTAATGTCGTCAGCGGCAAACCGCTCCATGTAGGAGCGCATCATGTTCGACACGCCGTGCGTCTCGATAGCCCGCAGGTCAGCGAAAATCAGAACGTCTGCGGACTGGGCAGCATCCTCTTCCGACATGCCTACATGCTTGAACATGTCCTCAAGAGTTGCCCGCATGTTCTCCTGCGGGACGCGAATTGCGATGTCTTCAGGTACTCGAAAACGTGGCAGGACCATATATCACTCCAGTTGTCGTCCCGCTCCCCGGAAAGACCCGGGGAGCGGACTATTCAGCCTGTATAAACGCCGTCTCGCGGCCCTAGTTTCCCGCCTGCTCTCGGTATTCAACAAATCGTTCGTTGACGAAGTTGATCCCGAATCCCAGCGGGCTACCAAGGTTAAGGAACTTGTAGCCCCAGTCGACCTTCTGCCGAATCTCATCCGGGCTTCCCAGAGTGGTCCCGATGATCTTGCCAGAGCCTTCTGCCCGCTTGGGCATCTCTTCCATGATGCTCTGGACCTTGGGGTTCTGCATGTCGGTCATAACGCCGAGGGACGCAGAAAGGTCCATCGGACCAACCAACAGTACGTCAAAGCCCTCAAGCGCAAGGATGTCGTCCACCTGCTCGTAGTGCTCGATCGACTCCATCTGGAGGATCAACACAGTCTCATCGTTGGCCGTGTTGATCACGTCCATGAAATCCTCGCCAGCGAGTTCGGGCCAGGTCGGAGAGATTCCGCGGTTACCCAGCGGCGGGTACTTGGCGTACTGGATGGCCTGCTTGGCCTCTTGAACATTGCCGATCTGAGGCACCATCACAGCAGAAGCGCCGGCGTCGAAAGCCTTCTTGATGTGCGTCGGGTCGTTCCAAGGAACACGGACCATTGGTGCGATGCCGTGCTGGCGCAACACTATCGGGATCATCTCCATGTCACGCGGGCCGAACGGAGAGTGCTCCTGGTCGATCCAGATGAAGTCGGCCGTGCATTCGTTCGCAAGTGCAGCGGCTATACGAATATCGTGCGTCGGGAGGGCCGTGCCAAGCACGAGTTTGCCGTCCTGAATTTTCTTCTTAAGTGGATTTGGGTACATCGAAGTCCTCGTTGACGGCGCCGCTGCATAATATCTCCCTGAATCCGGACGAGCAGCGCGTAAACTGTCCGTGGGAATGCGGCGTCACGCTACTCCATCGGGGAGCGATGTCAAGATGCTGGAGGGCTCATCGCCCCAGAAGTGGCGTCCAGAAGAAAGTAACGCCCGGGAAACTCCCCGTGACGCGAGACGACCCCGGATAAACCGGGGTCGTCTGTAATTCTTAATGACCTGCCCAAATAAGGTGCAGGGACACCTGCCCTACTTGACCGGGTCTGAGCCTCGGAACATCGCAGGCTGCGGCATTCGTCCGACTGGGACCTCAATAAGTACCGGGCGGTCCATTTGAATGGCATCAGCGACGGCAGGCCCAACGGCCTCCATCTCATCAACCTTCATGCCCTTAACTCCGTAAGCCTCCGCCATCTCGACGAAGTCCGGGTTGTGCAGCTCAGCGCCGTAGGTTCCGCCGTGCATGTTGTCCAGGTCACGAGAGACGTTACCGAAGGCGTTGTCGTTGAAGACCACGACCACGGCATTGATGTTGTGCTGAACCGCGGTCGCCAACTCCTGCGAGGAGTAAAGGAAGCCACCGTCGCCGGAGGTGATGACCACCGGTTTGTCGGGCTGTGCGACCTTGACACCGAGTCCCGTCGGGAATGCGTAGCCAAGGTTTCCGGAGTATCCGGAAGTGAAGAAACTGCGTGGTCCGTAGGTGCCCCAGTGAGACCGGCTGTAGTAGCCGACCTGAGTCATTCCGCTGACCATCAGAGTGTCGTCCGGAGTGTTGTCCCGGATACTCTTCAGGATCGTGCCCTGCGGCTGCGTGTCTGCTGCAACTGAATCGGCAGCTTCCCTGACAGTCCCGATCTGGTTTTCGTTGGATTCGCGCGGTCCACCGCTTGCCTTCAAACCGTCCAGCACGGAGCGGAGCGTCGCAGCTGCGTCGCCCTCAAGTCCATGAACGTCGTAGTTTCGACCAATCTCTTCCGGATCTACATCCAGCTGTATCACCGTCTGGTCGGGCCGAATTCCAGCACGCACCAGTCGTGAGCCGACTGCGAGAACGACGTCAGCAGTCTGAAGGTAATCAACCGTCGGGCTTCCGGGGCTGAGCGCTGAACCGATGGCCAGCGGGTGCCGGCTGTCGATCGCGCCCTTGCCCTCACCGGTCATTACAACACCGGCCTGAAGGTGCTCGGCGACCGCCCTGAGCTCTTCCTGAGCGTCGCCAAGGTTGACACCGCCACCGGCGAATATGACGGGCCGTTTTGCCGCCATAAGCATCTCTACGGCCTTCTCCACGTCCTTTGCAGGCGCAGAAGGTCGCAGCGGGTTACTTGCCTCTAGAAGTTCTGCCTCGCCCCACTCCTCAAGAGTCTCCGGGGGGATCTCGATCTCGACAGGGCGGGGTCGTCCGGTCTTCATCGCAAGAACTGCGTCGTGAACAGCCTGCGGGATGTCTCCAACCTGCAGGGCACGTCGCTGGAACTTGGTGACCGGCTTGATGGCCTCCATCTGGTCGTTGACCTCGTGGAGCATCCCTACATCGCTGCCGATGAAGTCACGCTGCACCTGGCCGGAAACCATGAGTACCGGTGATGAAGTGGAGTAAGCCGTGCTAAGCGCACCTGCGGCATTAAAGAGGCCAGGACCGGGAACGACGAGCGCCGTTCCAAATCCACCCTCGCCACCGGCACGGGCGTAGCCGTCTGCCATGTATCCGGTCGCCTGTTCGTGGCGTGTGGTGATGAAACGGATACCCGGCTCGTCTCGAAGTGCGGACATGATGCCGTACATCTGGATGCCGGGCAGTCCGAACATTACGCGGACGCCCTCTCTGTATAGCGACTTGGCGAGTGCCTCGCCACCAGTCATTTGAGCCATTCAGGACTCTCCTCAAGTATTGATCGAACGCCGTGCGTATAGATCAGGGCTGTGCGGGCCGTAACGGCCACACGTCGGGAAGTTCGTTAAGTGTTGAGCTATTCCGGTCGTTTCGGCGCCTTGGGTCGCTCGCCAAAGAATCCGGGTACCGGCATGGGACCCACCGGGACTTCGACAAGAACCGGCTTGTTCATCTGGATAGCGTCGTTCAGGGAGTCGCCGACCTTAGTCGGGTCCTTGACCTGTATGGCCTCCATCCCGAATGACCGCGCCAATCGCGGGAAGTCCGGGTTGTGAAGCTCCGTGCCATAAGCACCGCCGAAACCTAAGTCCATGTCACGCCCAACGTTTCCGAATGCGTTGTCGTTAAACACAACGGTTACGAGGTTGATGCCGTGCTGAACGGCCGTTGCCATCTCAGACACGTTGTACATGAAGCCACCGTCACCGGCGACTACAACGACCGGACGGTCCGGCTGTGCCACTTTGGCGCCGAGCCCGGTCGGGAATGCAAAGCCTAAGTTTCCGGAGTAACCAGAACCGAGGTAGGAGTTCTGGGACTCTATCTTCCAGAAAGGCATGCTGTAGTAGCCGATCTGTGTACTGTCCGGGATGAGAATCGTGTCATCTGGCGCACCGGCCTGCAGGCTTTGCAGGATGTCCCACTGCGGCTGAGTGCCCGGGGCTGAGTCGAATACCGTCTTCTTGATTTCGGCGATAGCCGCAGCCTGTGACGGCCGTGAACCGGCAGAACGAAGCCGTGATGCCAGTTCTTTCATGGTCTTCCCGGCGTCACCGGCCAGGCCATAGGTCTTGTCGTGGCTACGGCCGATCTCGTCGGAGTCGATGTCGATGTGGATGACCTGCTTGTCACCCGGCACGATCGATCCGCCAAGTCCCGCCAGCCGTGAACCGACGCCAACAATCACATCGGCATCGCTGAAGTACTGCCCTGCGGGAGTACTGGAACTGGCTCCTCGGTTTAGCCCTAAAGCGAACGGATTGGACCACGTGATAGCGGACTTGCCATTAAGAGTGGTGAACACGCCAGCCTGGAGCGCCTCGGCAAGTTCAACCAGTGCGTCCTGTGCGTTGCCCAGTCCAACTCCACCCCCGGCGATGATGACCGGGTTCTTGGCGTTGATAAGCATCTCAGCGGCGGCGTCTATTCGCGCTGAGTCTGCGGCCGGCCGGATCGCCACTTTGGGGTCAAGCAGGACCGCTTCGCCCTGCTCTTCCATGGTCTCCGGCGGAACCTCTATCTCGACGGGACGGGGTCGTCCTGTCTTGAGCTGGTACACCGCTTCTTGCACTGCGGCCGGGATCTCCCCTACCTGCAGGGCACGTTTGCGCCACTTGGTCACGGGCTCGATCAGCGTGAGCTGGTCATTCACCTCGTGCAGCATGCCGACATCTTTGCCAATGAAATCTCGCTGTACCTGGCCTGAGATCATGAAGACAGGTGAAGAAACCGAGTAGGCCGTCGAAAGCCCGCCCGCTGCGTTGAGCAAGCCAGGGCCTGGTACGACAAGCGCCGTTCCGAATCCGGGACCGCCACCGGCACGAGCGTAACCATCGGCCATGTAGCCGGTCGCCTGTTCGTGTCTGGTGGTTATGAACCGAATGCTCGGCTCATCACGCAACCCCGCCATAATTCCGTATAGCTGGACGCCGGGAAGTCCAAAGACTACCTCGACACCCTCACGTACCAGCGATTTCGCAATCGCCTGTCCGCCCGTCATTTTCGCCATGAATTAGACCTCATTCTGTTTGGAGCCGATCTCATCGACATGACGAGTCAACTACCGTGCGAATCCGCGGGGAAGACTAGCACAGGATTGGGTGAATATTGAGGACCGACCGTATCAATTGTAGATCGGCATCAAGATAGGCCAGCTGCCACCTCTCCTGCGACCTTTGCCAGTAACGTTTGCGCCGTTAGTACCGGTAAACCAGAAATGCGACTGAACTCGTCCCGCGAGGCCGGGCCGTGACCCATGCAGTCCAGTACGACAAGTTCTGGAGAGGCGTCCCTCATCGCTATCGCCGCTGCCTCGTTCTCGCCATCGTGATACGGGGAGGCCACCGCAACTGTCACCGAAAATCCGTCGGCCTCCCACACAGCGCGCATGGGTTCCACCTGGGATTCGATTGGCGCGATCACTCCGATGCGTCGTGACGAGGCGATTGCGCCTGCCACCGCTGGAAGCAGTTTGCCGGGCATGAGGACGGGGACGCCGGGATCGAAATCATGGAACCGCCCCGTGCATAGCAGCCCAACTGCGGTGGCGCCGTCCCTCACGAGCTTTCGCATGCTCCGTTCCACGAGAGGAGCAAGTGTCTGCTGCTGGATATTACAAGTGGAGCCGTCGGCCAACAGCATGTGTAGCGGAAAATCGCCGGGCTGCTCCGACAGCGCTTCGATCTCATCCGCCGCATAGCCATCGAGTGCGCCGGCGATCTGGAATTCCACACCCGGGACGTTCTCCCGAAATACCGTCTCGAAGTCAGGTCGCGGTGTCTGCCCTATGGTCACCAGTCCAAGCATTTCTTGTCTCCACAATTCAAAATGTCATCCCGAGCGTAGCCGAGGGACCTTCACCAGCACATCGTTACACAAAAAATACCGGTTTCGCGAAGACCTCAGTCTTCCGTCACCCTTGATGCGTATGGGCCTCTCCCTACTGGAGAGGAGCAACCTGTGCGCAACATGTCACCGATCCGCAAAGGTCCGTCCCACCTCAATATGAGTCCTGAGGCTCTCAAAGAGCGGCTTCCTGCAACCACGCCATCACCCGCCCATAACCTCGCTCGCCAACTGCGCCGTCAGCAGCAACGCCGCCAGAACAGGCCGTCCGCTCAACCTGGCGAACTCGCCACGATCCGCCGCCGTGTGATCCATGCAATCAAGAATCACCAGCTCAAGCTCCGAGTCCGACATATCCGCCGCCGCCGCCTCAAACTCGTCACGTTTGAACGCCGAAGCGTAGCCCATCTTCACCGAAAATCCGTCCCTCTCCCAGTTTCGGCGTGCCTACTCCATCTGCGAGGCGATTGGTGAAACCACTCCTATGCGCCGTGTCGCTGCGACAGCGCCGGCTATCCCAGAGAGCAATCGCCCCAGAAACAGGACCGGTACGCCACAAGAAATCTCCGGAAAGTCGCCCGCACAACAGATAGCGATCACACTGGCACCACGCTCAACCATTTCGTGGCTGCGCTTGTCCAACAAAGGAGCGAGCGACGACCGGTCAATATCACGCGTAGTCCCGTCGGCCAGAATCGTCTGAATCGGGTACGGCGACGGACGCGCAGCCAAAGAATCGATCTCGTCCATAGACAGTCCGTCCAACGCACCGACCAGCTCTACTTCGACACTGCTCCCTGACGTACGGAATGCCTGCTGGAACGCCTCAACGAACTCAGCGCTCGGTACCTGGTCCGTGGTGACAAGCCCGATCATTGCCAAATATGAGACCTCTTAACTCCGCCTGTTCGGCACGCTCAAAAACCAAACCGCCGCCACGGTAATTACGGGCGTCGGTTTGGTTTTTGACGTTGTTATCAGGTCTTATTTAGCTTTACGCCCTGTACTGATCGATCCCTTCAGTGACCGGAGCAGGACCGCTCGGTAAGATCGCCGTCTTTGCCCGGTCCGCTCCTACCACGAGGATGTAGCAATCTTCTGCCGAATCCATCACCGGGAACTCGATCTCAAGCCGCTGCTCTTCGGTCAAGTTCTCCAACCACTTCCATTTCTCCGCCACCCGGGCCTCGCCCTCAAGCGGCATGTATTGGATCATCTTGCCAAGCGAATGATTAGCGTTCGCCTGGATAAACTCTTTGGCCGCCTGCTTGGTGAATTCCTGCTTTCCGACAGGTCCGGCAACGTCCGGAGGCATCAGGATCAGACGCTGTGTGTGCCCCTTTTCCTGGATGCTCTTCGTTCCGAACACACAGCCGTACGCGAGATTCTTCAGCAGGCCCTCTGCGGTGGTGTTGCCCTGGTCCTGCTGGTCCAGTTCACCGTCCGTGATAAAGAGGCTTACCGTGCTCTCGTCACGGTTGAATCCTTGATCCACGTGGAAGGGGTCCCACGGGCTCATCTCTTCGTTCTCGGCGATGCACTGGATAAATTTTCGGGTTGTCCCGATCGTGTCCATGTCCATCTTGCCCGGGTACCAGTAACCGATATTCCTGAAACACATCGCAAATGCACGACCGACGACAGTATTGACCTGATTATCCCGACCCGGTCCAATTGCGGAGCGCGGATTGAACCCAAGCTCGTCAATAATCGGCCCATTCACGATTAGGAACGGCGCCTGGGGGCTGGTGGACATCAGCAGCGACTTGCCGCCGTCCGCCTGGATATTAGAGATCGCTTTGACGGCTGCGATAACCACCGGGAGGTGCTCCGGCTTCGCACCGGCCATCACGGAGTTGATGGCGATCTTCTCGACCGTCGCTATCCCAAATCCCGGGGGCATGTCACAAACAACATGATCCGGAGGGAGGTTTGTGCCGGTGAGCATCTTTTCCACGGCTTCCTTAGTCGCAGGGAAAAGCGGTAACCCGTCTCCAAAGTCTTCGGATATCAAGTCGTCGTTCATCGCCAGTACAGCTTCGTACCGGTCGTCCGCCTCGTACGTTCGACTACCAACCGTGTCGATATCGGATACCCGGGCATCAATCTCAGAGGTCAGTTGCCCGATAAGGTCATCTATAACGTCCGCCGTCTGGCTTCGACACAGGTCATGTTCAAGGTTCCGGTAGATACGCGGCACAACTACCCATTGGAGGGAAGGCATGCCAAATGCCCGCGTACTCGCAACCGCGTCCTCAACGAAGCGGCCGGAGACGATCGGAACGGCTGGGACGCCGGTCTTCTCGATTTCGATCATGTCGTAGCACATCCACGACGCGCAGGTCCCTCAGTCAGCGGTGGCGCCGATAACGACGTCACTCTCCTCTGCACATTTCTGACGGATATGCTCCGGGGCCGGGTAGTTGTTCCCGTTGTAGAAGTTGACGGTCACATCATTAAAGCGCTGCTTGATCAAATCGGCAGCAGTGTTGAGCGCAACATCGCCCCCGTGTGTGCCGCTCCAGAGCAAGCCGACGGTCAACCCGTCCAGGCTCTTCGGGCGCGGGCTGGTCGTAAACGAGTTCACGACGCCTCGCTGCTCTGCTACCGGGTTCTGAACCTCAAGTGTGTACATATAAAGGGAATATCTCCGTCCTGATCTAGCGTGATCTTCTGGATCGCCCGGTCTCATACCGGCCGGTTGTGGCCGGAATCCTATCGGATTTAGCGGACTCGTGTGGCCTGTACATCAACGCAATTGTCACAACGAGCTAAACTAAGAGATGCTCCTCGATAGTTATGAGGTGCAAGGGCCCACATCCGGTCGGTGCCTACGGACTGCCTGCCCAACAGGTGACCGCTCTACAGATTTCGGGTGTTGAAACACTCGTCGGCAAGCACGCCGGTGATAACCTCTATCCGATCCCCCCACGCCGTGATATCTACCATCCGTTCGACCGTGTAGTCGCCCCATTTCGACGCCCCGGGTTCAGGGCGACCGCCAAGGACCATGGTCGATATGCCGGATACCAGGATCACTCCGCAGCACATCGGACATGGCTCAAAGGTCGAGTACAGGGTCGCTCCGGCCAGAATCCGTGGCCTCGTCGCGTACTCACCCCACGACTCTTGACTGGCATCAGCGGCCCGAGTCGCGGCGAAGTTACGGATAGCAATGGTCTCTGCGTGAGCGGTGGGGTCATTGTGGGTGTTCTCAAGGTTTCGGCCGGTTGCGATGACCTTCCCATCGAGAACGATCACCGACCCAACGCCCTGGTTCCCTTCGGTCGCCGACACGGCGGCCTCCACCAGCGCTGCACGTATGAACCGTTTGTGAGTATTTAAATCGGTCACTAGCTACTCCCGTCGTCGTAAGTTGGCTTAACGTGTCTCATACGGACGCACAGACCTATATCGTGTCCAGGAAATCGAACAACGATCGTCGAAATTCGATCGGCGCGTCTTTGTGGATGCTGTGTCCCACATCATATTTGACATGTGTGCAGTCAACGACTCCAGACCGAATTCGCTCAGCTGCCTCGTCGGTAACCACACCGCCCTGATCCGGGTCAGCCTGGAGCAGAAGTACGGGACATTCGATATTTGAAAGCACGGTGTCTGGATCGAATCCGTCGAACATCTCACTCTCGATGAACGGGTTCCACGTCTCCGGGTCCATCTTGATTGCCTGAGCAGCGTCGAGACGAAGAGCGACTGAGTTTTTGTTGGGATTCGGGCTACTCATCTTCTGAACTGCCTCTTGGAAAGATGGAGATGTTTGTAACATATCCCGACTACCCTCCATCCACGAACGGGCTGCTTCTGGCATATCTCGATCGCTAGATACGTGCGGATCTTCTAGGACAGCGGCTCTCACCAGCTCCGGGTGGAGCGCAGCGACACCCATAGCAGTTGCCCCGCCCATTGAGTGTCCTACTACAACCGCCGGACCACCAACTACCCATTTTATGAAAGAAGCAGCGTCCCTGGTCCGGGCTCCATACCCGTAGTCGCCCTCTTCCGACTCGGAAGAGTCGCCATGTCCGCGGGCATCTGGAACGAGTACTCGCCACCGATGGGACAGCAATCCGATCTCCTGCGTCCAAGCGCGCCAGTCGCTGGTAAATCCATGCAGTAGAACGAGAGGATCACCATCGCCAACTTCGATGTAATTCAGCGTCACTTCGCCGGTGTCGTGCGAGCCTTGTTTCAACAATTGTTTCTCCATAAGCGGGCAACACCCGGGCGGTGAGTTTCTTGAGAAAACTCGACCGTCAATTCTCCGTAACAGCCAAGATCATACAGGTCGATCCTATACGCAAGGGCACCCGGCACTTGCCCGGGAGCCGCACGTCGTTCATGATCTCGACTGGATCCACCACACATGCCGACACTAAACGCCCGAGGGGGGACAACTCTTCAATTGACTTCGCCAACCGGTTCCCGCCCAAAGATCCTTGTTACACGACGACAGTTTCAGGATCAGGTTGATCGTCTGAATGAGGTTGCAGACGCCCTTGTTCTTGACCGCCCGGCGCCAGCGACGCCAGATGAGCTACGAGCGGCAGCGACAGGGGCGCACGGCATATTCGCCCACATCACGGACGTCATAGACGCAGCCGTGATGGATGCCGCCGGGGCCAATCTAAAGGTGATCGCCGAGTTCGGAGTCGGCTTCGACAACGTAGACGTAAACGCCGCTTCCGAGCGCAATATCGCTGTTGCCAACACGCCAGGCGTACTTACCGAGACTGCGGCCGATTTCGGGTTCACTATGATCCAGACGGCCGGACGCAGAATTGCCGAGAGTGATCGATTTGTCCGACGCGGCGAGTGGCAGTGGTTTGAGCCGCTGGACTTGCTTGGCGTGGACATCAACGGCTCGACGCTGGGTATCGTCGGCTTCGGTCGCATCGGCAGCGCCGTAGCACAACGAGCCATCGGGTCGGGAATGAACGTTATCTATGTTTCCCGGAGTCAGCCGGTTGACGATCTAGGATGCGAACGCGTCGACGACCTGAACGAGTTGCTTGAGCGGTCTGACTTCGTCTCGATACATTGTCCGCTCACACCCGAGACAAACGGTCTGATCGGGGCAGATCAGCTCAAGCGCATGAAGCCGGAAGCGTCGCTGATCAACACCGCTCGTGGTCCGATCGTGGACACGGACGCATTAACGGCTGCTCTTCAAAGTGGCGAGATCGCCTACGCAGCGCTTGACGTGACCGACCCTGAGCCGATTCCGGCCGACCATCCGCTGGTGAGTCTTGAGAACGTAACGCTGGTCCCACACATCGCATCAGCAACGGTCGGAACGCGCCGAAAAATGTCTGAAATGACGGTGGAGAACATCCTAGCTACGATCGACGGAGAATTACCGCCAAACTGCGTAAACGCAGACATGATTGACTGGAGTTAAGCTCGAATCCCATGTCCGCTTGTCTACTAAAGACGGACATGGTGAGGGAAAATCTGAATGTCTATCCCGGCCGATCGGCTGCAGGATTGGAATCAGCGCAACCCGGTTAGTGGGTACTTCCGAGGCCCCTCTGCCAAGCGAAGAAGGCAACGATGACCGGGAAAGCCAGAAATCCCAGGATGATGAACGGCATCGTCACTTTGATCAGAAGGTTCGTGTTCATTCGAATCTCTTTCAATTCTTCTTGAGAGGTAACGGCGGATTTCTCCACCGGAAGTCGCCACATCATACCGTCCCTAAATGGCAACAGTCCCGATTCAATAGCGCAAAGTTTGGGGAACTATGTCTGACGTCGTAGCCAAGAACGGTCTCATAGGTGCTGGTAAAGGGGAAGCTGTCGTTGGATTGAGTCGTTCCTACTATGACTACATCCGGGCGTGTGATCCGAGACAACGCCGTTTTTAATCATCGTCAGCCATAGTTGCTTCAGAAACCTTTACTGAGCGCTCGCATCGTATGCCAGAGAGCCAGTTCAGGAACGAAGTCTAAGTTTCGTCCTCGCTGAGACATAACGACCGTGGCAAACTAGCCCGAAATTACGGCCTGCACAGGGATTGCCCTTGACCTTTTACGAAGACCCGGAAGAACCAAAAGCGCCACTGCGATTACGGATACTCCGCAACGTAATCCTTGGCTGGGCGATGTTCGTCGGCCTATTTCTGGTCGGAATCATCTCCTTCGTGATGCTGTTCCCGCCGATATCAGCCATATATGACTCCATCATCAACAATGGTTGCGAGCGCGGACCGGTGCACAATGCGAGCGTGGACGTTGGCGGCGCTACCGTCCTCCGGGTTGTCGGGGATCGCGGCGACATCTCGATCGCCGGTCGCTCTGGAATAACAACCGTCCTAGTCGAAGGTCAAACCTGTGTGGGTGTCGATTCCATGATATATCTGGACTCGGTGATTCTGAATACATCCCACGTCGGGGATGAAATCATCGTCTCCGTGGTTTTGCCACGGCTCGGCAGCAAGATGGTGGATGACATTAGGATGAATCTGGAGATTTCCGTCCCTGACGAATTCCTCATGATTGAGGTCGACAGCGGTGATGGCCCTGTATTGGTATCCGACGTTCAGGAGCTGAAGGTCTCCATTGATTTTGGGAGCCTGTACGCCACGCGAATCAGCGGAGACGTGAACGTTACAAATCTTGAAGGATCAATGGCGCTAATCAACGTCTACGGTGACGTGACGGCAGACACCATTCACGGCTACGGCGAGGTGGACCTTGAGATGATCTCTGGCAATGTGCTTATCGGAGACAACCGCAGCGGTCCTGCACGAATCTCGGGCATCGGGGGCGACGTGACGATAGGAAGCGCTGGCTACGGGAATTTAAACGTGAGCGGCGTCGCCGGGGACCTATCGGTTGACCAGAATCCAGGCGGCAAAATATCGCTGGGTAATATAGACGGATCGGTACGTGTCCCAGAGAACCTTATCTACGGAGACGACCCCGGCGCCTGACGAACCGCATCGCCTTCAGCAACGTCAACGTACTAGATGGACTAGGCGGCATGATTCCTGATGCCACGGTCTTAGTTGACGGGACCACGATAGAAAGGCGTCATGGCCTCCGTTTCGGCCTCTATCCCAGATGGCACCCTGCCATGATTATCTCTGCAACAAGTGGTTCCGCAGCACACAAGCATCCGAATACCAGTCCATCCGGCTTCGCATGTGAAGTTCTGGTCCGGGATATCACGCTCTGCGATCAGCCTAGAACGCGACGTAGGAACTTTGTCTGGGCATCACATTACGGCCGCTGCTGCCGCCCTCCCCTTTCAATTAGATCCAAGGAGAGCTGCAAACAGGCCAGCCTGCGCCGCCCAGGCCATCAATCACAGAGATCGAAAACATGGCCGCGCGCTTGCGTTATTCCAGGTGTTATCCGACGGGACGGTGCTTTTCGACCAACTCGATCACGATCGGATCGAACTGGTCATCAAGCGGCCGACCGGCATCGGATAGGGCTATTGCGAGGTGAGCCTGTTTCAGTAAGCGGTCGTAATCCGTGGTGCTGCCATGCGATCCCTCAAGATCGCCGAAAAGCGAGTCCAGATAGGACTTATCGAACAACGATTCACTCCCATTTCTAGTCTGTATCTATCTGATCTTTTATGCCGACGTGATCCGAAGTAGGTCGTTCGTTACTTACTCGTCACCTACCGTGGTGGTCCCCTTTGCGAGGATCTCCTTCAACTCTTTCAGGAACGCTGATGTCTCTTCTGCTGTCGGCCGGCCGTCGCCGGACTCTACCTTGTCTTTGAACTCAGCGAAGAGCCATTCGTCTTTCGTGCCCTGAGGGAAGTCGAACATGCTTCTGTCAAACGACGGAAGCTCGCCCGGGCCAAAGTATCCCTTCTCGCGGATCGAGTAACCCTCAAGGTTGTCCGTGCCTTTGCCCAGCACCTCGCCGGTCTCAACGTAGTGATCCATCACCGGCTTCATGCCATAGCGCTGAATCGGGCAGGCCTTCATGCAGACGCCACATCCCTCATACGTGGACATAACCGGTCGACATCGGTCGTAAATAAGCTTGTTCTTCTCGACTCCGCGGTACCACACCTTGTCGCGTGTAATGGCTCGCGCCGGGCAACGGTCTGAGCAGACGAGGCACTCCTGGCAGAACTTGTGAACACCGTAGTCCTCAGGCTCGTCGTAAGTGAGCGGTCCGTCCGTCGTGATGATCGCAAGCCGGGCGCGGGAGCCGAAAAGCGGGGACAAAAGCTGGCCGTTTGCACCGAGCTGTCCCATTCCTGCTTCGACAAACATCGGAATGAATGGTGCGCTGTTGTCGTTGGGACTATGGACCTGTGCGTGATACCCGAGTGATCGTATGAAATCCGCAAGCGCCAAGCACTGCTCGTTCTCGGTCTCATAGGTCCCGAAATGAGCGAACTCCGCTTCTAGGCTTGGGAGGCTCTGCGTCTGTGCGTAGTCCTGTTCAAGCGCCACACATATAGCGCCCGGGAACTTCGCCCATCGCTTCTTGCTTGTGAAGGTGTATCGACGGTCGTATGCAGTAAACCCGACATCGCCAAAACCGAGTTCGTATGCTTTCCGACGAACGTCTTCTGTGATATCCCTACCGACCGCTTCAGCGGTGGGCTCTATCTCTCCGGTTACGGCGGCGGCTTGCACGAACGGTGCATTCGCCTTTTCGTGGAGTTCCCTGTACTCGAACACCTCAGGTGTGTAGACACTCCAAGACCACTCCCGGTCCGCAGCCTTCTCTATGTTCTGGGTTTCCAGAGGATACTCACGACTATAAAAATTGACGTCTTTTTCTATCTGCGGTATACCCGGAACACCGGCAATATCTTCTGCTACCGGAATCTCAACTATCGGCGACTCAAGGCTCGCGCCTCTGCGTCGAACAACGTGATGGACTTTCTTCAGCATAAGGGCCTCCTTCGAAGGTGATATGACGGACTATATATAAATATGCTCAGAAATGTGTGCCAATCCGCTGCCACCGCTTGAAAACAATCTCTGCGATTATCGTCCATTGCCTTAGTCTTCACCTCCACGCCAACGTAGTGCAGGCACCTTTTTGACACTCTTCATCGGGCGGTATCGTTGGAAACGTTGGAGTGTCAAAATGCGACGAGTTAGGCGCATTGGAGTAGTGCGCCGAAGAAAACGATTCCCGGGCACGCCCGATGGAGAGCAAGACAATGGGCCGGAAATCGACGTTCAGGGCGATGCGGCTTCAACCACGGTCAACCCCACTAGTACATTCGGGGATCAATAACCCCTGCCATCAGGAAAATACAACGTTAGGGGCGGCACTAACCCCGCCGTCCGCCTGAAACGCATCCGAGCTACCCCTGAAAAATCAGGATCAGTCCCAGCACACTCAACACAGCCCCGGCGATCCGCTCCCTCGTTCTGCTAAAGTCGCTCTCCCCATCCCTGCCCAGAGGGACACCACGTATGCGAAGACCCTGTTCGTATCTCTCCCGACCGGTGCGAGACGAGGGACGCCCTAGCCGCGCCATCTGATGCGGCAAAAACAAAAGTAATGGCCCAACTACTAGAAGCAGTATCCCAAGCGCAATCATCACCCAACCTTTCCCATGCCAAAATGGCACGGGCTACGCACTGTTGACATTCGTCTGACACAGGCGGACCGTGGTGTACCCGCCTGGCACGATCTAGTGGCATCCGGCTTGGCTACGTTCACATCCTACATAACACCGATGAAAAGCGTACCAGCCATTCGATCCAGACCACCCATCAAAAATATAGCACCACTCCAACCAACAATCCCCCAACGGTCAGGCAATGTTCCGCGTCTGACCAGCGAGCAGATGTTGGAAATCGACCGAGTGATGCATCAGGCCGGACGAAACCTTGGCTTGCTCACAAATGCGGCGTTCTTCGACACCTCCCGCTCACCCGTATAAAAAGATACTCCCCGGAGAATTGACGCGCCATGAACATCAAATCCGTCAGGGTCATTCCCCTCGGCTACAAGAAAGACTTCCCCGTACTGAGCCGAGCCTTCTCACTGGTTCGCATAGAGACCGATTCCGGGATCATCGGTTACGGCGAGGCTTCGACGTCATACGGTCACTTCTACCCGACCGTGATGAAGTCAATAGTCGACGACATCCTCAGCCCGATGCTGCTTGGGAAAGACCCTCTTGAGATTCGGTCACGCAAGAAAGAGATGGAGCGGTATCTCAATCCGTGGCTTGGAGTGAACGGCATCTCCGCACAGGTGATCGGTGCAATCGAAATCGCTCTGTGGGACATCAAGGGCAAGGCACTGGACGTGCCTGTCCACCAACTCCTGGGTGGCTCGGTCGTGGATTCCATTCCGCTCTACATGACCGGCAGCACCTTCCCCGAGAAAGATGCCACGTGGCACGGGCAGTTCTTCGACCAAGCCCTAGAGCTAGGCTTCGTGGGCGTCAAAACTCGCATCGCATCCGGCGCAGCGAAGGACATGGAGCAAGTAGAGGGCGTGCGCAAGCACATCGGCCCCGACATCAAACTCATGGTCGACGCCTACTGCAACTACGGCGTGGAGTCCGCTATCAGGATCGCCCGGCACATGGGCGACCTTGACGTTTTCTGGTTTGAGGAGCCAATCCCACAGACATGGATCAAAGGACTGTCCAGGCTGGCGGCCGCTTCACCCGTTTCGATTGCTGTAGGAGAGCGTGTGTACTCGGTGCACCAGTTCGAGGAGCTCGCGGACTACAAGGCTGCCGATTACTGGCAACCAGACGTGACGGTCGCCGGTGGATTGTTGGAGTGCCTTGAGGTGGTCGGTATCGCGAAGGCCAATGACATCCGAGTGTTCCCGCACATCGGAGGTCTTACGGCCGTTGGCCAGGCAGCGAACATGCACTTCGCGTCCATGGTCGACGAGGTGATTCTTGAGTACGATGGCTCGGAGTACCAGCCACTCCGAGATGACATCTTGAAGGACCCAATTTTTGACCTGGATCACGTGAAAAATGGCAAGTTGGCCATTCCAATGGGACCGGGCCTAGGGATCGAAATCGACGAGTCCAAGTTCGAGGACTATCCATACGTACCGGGTAACATATACCCAGACATCTACCCGCAGCTTGGCTCTGGAACGCTGTAACTTAATTGGGCTCTTTCGTCCCTTGAGACACTTTTCTCATATGTGTTCAGAAAACAACGCAAACCTCCTCGAATGGTGCCGTCAACTTCCAAAGGTGGAGCTGCACCTCCACTTGGAAGGCGCTATCCCCATCCCGGCCCTCTGGGAGCTGATTCAAAAGTACGGCGGCAATCCGGCTATCCCAAGTGAATCGGCACTGAAGGAACACTTCATATTCCGTGACTTCCCCCACTTCATCGAGCTGTGGGTCTGGAAGAATCAGTTTTTTCGAGAATACGACGACTTCACGTTTTTCAGCGCCGCAGTTGCTGGGGCGCTGAAAAAGGAAAATATCCAGTACGCCGAAGTCTTTTTCTCTCCCGACAGATTTCGAGGGAAGGGGTTCCAGACCGGCAGGCTTCTTGAATCTGTCCGCTCCGGACTGGATCAAGTTCGGGGCGTCCAGGTAGCACTGGTCCCCGACCTCGTACGGGACCATGGTCCCGTTACAGCAATGGAAGTACTTGAAGAGGTCTCAGAATTGCGATCACTCGGCGTCATCGGTGTCGGAATGGGCGGATCGGAGCACAACCAGCCTCCAGAACAGTTTGCCGATGTGTATCAACGAGCCCGGGAACTAGGTTTCCACACCACAGTACATGCAGGAGAAGCAGCCGGCCCAGAGAGTGTCTGGGGAGCGATCAATTCTCTTAAAGTGGAACGCATCGGCCATGGCACGCGTGCCGTAGAAGATCCTAACCTGGTGCGCCACCTGGCCGACACACAAACGCCAATTGAGATGTGCCCCCTTTCGAATGTCGCCACTGGGGTTATAGACTCGGTGGCAGCACATCCCATCAGGCAGTTTTTCGACCAGGGCCTGATGGTGACGGTCAACACAGACGATCCAGCTATGTTCGGAAACTCACTGAGTGAGGATTACACGGCGCTGATGAGCGAACTGGCGTTCACCCCGGACGAGATACGCACAGTGATACTGAACGGCATCAACTCGTCCTGGCTTGATCACGCACAAAAGACAGTGGTTGAAGCTACGTTTACAGAGCACCCTGCCTGGTCAGATTTCCCCGGTTAAACCCGTTAGTAGCACGGCGGAACTCGCCGTTCGTTGTGCCGAATTGATCGCGATCCGATTTCGCCCCGCTACCGTTGGTTGACTCATCCGTGATGCGGAGCAGTCCCGGCACTTCATACTCAAGCCTAGCTCGAGCTTGAAGTAGTTATTACGAATTCCGACCGATCGGAGTATCCAGATAAATCCAAGACATTGGCCTGGTACGCCCGGAGGGATTCGAACCCCCGACACCCAGGTTCGAAGCCTGGTGCTCTATCCACTGAGCTACGGGCGCATGTCAGGTCATCAGGTCTCTGGTCGTTCTTGTGACCCCGAGATCACTCAAGAAGGTCACTCAAGTGACGGCGGCCGCTTGAACACCTGGATCTAATCCGGGATCAATGCCCCGATCACGTCGCGGTAGTTACGGCTACCCGTCAATTCTAGGCGCACGCCGTCCCCACCCTCAACATCATGTACAACCATATCGCCGGTCTCTTCCAGCAATTCGACGTGTGAGATTGTCTCAGACGCCGCCGACATCAGGTGATAGCTGTCGGTCAACGGTCGATACGAGAACAGTTCTCTTGTCGCCGGTTCAAGATCGGTGTGCCCGGCCTCGATAGCCGATACGAGGATTTCACAACGCTCCAGATGGAACGCAATCGTCTCCGCGGCCCTGCGCTCATCAGACATACGGAACTGGTCACGATTGAACAGTCGGTGCCCCGGCAAGACCGTCATGCCATGCCCCAAGTTCCATACTCGGTGCAGCGACTTCAGGTAGGCCATCAGGCCCCATACGTCCCCGGCATTTTTGTATCTATCCGGGAGGCTCCCGAAGAGTTCCGCTGGATGTTTGTATGCCATCGACGGGTGCGGTGTTATCTCCGGCAAGACGTGGTCGCCGGTGAATATGATGTCCCCGAGCTTAATCGTGAGCTCATCGGGCCAATGGCCCGGGGTGTGGAGATATTCCAGCGAACCGTGCTTGAATCCATCAACCAGCTCGTGATCGACCTTCATGCTGGAACGGACTTCATCGTACTTGTCACGTCCGCCGTCGCCGGGCGTACGGTCCTTTTTCACCGATCCACCATAGGTACGTGGCCCGGCCCCGCGCATACGTTCACCGATGCGTGTCATCTCGACCCGCAATGGAGATTCGTCCGCCCGTAAAAGCTGCCCGTACGAGTACGGCGAGTAAGC